>Ga0209149_1001412_pt1 | contig 12104 bp, 8 predicted proteins | sample WorMetTyACAVOLI2_FD_187423 | JGI IMG/M metagenome (GOLD analysis project Ga0209149, IMG submission 187423) | Marine gutless worms symbiont microbial communities from Max Planck institute for Marine Microbiology, Germany - Olavius algarvensis... ... | reverse complement strand
GTAGTTCCTCGCTTAGACTCGTCACATAGCAGCATAGCAAAAACTGGCTGCCGCTAAAACGACATCATCAATGTCGTCTTCCTCCATTTTGCATTTCATTGTCAGTATGCATTATCACTTTCAATACTGTGCGTAGTCGTGCTGCAAGATTACGCAGACGTCTGCAACACGTTGCAGCACAGTGCGTTGCAGCGAAAACATGTGCGCAGTGTGAATGCGGCTTTACGGCGCTGTCGTCACGTCCCAGCAAAGAAACAGCGAGTTCCACGTGACTGTAGGCCACGTGACCAGGAATGCTTGCGCATACTGAACTAGTCGGTTAAAGACGCTGGCTGTTAAGTGAGCCGGCCATCCGGGTAACATGGGTCGTAGGCTCAGTTAACCCTCGTCGCATGCAGAGGGGTTGAATTCCCATGCAGCATGTTGTGTATGTAATTTTTTTTTATTCTTTTAATTCCATGCAGAGGTGGATCTAGGATGTGACACAAGCCCCCAAATATTGACCAGACTCAAAATTGTTGAGATTCGATTTGATAAAGGGATCGCGACGTATTGATAAATACGAATGATGAGTTAAGCTATGCAGGCGTATATATATATACCGCCCTCCCACTCTAGTTCACTGTAGTTCAGTTCGTCAAATATCGAGGCTGTATGTGATATGTGCAGTGGAGGGAGACGGCGCAGACAGCAAGCGCACGAGAACGTCGTACACGCGACATCAGACTCTGGAGTTGGAAAAAGAATTTCACTTCAACCGTTACCTATCTCGCCGTCGTCGCATCGAGATCGCCCACGTTCTCAACCTCAGCGAGCGTCAGATCAAGATCTGGTTTCAGAACAGACGCATGAAATGGAAGAAGGAACATCATGTCCCGCATCTGCAGCCGACTACTTGCAGCGGGGCTGTCGCAGTTTCGTCGGCCGTAGGAGGACTCAAGCCAAACCAACTAGCTGCGCCGCCCCGCTAACATGATCGGGTACATACCATGGCCCTTCAACCAGTCGTGAGACATTGAGATAGACCTGCCCTGCAATGAGACTGTCGCACATGGTTACACATCAGCACATAGGCTAATAATAATAATAATAATCCGTTTTATAAAGCGCCTAAGGCCTTGGCTTCAGAGGCGCTGGCGGCAGGTCAGTCGTGGGTGTTACTCAAAAGCCTTATGATTATGAAGGAAGTACGTCTTAAGCCTGGATTTAAATTTAAGGCTCAAGATTAATGGTTCATTGCAACCAGAAAGATAGTCGAAGTACAGCAAAAACATTAAGAAAAATGGTGGAAAAGCAAAGCACTGAAACCTCGAGGGTAAACTTGGGGAGTTTTTATTAGTTTGTTTGTATGTTGATGCATATAGTTCGAGGTTTCTTGTGTTCATTTATGGAATCAGCGTTTAATAAAAACTCATCTGTATTTATACGCCGGGAAGAAAAACTTGGGTTTAGGCCTATGTGATCTGAAGTAGTGGTCTTTTGGAAGTTGAGAGACTAGGCCCAGTTGCTGCGTTTACCCATCACTACACCGCTGACCCGTCGAGGTTGCGTTTTGAATGACGGCTTCCGCAGACGAGTGAAGGAACAAGCGTATAGTGTGCCACTTGGCAACACAGATGGGCGCATTCAACCAGCGTTAAGCTACCTTACTATAGAATAAACTCATCTGTAGATGAGATAGGCGAACGTTACCACTTGAACCACACCATCGTTGTATAACTACCACCCCTATACTCAATTTCCTCGTTACGTTCGCATAATTTCATCGGACTCGTGACTTTTCGGTAAATCGTGACTTTTTTGATTTTGCGCCTTATAAATACTCTGGCTTACTTATTTACTGAGGATTTTGTTGTTGATAATATCAATTTACGGGCGTAGGCAGCACCTCGATCACCGCTTGCTTATTAACTAAAATTTTGCAAGTCACTTAAGGTCGTTCAAGGTCATTCAAAATTATACCGATGAGTAGGGCATGTGTAAGTTCTGAGTTACCCATTGTAGACCTAATTACGTCTCTATATTGTACCGTTAGAAGCAGAAGCGTCGACCGAATATTGACGTGACTTTGAAATCTGGGTTAAAGGGTCGTTCAAGGTCAATGAAAATGGCGCCGATGGATAGAACATAATATACGACTTTATACCGGTCTGCCCTTGCAATGTAAGTAATAAGTATGGCTTAATTTTGTACCGTTTTTGAGTTAAGTTACTTGATGTTCAAAATATCGTGATCTTGAAATCTTGGTTAAGGGCCACTAAAGGTCATTGAAAATTATACCATTCAAGCCTGGGTACGGTTTCTGATTCGCCTTCTATAACAACTATGGCGGTATCTTTAGCCGTTTCTGAGACATTTAGCATCAAATAATGGCATGACCTTGAAATCGGGGTTAAGGGTCGCTTAAGATCATTGGAATGGCACCATTTAATAGATAGCATGTAAGTAAGTAAGTAAGTAAGAGTATTTATATCTGGCACCTAAAAGCAAGAGTCACTAGGCGCCGAAAGTTCCTATTCGTCTTTCATTGTAACTATGGCCACATCTTTTACCGTTTTTGAAATAAAGTGAGATATTGGTCGAAAAACGCCAGTTTTTCATACCCCCTTCCATTTAACTTGCACTATCACCTAGAACCCCTTCGATTTTTTCCAAACGTTTTAATACAAACTGCCCAAGTCCCTGAGCTATTAGGTGGTGCAACATGTTGACGAAAAGTTTAACCCTGTGAGCAGGGCGTCTGTTACAGAGAGACGACAGACGGACGGCTCATGCCATAAGGCAAACGTAACGTAACGTTCGCCTAAAAACTAAGTCAGTTTGCGGCGTGTGAACAATGGGCCGCGAAGTCGATGGGCCGCTGCAGTATTTTACAGACTGCAAATGAAGGATATAGTTTATTGTGTGTTCACTGTAGGCGAGAAATGACACAATTATAGCATTTTGTTTTTAGTTTAATTTATTTCATTGCGTTTCGCGCAACAGTCTTGGCATAAAAATGCACGCTGTTTTCTTGCGTCATGTAGGAAAGGAAGTTTTTAAGCATTTGACATTGACGATAATACTTCAGAAATCAAATTTTATTATTTATTTTTTGCTGCGTTTTTGTTGCATAATTTAGTACTGCCAATTTTGTATATCATGCGATTTATGCTACGGCAAATAACTGCAGAATGTATGGCGACTTAAAAACTGAGATTGAATGTGTGACATACAAATGTGCCGAATTTTACATACCTCAGTGTATATCGTTTTTACGCAGATGTACGTTTGCGATGATGTTTTAATTTATTGCTTTAGGTATATATTTTGTCCGGTTCGTTTAACTGCCGAAGACGGCAAAGACGATGACTGTGAACACATTGACGATGTTTCAGCGTAATGTAATTCTTTGGTTCCAGTTGATGATACTGCACGGACTCCATTTGTTCCTGGTTCTTTCTCAACCATTTAAACAGTGATGACATTGTCCTCACCTGTTGACGGATAGGCAACATTGTCCCTTTTATGAAAGCATTGCAACACTGGTCAAATTTTGTACCGTTGAATATCGCAATCACTGGTGCGCTAATTACCTCCGCCAAGGAGGTTATGTGGTGTCATGCATTCATTCGTTCTGTCAGTCTGTGAGCAGGATTACTGAATAAGTAATCAGCCGATTTCACTGGTCTTATGATTGGCCCTACCAACTGAAAGAACCGATTAACTTTTGGTAGTGATATCCCGGATACGGATTTCGGATCACTTATCCATTTCTCTCCATTGCGGAATAGCTGATTAAGTAGCATTTCTCATACAGTCACCAGCCGATTTTAGAATACTTGGCAAACTGATTGACGCCGATGAGAGAATGAATCAACTACATTTTGGGAGCAATCCGGCAGGCAGCCGGATTCGGGTCCCTGATCACTCTTGGTTGAAATTTTGGCCTTGGCGGAGGTTTTCGCTGTCTCAGCACAGTTCAGTTTTGTGGTTGTTACAGCCGCGCCCCATCGCACATCCACATTGCTGTCTTGATGGCTGTAATATAGATGGAGGACCATGTTTGTCGTTACCAATAAACTCATATTTCGTCTTTTCTTCCAGTAAATATATAAAAACGTGCCCTTTATCAGTAGTTCTGTCATCGTTCTGTCTCGTCTTGTGGCAATTAAACGAAGCCGCGTGTTTATATCTTGTTTTTGTGTGTTGTCTTGTGAGTTTTTTTACGTTGCTCGATTATCAAACTGCATTCCTCCAGTTCTGTACAACGACCGACATTGTGTGTGTGTGTGTGTGTTAAGGCCCGTTTATAGTGACACAACTTAACTCGACGTCGAGTTGAGTTGAGTTGCGTCACTATAAACGGGCCTTTAGTTACGTTTTCTCTGCAGTATAGTGGTCCTCGCTTCGATATGACGAAAATAGCCCTCACAGGTACGACACACACGACTCTGATACGAGCTCATACGAGTCTAGTACGAGCTCGTATCAGAGTCATGTCATACTTGTGACAGAGACTTAAATGCGACTTTGTGTGCCAGAAGCCATACCAGTGCGATACGTGAGCTTACGTGAGTTGAGCGATGCTTTCTGGCATTGAATGTTTCACTAAGTCACTCAAGGTCACTCAAGGTCATTTGAAATGACGACCTTGTCTAGGGCGTGTGTAAGTCCCCACTAGTATTCCATTGTAACTATGTCTGTCTCTCGTACTGTTTGTCCCTTTCTGAGACATTCAGCGTCAAATAATGGCGTGACCTTGAAATCTTGGTTAAGCATCGTTCAAGGTCATTTAAAATGGCGCCATTCGATAGATTACATACCACTTACTACAAGTTACTAGTAGTCTGCCACTGTAGCTATAGCACTGTTATGTATCGTTTCTGAGATACGGCGAGTTGGTTGAAAATCGCGATTTTGTGTCATACGCCCTGCATTCGACGCCTTCGTTATGAGTTCCCGTCAGAATGTTGCCATATCGTTTGGTACGGAAAAAAACTGGAATGGTGTGGTTACCCGACAGTGAAAAAGTCTAAGGATATATTTAGCCGTTTCGACAAAATACCAGCGTGTGACAGACAGACAGACAAACAGACAGACAACTTGCGGCATAGTCCGCGCTATGAATAGCATCGCGTGGTAAAACGTGTAACAAGAACTTAGCTATCGCAAACAGATCGCGCGTCAGCTGCGCACACAATTCGTCGAGGGCATCTCCGTGACCTTGAAATCTACGTTAACGGTCACTCAAGGTCACTGGAAACGGACCCATTGGACAGATCATACACGACTTACTATTAGACGAGTTATTGGACGTTGAATATTATCGTGACCTTGAAATGTGGGTCAGAGGTCACCCAAGGTCATTGAAAGTGGTACCATTTGAAAGCTTGGATACGGTTTCCTAACTTTTTCTACCCTAACCCTAACCCTAACCCTAGGGTTAGGGGTCGAGGTCATTGAAAATGGCGCCGTTTGATAGACCATAATTATGCGACTTTCTATTGGTCCGCCATTGTAAATATAGCTCTATATTGTACCATTTTCCAGTTATTTGACGTTGAATAATATCGTGACCTTGAAGTCGGGGTTAGAGGTCACTCAAGGTCATTGAAGTTGGTGCCATTTGAAAGCTTAGGTGCGGTTTCCTATTCGCCTTCTATAGTAACTATGGTGGTATATGTAGCCGTTTGTGAGATATTTAGCGTCAAAGAGTGGTGTGACTTTGAAAATGGGGTTAGGGTTCGTTCAAGGTCATTGGAAATGGCACCATTTGACAGACCGCATACGAGTTCCTATTCACCTTCCATGGTAACTATGGCGATATTTTGTATCGTTTGCGAGATATAGCGACTTATTGGTAGAAAATCGCGAATTTTTTCTACCCCACCGTCGGAATTTTGTGAAATGTTTGATGCTGGTAAAACTAGAATGATTGGGCTACCGTATGGTGAAAAAACTATGACGATATGTTAAGCCGTTTCATCTAGTACCGGAACGTAACGGACAAACAGACGGACGAACAGACAGACAGATTTGGTATATCAATACCGCGCGTCAGTATGACGCGCGATAAAAATTTCAAAGACACAGACAAAGCCAACGACCGTCAGAGTTTATTGGCAGATCTGTGTGTATAGCGTGTCAGTGTGATGGCGGCGGTTCGTGAATGTGTATCTCGTCTGCTAATGTTGCCAGTTGACTTGAATACTCACTAAATCTAAAGTGTTGCGGTCAGCACGTAAACTGTTAGGAGAAGCACAACACTTTTGAAGTGTTAACGTCAACACTTTCAGAGTTGACCGCTGCACTGAAACTAAAAAGTGTTGCGGTCAACTCTGAAAAGTGTTGAAGTTAACACTTTAAAAGTGTTGTGCCTCGCCTGACACGTTGACCGCATCACTTTTAGATTTAGTGAGTATTCAACCTCATTGTCAGTCATTCTTCACTGTGCTGCTTTTGTTCAGTTTCGTTATGAAAATGAGGGTTCACAACGCTACGTAAAATCAATATATAGGTGATGACAAACATGCTTGTATGAACAACTACGCTGTCTTTGAGATTTGTAAGTGAATCAGGGAGAATGTTGTGGAAGGCAAGCAGACTGTTCTCTCAAAATGTAGCACACAGTCTATGAATGGATCTTTGAGATGACGCTTCGTCGCGGCTCGGACCACTAAGCACTGTAATGTACTGTCCATGCTCACGCAACTCATCTCAGACTATCGCAACAGCACGGAAAATGACTAGCAGCTTATTTGCGTGGTTTATGCAGTCTATTGTGACTGCATGCTGCACCGCAGGTCCAGTTGTCTGCCAGCGCATGGTAGGCCCTACATTATTACGGTAGCATTACTTCGTGCCAATCAGCTGCCACTTTCAAGTAATGCAAAGCACTCTTGATCGTGAGTCATGATTGAAGTAAGGAGCGCTACGTGTGTGTAACATTGTGTCCAGATCTTTACATTTACATTCACCGCGTTTGGATAAAATAACGCATGCATGAGTGTTGCGTTGTGTTTGTGGATGAGTGTATAAAGGTAAAGGAGCGTATAGTTCTTCGTGAAATTCACCTCAGAACTACGGGACGCCACTTGTCAATGGGATCACACAGTGTTATCTGCCACCCGACAGAGGTGACCGCCCCGCCTTCACCCCAACCGGACAGGTTGGTACTCGATTTATCGACCCCGTAAGGATGAAGGCTGAGTTGGCCTAGTTGGCTGGTTACATACCGAAATGGTTTACCCGTCCACAGACGGTCACCCATCCGAGTACTAACCGGGTCTGACGTATAGGTCTGTAATGGGAAAATACTGGGCGTTGGGATGTAGCTGTCAGTTGCCTTTATCTTTTAATTTTTCAATATAAATTTCAAGTTATACAGCATGGACAGTAGACTTTTTAAAAGTTTTAATATAGTATGGCCTATTCGACGTTTTATGTGGTGCCAACTTTTTGTACTGTGCACCCATATAGCTCGTTGCTTGCCGTGCAGCTAATCAGAGCTGACAGTGACTCATTTGACCCACGTGACCTCTGGCTGGAACAATTGACCAGTGACCAGTGACCTGGTACACTGGACATATATATACCATTCAACTGCGTTATCATTACAAACATTTGGTCTAATCGTTTTTATGCCTCTGGCAGTCTGGACTGGCCGCGGGCATCACGTATCTACCAGGCCGTTCGTCCGACCTTCTGTCCGTTCGTTTGTTACCAATCTTGTGAACATGATATTTCGAAAACGGATGAACCGATTTTGGGGCACAGTCGGTCCATGAGGCAAGAGGATGAAACGGTTTTGCAGTCAGAAGGTCAAAGTTGAAGGTCACACGACGCCGAAGTTAGACGTGGCGGAGGCATCGTATCGAACTTTTCGGTCGAGTGGTTTTCTAGTGAAACAAAAATTAGCTCTATCCGTTCTAAATATATAAGAGAGGGTTCCCAGTTTTTAAAGCGTGTCACGTGACCCTGGCCAAGTTTCCTTTTGACCTTGTAATATGCAGATTTGTACAAATCGCTATCTCTGCCGTACCTGCATCCAGACTGGTTGTGTGCCAAGTAACCTAACTGATGCTATTGCTATAACATCCCGTATGGTAAAATTGGCATTGCGCATGTGCAGTGCCACCTAACCTGTGTGTAAGGGGTTAAAAGCAAAATCGGCAAATCGGGGTCTGGAATTCTAAAGATGCCTGCGATGCCTGAACTAACATGCATGAGTTGAGCGATGCTTTCTGGCATTGAATATTTCACTAAGTCACTTAAGGTCATTTGAAATGACGACCTTGTCTAGGGCGTGTGTAAGTTCCCACTAGTATTCCATTGTAACTATGTCTGTCTCTCGTACTGTTTGTCCTTTTCTGAGACATTCAGTGTCAAACAATGGCGTGACCTTGAAATCTTGGTTAAGCATCGTTCAAGGTCATTTAAAATGACGCCATTCGATAGATTACATACCACTTACTACAAGTTACTGGTAGTCTGCCACTGTAGCTATAGCTCTGTTTTGTATCGTTTCTGAGATAAAGCGAGTTGGTTGAAAATCAATTAAAGCAAGGACACATTTAGAATTCCCGACCCCGATTTGCCAATATGGGGCTACAACGACGACTAAGGACAGTCTACTCTTCGGCATCCCCATTGTTAAGCGTTTTTCAGTCAAAATGCAAAAACTGGGAAAATTTGACGACCCGTCCGAAACCATATTGTCATCCAAAAAAGCTGACCAGAGATGCACTCTGCAGATATATAAATTCCATGACCTTCACACTTCAGCGTGGAGCGAACATATCTCTGCAGTGCGTTCCGTGAACTGTAGGAGAGTCAGAGTAGTTTGACACCCTTCAATTTGGAGGTTTTGGGGACAAATGACCCCTAAAGGAAAATTTTTCGAAAATCCTTCCGATAGCTTTCGAGGGGACATGCATTCGCGTGTCGTGGCTAAATTTGGTTAAATCTGACGTTGGGAATTTGACGAATGTCAGATGATTTTGCAGACAAAAACCGGCTACGCGGGACTCCTTCGAGTCGTCCCATTTTCCCTTCTTGGCCGATTACACCCAAAATGTTGTTGTCGCCCCTTTAATATATCGTTATCATATGTGTACCGAATTAGGTGTGGATCGGTTAGGGTTTGCGGGAGTTATTCCCGAAAGATTGTTTTTTTTCCGGCCACGAAAGTGATTACAAACATATAGGCTGAAACTTTGAAAGCATGGTTTTCAGCCCACAGTAAACATCGCTAAATTATGATGGTCTTTGCTCTCGCTATATTTAGAGCGAACGACCATAATGAGTGCATTGTTATTGTTTGTACTTATTTTATGGTACTGCGACAAGGCATCAAGTCCTGAATGGCCGGCTAACAAAAACAGAAAACTCGTTTACTGTATGCAAGTTTACAAACGTTTGTGACTAGCAGGTGAATGGGTTAAAGTCCTGGTCCGTGACCCAGAGCCATAGCTCTGCCGTGACCCACTCTTGCCAACGTTCGAATTTGTTGACCGATTGACTCATTACCCGTTGACCAATTGTCAGCTCCCTAACGAATACAATCATCAACGTCGACCTTATGTATTTTTGACCATCAGGACTGGTAGCAGTGGCGTATGATGACAAGCCGCAACGAAGAAGCGTTTACACATAGGCTACTCACGCGTGTTCGTGCAGTGTTATCGACAGTCGACACCTCTTGTTATATACTACGAAATAATGACACAAACGCAGCCAGCTATATATACAAAGTTCGTGTAAGTACAAGTTTGGTAGAAGAACGTCGTAATAAGGGTAAATTATACTCTGTGTCTAAAAAACCGGACCCCTATGCCTTGACATAACTTGATAAAAAGTTCTTTAATTTAAATAAAATTTCACAGATAATCTGTGTTCAGTATTCTTAATTGTATTAGAAGACAGTTGTCTTACAGCAGTGTACCAGTTGAAGTGGTTACCATAGCAATCATTAAGTATCTTTACGCGTCATTCCACAATTATTGATGCTGCCTTATGAACAGAAAAGTAAAATCGGTGTTTCTATAGGAACAATGTGCGGTGTAAAAAGTTACCATGTTCGAAGTGCAGTCTTTCGGCCTTGACACACACCCACAATCATTTTGCCATTCGTTTTTGCTCTGTCGATAACACGATGTTCGAAGTCAGCCCAGAAATCCGCTGCTGTTCAGGTGTGCCAAGACGCTACTGTTGTTACCGCGCAGCTAATTTGAAAGCTTTTTACCGTTGTCAATTGAGAATGTATAACGTCTTTCCTTACCAAGAATGATTAGTAAATGTTGTGAAGTTATGTCATATTAATCGCAGGGGTCCGGTTTTGTGAGACATAGTGTATTGTATATATAGTACGTGTTTTGTACAGTGTGTATCATTATGTGTATGTGTTCACGTGTTTCTAGTGGCGATTTTTGCATACGAGGACTTTGCAAGTTTGTGTTTAACTTTCAAGCTCAAAAACCTGAAGAATATACATGCAAATTGTGTACTTTCTGTGAATAATGTGGGTTTACGTTGCGATGAAATGCAAAAATGAGAAAATTTTAGTCAAAGTGTGTTGCTTTTTGTTGTAACTATTTACCTGCACTGCAGTATGGTAGACGTTGGCCAGGATCGTTCGATCTGGAGGACGCTATACGACCCTCAGCTGGTCAAGCGCAGCAGTGAGTGAGTGAGTGAGCAGTATGGTATCTCATAAATGTCTTTTATTTAAACAATATCTGCAGGAGCTACAGATGTACTCTCATCATAAATTATGTTTAGCCTACTGTAATTATCAAAAATATCGTCGTCATGAATTCCATATCTCTATTCTCATCAATTCAACTATGCTACTAAATGACGCGCGATCTGTTAGTTTTTTTGTGTAAGTCTGCCGTTTTTTTCACTTTCTGACCGTGATTTTTGCCGCGCGATGCTATGCATAAGCGTTGCCTATAATGTCGCGCCGTGTTCGTCTGTCTATCCGCCCGTCATGTTTGTCGAAACGAGTAAAAATATTCTTAATTTTTTTTACTGCTGGGTAGCCACACCATTCTAGTATTTTCCGTACCAAACCTTATGGCAATATTTCGGTAGGGTAGACAAACATCGCGATTCTCGACCAATATTTGGCTTCATCGCGTGTTGTCTACGATGCAACCGCCAGGTGTTATACACATAGCTGCGCTGGACGTTGGCAAGTTGTGTGCAGCTGCAGTGGCTGGTAGCAGTAAGCGGCGTCGTTTGTTGTTCGCCGGAGACGGACGACAAAGTGTTTAGCCGCAACGTCACGTCGAAGACGGGACAGAATTGAACACAGTGCATGGTAAAGCTGAAGCCGCAATAACTACCGGGTGGCTCATAAAAACGCAATGATGTTGTATACTGCTCAACGACAGAATTAAAACAAAAAGAAATAAAATTTTAAAGAGCAATCATAGCTGAACAGTATGAGAAATTATGACATTATACGCTGTTGTTTTGAATTTTGATAGTGAAATACGAAAAAAGAGCATTGGGTGTCCGAAAAGTAAACAATAAGTTCAACACGTCTCATCTGCATGAGATCTATATCCAGTCACAGCGATTAGCGGAAAATGTGTTGAATCGCTCCTAAATTCTGCTTTCTAACCGCATTCAGTCGTTTTTACTGCGCGATGCTATGCAAGCGCGGTCTATGCAGTGTCCGTCTGTCACGTTCGTGGATCACGTCGAAACGAATAAACATATCTTCCAATTTTTTTCACAATCGGTGGCGACACCATTCTAGTTTTTCCATACCAAAGGGGTGCCGATATTCCGACGGGAACCCCCCTAACGGGGCGTCGAATGCAAGGGGGATATGATAAAATGACGATGTTTTCACAAATATCTCGCTCTATCTCAGAAACGGTTATAGTTAGATGGGCACATGCAGCGAGACGATTTGTAAGCATCGAATTCTCTTTCCATCCATACAACATTTAGTGTGATTGCCTCAGGGGCGTCCCCAGGGGAAACAAAAATGTGGTAAAAATAGCTATTTTTAAGCGCCTCACTTTACTTTAGTAAAAGAGGCGCTTATTGAGATAGGCTGTGTCGTGACGTCGTTGGTCGTTGGTTGGTTGGTTGTCACGCGCGTGCAC
>Ga0209149_1001411_pt1 | contig 12105 bp, 11 predicted proteins | sample WorMetTyACAVOLI2_FD_187423 | JGI IMG/M metagenome (GOLD analysis project Ga0209149, IMG submission 187423) | Marine gutless worms symbiont microbial communities from Max Planck institute for Marine Microbiology, Germany - Olavius algarvensis... ... | reverse complement strand
CTGTTTGTTTCTATTATATAGTCATTACAGTATTTAGTAAAATGGGTGGCCAGCTAAGATAAGCGAAAGCTTCACTGGCAACCCGCCAAATGTATAATATTCATGATTCAACAGTATGTTTGTATTTATTTTGGCGAATAAAGTTGCTTGCTTGCTTGCTTCACAATCCTGGCGTATTTTGGGTCTGCACTTTGTCAGCACACAGCGTGCCTAGGTCCCTTACTGATCAGAATTTATAGTCGACAGTACGTACGTAGCACACGCTCGGCTAATTGCGTTCCATAGTAACTATGGACCTATCTTGTATCATTTCCGACAGAAAGCGACATATTGGTCGAAAATCGCAATTTTTTTCACACCCCCTGCATTCAACGCCCCCGTTATGGGGGTCTTGTCGAAATTTTGCATGAGGTTTGGTGTGCAAAAATTAGAATGATGTGGCTATCAGACGGTGAAAAAAGTTTGAGACACAATGCACGAACGTGACGGACAGACAGACGGACGGACGGACGGACAGACGGACGGATAGACAACGGACGGACAGACAGACAGACAGACAGACAAACAGACAACGGACGACGGAAAAAGCTGCGGTGACGCATGTCATCGCGCGGCAGATACTCTTTGTCACAAGAGTCACCATTCAGAAACAACCTGCATTCTGTCGTATGTTTATGGCTAGTCTTAGCTGGATACGTGTTTAGCCGAACCTTGTAGACCGCGTTGTCTGTAGCCTATCTCAAGAGTAGAGCATAAGCAATGTAATATGTACGAAGTCAATTAGGCCTACAACGGTCGATGTCATATGTGAGAGCAATTATTTACGCTGTCGTATTCCACCAGAACGACTGTTATATGATGCTGAGCGCGACTGTTAGCGATAGATACGTTACTTGTTCCAACAACAAATACGTTTGGTCGAACTCGGGAGTCTGTCCAATGCAACTTTTTCATTTTTTGATCACGTGACGTTCATCCCGTTCAAAATCTGCTGCTGTGTACAAAATTTCATGAAAATCCGATAATTTTTCCCTGAGATATGGCGATATATCAATTTTCAAAATGGCGGCCGTCCGCCATCTTGGAATTGTTTTACCACCATACGAGACCACCCACAAAGTTTCTGTTGCTGGCCGCAGCTGCCTGTCAAATTTCATATCAATCTGATACACAGCTCTGAAGATATAGCTATTTGAATTTTTCGAATATTTGGCTTAAAATGCCTATTCAGGCCCCCAAAATGGGGGTTTTGGGGGATTTTGGACCCCTAAATGTGATTATTCATCACCGAGACCCCCAAAAGGCACATTCTTGCGTTAATCCGCGTATAAGCTATCAACTGTAAAATACGTTGAGGGGTCTGACCTGTAGGTGAGTTGACAGAAAGTGTGACGGACACACACAGACAGACACACACACATACACAGGTAAATTTATAGTCTGTCCATGCATTGCATAGCATTGGACATACAATTAAAATATCAGCATCGTCTATACTTGGAATGTCCAAAACTCGTTCGTCAGTGTCAGGTAGTATCGATTATTCATCACATCTCTAACATGTGGGTGTGGTGGTCGCACTGATACTGCAGTTTGATGCGCCAGTTGCTCCGCTGTCCTCTCTCTGTTCGCTCGCCGTGTCCCATAATTCCGCCGATCAGCCGGGTGCCATGCAGGCCAGTCGCCACCATTCTCAATTGTGGTACACTATGGTAACAAAGCAGTGGACTGCAATAGGACGCTCGGTGACGAAAGCGACGCACGTAATTCTAGGAATGTTGGGTCTCGGCGCGTATACGATTATCGTCCTCGCCACACTAGACTTCCATCCACCTGATTTCCATGCATTCAAAAATTTTAGCAATTTCCGTTCATTTAATAGTGATAATCATAATCATGATAATAATACTAACTAGAAGCTGTAGTCGTCGCTAGCGCTCTCGACGACATGTAGGCTGAAAGCCGTCTTGCAGTTGTTAGCCGTAGTCTGCCTCGGAGATATAGACATTTCTCGAAAGTCAATAAGGCGGCCGCCCTCATGTTGTATCGTATAATGTAATAATTTTTTGGTACCCAAAACGGGTACTACCATATCTAATGGTATGTTTAAATTCAACTTTCTAGCTCTGGTAGTTCCCGAGATAATAGGGTGTCCCAAATTTACATTAGGGGGTCCTGCGCCCCCAGACGTCCCCTAGGGGAAAAATTTTGACACACTCCAAGTACTTGTCTATGCCTATATAACTGTAAAGTTTCAGCTTCGTAGCTCCATTAACGTGCGACTTACGGAGAGCTCTCTCTCTATACTAGGGTTTGCACTAAAAGGTCCCCAAAATGGGGTTTTGGGGTGATTTTGGAGGTAGGGGCAAATATATTTGGTGGAAAAGTACATCCGTTATTACAGTTGCACGTTTTCAGTTCAGACAGTTCTGACGCGCCGTGTAGTAGTATTCTCTACGGGTTAGGGTTAGGGTTAGCCTAACCCTAACCCTAGCCATTTGCCATAGGCGAAACTTATGGCAAGTTTGGCGGTCTCCAGCTCCCCTACCAGAAGTTGCAGGAAAACTCTGCTGCCGGAAGACACCCCTTTGGATCTTCGACTACCACGTGGAAAATCGTAATCATTCTGCGATGTAACCCCTGGGCTGTATAGGCTGGTCACCGGAAGGTACGTTTTAGGGGTTTTGTATGGGGAAAATAAGCCAAAATCCGAAAATTGGGAAAATTTGACGCCCCGTACCTACACAACCGTACGTCGTAGAGAAAAGTGGACCGATCTTGGAAACTCACTGCATGGCCCTTTGACTGCAACGCGGAGTAAACAGTATCTTTCTGCAGTGCATCCCATGACCTGTAGCCTGCTCTGGCCTGTTTGACCGACTTTCGATTTCAGATTTTGGAGGCAAATGACCCCTAAAGTAAAAATTTTCGAAAATGTCTTTCCGGATTCCTCGACGGGACACCGAACTACGTTTCGTGACCAAAGTTAGTGAAAATCGGCCGTTGCGAAGTTGCCGAAAGGTCGTCTGGATTACCACAGAAAAAAATTGCGCTCAGGGGGACTCGTCCCTATACCCATATTTTGCCTAAAATTGGCCGATCGCGCCCAAGATTCTCTGGACGTTGTCACCCCTTGACATGTCCACGTATACCGAATTTGGTCCGGATCGGCTGAGCTTTGCCGGACTTATTCCGGGAAGCTTCATTTTTCGGCCCAAAAAGTAATACAACATAGGCTTTCAGCCTACAATTATTATTATAGTATACAAGCATCTATAACGCGCGATACTGAATCAGAGGCGCTGGCAGTCACTGGCAGCATAAGAACATTTGCAAATCATATGTGCTTTTCGATGCATGGCGTATTCTTCGATTTCGGTGAGATTGAGCGACTTCGCGGTGTAGCGCGTAATGGGTGTTTACACGAGGCGATCGTCGGCGCAACTGTCGGCGCAACCGGTTGCGGCAACTATGCATATTACAGCCAATCACGTCGTACTGCGTAATGACGTCAGCACTGACGTAATTGCGAACGACCATTTCTGTTGAGGCTACAATATGGCGATGTTGTCCGAAGAGGAAACGTTGAAATTAATTAATATTATGAAACAATTCCCAGTGTTGTGGCAAAGCGATCATAAATTCTACCGGAAAAGAGGGCTGCGTGACGCGGCGATGAAGAAAGTTGCCACTGAATTTGGTGATAGAGGTAACTGAATGAACGATAGTGTCACAACACGCAGCGGCGAATGTGTGTTTGCTATTGGTACGTACGGGGATCGTAGTTTACGAGGCGCTATTGCAAAGACTGACATTTTAACCCAAACCCAAAATAATAGTTTGATAGTTTTGATAGGATAGGCTATTAGCCTGGACCTATTCGGTTACGGGCGTTACCGGAGCTCATGCTGAAAACGTTGTTTACGACGTTTTTTAATTATAGTAACGCATGCTGCCACGGCAGCAAATAACAAATCGTCTCCCTCTTCCATTTGAAAACCCTTCAAAAGTCGTGTCAACGAAATCAAACTGTGAAGTTGTGCAAAAATGAGGGGAGGAGCTGAATTGATCGACATTACAAGATGACTTGCTGCAACCGTCGGCGCAACCGGTTGCTCCGACGGTTGCTGGTTTTGCGATCGGCGCAACCGGTTGCGCCGACGATCGCCTCATGTATACGCTGCATTAGGCAAGTTGTTCACACCCTACTGCCTCTATCACTGGGAAGTAAACAGGCATATCGCGTGGTGCACCAACCCGCATCACGTGGTTTCGCAGTGTTCGCTGATGCCTGGCTGTCAGGTTGGCTTGCGGAGATCAGCGCCAACTTACGGGAAACGGTAGCGCATTAGAGGTGATGCTCCACGACTATGCGCTATGCAAATCCACGTTTACTTTACTTTGAGAAAATCACATTTTTTTGCATTTTGGCATCAGATTCAAGATGGCGGATCTCCGCCATCTTGGATTTTAGGGGTCCAATAATGGGTTCTTTGAAAAGCCCATGTACGACTTCCTATAGGTCGTCAATAGCGACCATAGCTCTAAATTGCTTAGTTTTTGAGAAAATCGCTTTTTTTGCATTTTGGCGACAGACAGACAAACTAACAGACAAATAACAGACGGACAAACAGATGGACAACTCCGATGCACTAAGCCGCTCTCGCTGTCACGAGCGGCGGCTTAATAATGCTACACAGCTATAAACAGAGGGACTATAAGAACTTAGCTATCGCCAACAGATCGCGCGTCAGCTGCGCACACAATACGCTGAGGGCATCTATAAGCATAAATATTACACCGTGACCTTGAAACCTAGGTTAAGGGTTATTCAAGGTCACTGGAAACGGAACCATTGGATAGATCATACACGACTTAGTAGTAGTCGAGTTATTTGACGTTGAATACTATTGTGACCTTGAAATGTGGGTTAGAGGTCACTGAAGGTCATTGTAAGTGGTACCATTTGAAAGCTTTTGTACGGTTTCCTATTCGCCTTCCATAGTAACTATGCCTGTATCTTTAGCCATTTCGGAGATATTCAGTGTCAAAAAAATGGCGTGACCTTAATAACCAGGTTAGGGGTCGTTCGAGGTCATTCAAAATGGCGCCGTTCGATAGATCATATGCGACTTTCTATTGGTCGGCCATTGTAAATATAGCTCTATCTTGTGCCATTTTCTAGTTATTTGACGTTGAATAATATCGTGACCTTGAAATCGGGGTTAGAGATCACTCAATGTCATTGAAGCTGGTGCCATTCGAAAGCTTGGATGTGGTTTCCTATTTGCCTTCTATAGTAACTTTGGCCGTATCTGTAGCGGTTTGTGAGATATTTAGCGTCAAAGAGTGGTGTGACCTTGAAAACAGGGTTAGGATTTGTTTAAGGTCATTGGAAGCGGCACCATTTGATAGATCGCATACGAGTTCCTATTCGCCTTCCACAGTAACTATGGCGATATCTTGTATCGTTTGCAAGATATAGCGACTTATTGGTAGAAAATGGGGAAATTTTTATACCCCACCTGTATTTAGCGCCCCCGCAGAGGGTGACCCCATCAGAATTTCTGATGATGTTTGATGCTGATAAAAGTAGAATGATTGGGCTACCGTATGGTGAAAAACTGTGACGATATGTTAAGCAGTTTTCATCCAATACCGGAATGTTACGGACGGACAGACGGACGCACAGACAAACAGACGGACGGACAGAATTGTTATATCAATATCGCGCGTCAGTGTGTTGACGCGCGATAAAAAAAAAATAAAATCTTGTTGGCTTTCGCCTGGGTCTTTACGTCGGGTACGGTAGTTCCTTGAAGTTATTTTTTTACTTAGGCCACCTTAAAGAACTCTAATGTAATGTAACGTTGCAGTGTTCAGCGATGCGTTCATTTATGCATTAATTAATATTACTATCACACCGCGATCTAGAATTGGCAAACGTGATTGGTCTAAATCGGGTCACGCGGAATGGGACGCAAACGATGTGCATGGACGGTGGACCACACCTACCTGTATTGCATTTTGACTCCGCCAATGCTGGCGGAGTTGTTTTTGTTCGTTCTGCCGTACTGTCATTTTGTCTGTAAGCAGGATAACGCACTATCGCGGTAATGGACTTCGACCAAACATGGTAGGCAAAGGATGACCCTCTAGAACTGATTAATGTTTTTGGTGTTTATCCGGATTCCACACGTGGATTCTGGATCACTTTCCGATTTTTTTCACTATTGCGCGGTTTTAGGAAATTTCTTAGCGTTTCTCATGCAGTCGGCCGCCGCTTTTTACGAAACTTTGCGAAATGACTGATGCCGAAAAGGCAATAAATCCACAACATTTTGGTTGCGATCCGGCAGACATCCAGATTCGGATCAGGATTAATCCGGTCCTGGATCACTTTCCATTGACATTTCGGGCTCGGCAGAGTTTGCGCTCTCTGAGTGCTCTTCTTGTAACTCATTGGTAAAAAAGTTAAAGGTCTGGACACTTGCTATAGCACCACTTACATGAGTCAGACTCGTGACCAGCAGCGCTCGTTGGGTTGTTATCGCACCATTACTTCTAACTTTTAGCCGACCGATCTCTTCGCCCAACTTAGTAGCGTGTCCAGAAGTCTAAACCCAACTGATATGCCAGCCAGAAATCACTCTGTCGTTATTTCGCGATCTCCGTCAAAACATAGGCTACAAACGCAAGTTTAGTGCACTTTTGAACCGCTTTTTTACTCAAGAAAGTTTTAATTTAAACGCGTAAAAATGAAGTTAAACTGTTATCGTCAAAACGGTTAAAACGGGCTTCTACGTATAATCTCTGTTTACATCACGTCGACCGCTTAATTGCTGCAAAAAGGTACTGCCTGGCAAACATTTATTTTACTTCGCAGTGTGACGAAATGAATGTGTTCTGGTGTCTCCGTCAACAGTAAAGTATGCTTAGGCATATCCCTCGAGTAAAGTTTGGTCCTGCTTCGCCAGTTATATTCGCTTTTCCTGCATTTTTCCGACTCCCGCATCATCAGTCGTCCCGTGTGGAAGTCGCCGCGGTAATTATTTACAACATGGTTGCCACCTCCAAATCGGACAAAAGTGACTCCGACTAACAGTATAGGCATAGTTAGACATGTTTCAACTTTCAGAAGGTTTGGTTGATTAGCAATGTCTAATAAATTAATGCGAGACGATTAAAAGTTCGTATTCACTCACCTCTGATCCCGACATTGACCGCATTACATTACACTTATTCTGCTAGTTTCAGTCGGTTTTGTCCAATTTGGAGGTGGCAACCATGTTGTAAACTTTTACCGTCGCCGCTATGCCTTCAACGGACGAGAATAATTCCTGGCGCGACATTGCTACTCAGTAATCAGTAGGCCTATCCATTATGTTGTGGTGATATCAGAACGCTGCAAAGTTCTCCGCACAGCATAAAACACTGCGTCTCATAAAATGCGCCAACTTTTGCAAGCTGTAGTTTCGACAAAGACGGACTAATTTAGATATTTTTTGGTAAATGGCATTAGTACTTTTACAAATGATAAGCGTGTTCAACTTTCCTTGTCCCTTCACTTATACTTACGTTACTTGCTTTAAATAGCTGCGACGGAAATGACGCGATTCTGGCTATGCTATGGTCTGTTTAACCATGCTTATAAAATAGTTCGACTTCTTCTGCAGGATGTTTTATCTTTCCAAATCTGTGGCCGCCAAACAGTCCGGACAAAAACCCGAATTCGCTGCGGACTGATGCGGGAATGTGTGTACAAGACACCCTTGCGCGACACCAGCGACTTGAAGCAGCGCCTCATTGACGCATGGGCAAGCGTATCACAAAACGTCATCGACGAAGTTGTTGGTCAATGGAGAAAACGTTTACGTGCACGCGTGGCGAAAAAAAAATCAACTTGAACATCTGCTCAACACTTGAAATAAACTTGATTTTATTTTTTTCACCATACGGTAGCCCAATCATTCTGTTTTCATCAGCATCAAACATCTTCACGAAATTCCGACGGGGACACCCCCTGCGGGGGCTCTAAATACAGGTGGGGTATAAAAATTTCGCGATTTTCTACCAATAAGTTGCTATATCTCGCAAACGATGCAAGATATCGCCATAGTTACTATGGAAGGTGAATAGGAACTCGTATGCGATCGATCAAATGGTGCCATTTCCAATGACCTTGAACGAACCCTAACCATGTTTTCAAGGTCACACGAAGCGTCTGCATTCAATACTCAAAACTTGATACGGTGAGAACGACGGGTACTCATGGAAAAATTAACGCTATTTTATTAAATATTAACATAAATGTACAAAAATTGGCAGATATGTGTGGATATGAATTGCCAACAAATTTGCAAAATGTCACTTAAAAAGACTTAACCAAAGTGAAAATATTCCAAGATGTTTTAGGGCGCTACTTTTTTTCTGAAACACCCTGTAGTTTGACAGAGATCAGCGCCGACGTACGGGAAGCGGTAGCGCATTACAGGCCACTGGGCTGTTACATTTGGTACAGCGAGGAGGGGCATGGGCGGGCTGGGGCCCCGCCCAGTCCCATCCTCGCTGTGCCAAATGTAACAGCCCACTCATGGTATACTGGCCGTTGATGGGTGGGCTGTTACATTTGGTACAGCGAGGAGGGGTTTGGGCGGGCTGGGGCCCCGCCCAGTCCCATCCTTGCTGTACCAAATGTAACAGCCCACCCATCAACGGCCAGTGTACCAACTTTATACTATTTGATGTGGCACTACAACTGTTTCTGGACTCTAAAGCGTTAAATCCAAACAGAGTTTCTTTTAGACTGTTAGATAACAACCACAAAATGCTGGCTGTCGAGACAGCGCAGAATGTTGTGGTGACTGCTGACTGGTGTATGTTAGTGTTCAGCTTCAGCTTCATTATGTTCGTTTACAATGAGTGACCAGCTCGATGAGCCATTTGGCTCCTCTCGTAGCCCGCCGTTTTCAGTGTTCAATATTTGTCTTCACATTATATTCACGGCAAATAAAATATGATGATAATGATGACGATGATGATGATGATGATGATGATGATGATGAAAGTTGTTTCCTTGACGGAGTGGGTAGACACGTGGTTTGAGCGAGCGACAATGACGGTCATCCTACTGAACTGCGTGACGCTCGGGCTGTATCCGCCGTGCGCCGACGAACAATGCACGACTCGCTGTTACGTTCTCGATGCTGCTGACCACGCCATCTACGCCTACTTCGCCGTCGAGATGTGCATCAAAGTGTTGGCGATGGGCTTCGTCGGTGAACACACGTACCTAGCGGACGGTTGGAACCGACTCGACCTCTTCATCGTCATTGCCGGGTCAGTATATATCTGCTCTATAATAGGCGCCAGTGAGCCTACTCCGTTACTTACGCGTGGTTTCCGTCATTCCGTAACGCGACCCAACGCACCGCACTGGAATTCCGCCGGTACGCCGCCGGCACTTGGTACTTGCAGAAAATGCAGAAAAATACAAAATACAACGTGGTTCTAATTCTTGCGGAACGTTGCGGCGTACGCCGCTGGCTGTCGCAAGCTCTTGCATTACCGACTTTTTTCGCGACATTTTTGTCGAACGTTTGCGATGCGGTGCGTTGCAAGTCAGCAACAACTGCCAGTGGACACTGGAGTTTGTTAGAGAGTTCTCACGCGCCGCGGATGCCATTTTATTGTGGGAAAATCGACGGTGTAAAAGCTACAGGTTTTGCCTCGACACTAATGTGCGAACTCTGTCACTGACAGTGCTGCCTTACGGCAGAAATAGACCGCAGAATAGTGAAAACTGATTATAGCATGAATGCATGAATCGATGCGAAGCTGGATACCAACGCAACTCTCGAAACTGCAGAGAAATGGCAGGTCGTTACATATTCGACTTTGTAAATAACTTAAACTGATAGTGAAAATACGAGTGTTAGGGCTGGGGTCATTGGCGTAAATCTCAGCCAAAATATTTGAGAACAGCTGTTGTCTTCTTCTCGTTAAAGCTGGAGGAGCATGTTGACCTCCCTCAGCGGGTCTGGTCGGAGCATTTTGGTACATTTTAGACTAAAAAATGGCACGCTCATTTGTCCTTATACGGTGTAAGATTATTTGCTTTCTTTGAAAATCTAGCTGAGACTTGACTTTTGAATTTTGATTGTTGACTGACTTGGCATGACGCCGTTCAAGCATCAAAATTGATTGAAAATGTCAAAATCTGGCGGACGAATATCACTGGTGTCCCCCACTCCAAATTCTGGGCGATACGTCCCCGCTTACGTGGTTTACGCCTACGGTTAGGGTTCACCCAATCTGAATTAGTCGGTTCGAAGTTATTTGTTTCCTTTCAATTCAACGTCAGACAAGAGCGAATAAACTTCTCGTATCAGAACGAAAGCTTCGATCGTATCGTCTGTACTCACGATGAAGGGTGACGGGATGCCCGTACGTTAGGTTTATCTCGTGCTGCTAGCTGCTGATGCAGGAGATAGAGCTGCCCTCTGATGTTACAGCTCAGAACCAGTCGCACTAAGCCTATGATCAGCGTTGCTTCCGTCATAGAATATCGATCTGTTCTTGATATTGTACTCTAGACGTCACAGCCATCACACAGGAAGAATTAACTAGACAAGCTATTCGAACCAAAGGAGTCGAGAATTATGCCTCCGCCAGGCCTCCAAATCTATCTTCGGCCTCGTGAGACCTTGACCTTTGACCTGCTGACCTCCCAAAGTTGATCGTCTCGTACCCTTGCTGCATGGTTACAGACCACTTGTGCCAGTTGACGTCAAAGTCGGTTTATTCTTTCTCAAAATATCGCGTTCACGATTTTTGGTAACAGACGAACGGACGAACGGACGGACAGCTTACAGCCTGAGAACATTATGTACATGTATACCAGTCTGGCCCGGCGGAGACGTAAAAGGATCCCGTCGTAAAACGATAAACAGAAGCGGTTCGCGAGATCTGATCTCGTTTTTCTTGTACGAGCAAAACACACAAGATTAATCCAATTCAGCTTCCTGTAATATGGGCCGAAGAAAGACACAGAAGTGAAAATGTGGCTCAAGAATAATTGTGGATACATGTTCCGTATAGACACATTCACAAATAGCAAAAAAATGCTCTCGTATTCTTGAATATATGTAATTTTAATAAAAACTGTGATATAAATATTTGGAGAAATGCTAACATGACATGACTGAACAGACTCATATTTGTGTACGTTTTGCGTAAGTAATTTTTATTGTTAGTAAACAATAATACATTTCAAACAGAATACACTATCTATCTGAAAATTTGTGCTGTATGGCTATTGTAAATTTACTGCATGATGTCATATAGGCCTACTATGTAGGGTAATTTTGTTAGTGCATATATACAAACCGACGTATCGTCGAATGTCGTAAGTGTAACGCAGTTGAGAGAAGCTGTACAGTCGTATTCGTGTTTGCAGGCGTTTGCAGTGACGGAGTAGACAGATTGCTGTCATCGTCGCGTGCGAATCTTATAAATAAAGAGGACGCAGGGTCGAGTCGAGTCCTTTTTGCGGCCGCGTACGTTACGTTACTTGCGCCGTTCCGCGCCGGAATGTAGCTTCTAAACGGACGACGCGTCGCGTGTGATTTCGAGTGTAAAATATTCATCGCGCGACTATGGCGGCTGAGCGCTGGACGCCGTGGAGTTAAGTACGAAGCGCGATGTCGACGTCATTCGCGGCTGTAATAGAAAACTACTCAGTTATGAACTGAAACGTTGAACGTAGGAATGACTGGTCTAGACGAGTCTGTATCCTGTCTGTAGAGCATTTAATTACTCTCGGGCCAGATGAAGTCGCAGAAGGTTTAGGGTCTACCAGTTTCACTTTTGGACCATCATGAAATGATAGGCATTGACATCACTACACTGTGTCTGAAAAAAACGCGCCACCTTTGGTATGCTGTAGTTCGTCACTCAAGCACGGACTTTTTGATAATTTTGGGTAAACAGCATCAGCACACTTTCAAACAAGAACTTAGCTATCGCCAACAGATCGCGCGTCAGCTGCGCACACAATACGCTGAGGGCATCTATATGCATAAATATTACACCGTGACCTTGAAA
>Ga0209149_1001410_pt1 | contig 12110 bp, 7 predicted proteins | sample WorMetTyACAVOLI2_FD_187423 | JGI IMG/M metagenome (GOLD analysis project Ga0209149, IMG submission 187423) | Marine gutless worms symbiont microbial communities from Max Planck institute for Marine Microbiology, Germany - Olavius algarvensis... ... | reverse complement strand
GGCCTTGGAAAAGAAAAAAAAAAGAAAGAAAGAAAAACAAGTGTATCGGAGACAATAGTCACGATACGAAAGCCGCCGCTCGTCAAAGCCTAAAGCCCTAAACTGCATTAAAAACCAAAAAAAAAATATGGCGAAGAACGATTTTCAATATGGCGGATGGAATTCTTACACCATGAATGTGGCACGATGGTGACATTGATTTCGCCAGGTGACTGCACCCTGCAATGTGGCATGTGGCTCTGGAATCGTGACAGTGAATTCACCAAGTGGCAGCACCGTGCAATGTGATACGTAGCTCTGGGATGACATGCCATTAAATTTGCCCAAACATCCGCCATATTGGAATTCTACATCTGGTTTCGATTTCGACCATATCACCGCAGTCGATATGTCATTCTGCACCAGTCTCCGAAGTTTTATCCAAATCGGACCACCCTCGGCAGAAAAAATGACGTCATGTCAATTTTCAAGATGGCGGATCTCAGCTATCGTGTATTTTAGGTATCCAATAATGGATGCTTTGAAAAACCGAATTACAACTTACTAAAATGCTCAGTTTCCAGAAATCCCGTTTTTGCATTTTAGCGTCAACATCCAAGATGGCGGATCTCCGCCATCTTGGATTTTAGGGGTCGCGTAATTGGTTCTTTGAGAAGCCCGTGTACGACTTCCTATAGGCCTAGGTTGTCAATAGAAAGCATAGCTCTGAATTGCTTATGTTTTGAGAAAATCGCGTTTTTGCATTTTGGCGACAGACAGACAGACAGACAGACAAACGGACAAACAGATGGAAATCATCGATGCGTGAAGCCGCAGTCTCGCTGTCGCGAGCTGCGGCTTAAAAAGACAGTGGCAAACTGTCTATTCGACCAGACCACCCACGTCGCCGTATCGAAGTCAAAGTCTGCATGCCGGGTAGCCTCCGGTGTGTAGTTCTATATATCAAGTTTTATTAAAAATCGGTCCAGTGGTTTTGGCGCTGTGGGTGGTCGAAAATTGCCCTTTCCATTACTTTGGCCATTTGCTTATACAGAGGTTGTAATACCGTACCTTCCATGATATTGAATGTTATCATCCACGTGCGGATATGGACAACGTATTGGCTCCATTTGTTTGCAGTAGTTGCACTAGTTATTGAACCATTCTATATTGGACGTGAACAATACATAACTCTGTGCGAAACACGATGAAATCGGCGACAGTTTCTCGCGCCTACTGACGACTACGGCGCTTTATTAGTATATTTACTTACTTATTTACTTAGTATGTATCATCGAATTTACAGTAGGCCTACTATTAAATGTATTTTCGATGAGAGATAAAACCCGTTATCACACGTACGGCCGTTGTTAAATACGGCTGTTGAGAATGCTACTGTTGGCAGAGGTAACAAGGAAACAGGCTAGCTCTTTGTTGCTACACTGGACGTAGGTACGTAGGAGATTGGTGATGGATGGGTTAGTTCATTAGCCTGATGAGTTAGTTATCTTCTCGGCAGCGACATTGCGACAGATGTCTATAATCAATATTAGTTCGGGGTTTACTCAATATTTTGTGCACAAGTTCGTCACTTAAAGTTTTTATTCATATTCTTGTTTGTTTGCAGGATCGTGAAATGTGATTAATATAACGCAACGCAACCCTCAGCTGTCACGCCTAGTGACTTGCTTTTAGGCGCCGCATATAAATACTCTTACTTAATTACTTACTTACTTACGTGCTGTGTTGTGTGTTCTACAGCAAGACGACTCGCAGCCTGCAGTTGCCGGTGTTAACTATATAGTGATGTGACGAATCGGAATATTTGTCGAAACCGATCCATGGTATATCGGTATCGTCGCATCACTACAAATGCTGCTGAGCGGAGATGTGCGCTCGCAGTCGCACTGTGGACGAGCCGTTGCCGTTCAATAACAGCGATCGTACATCTTCCTCGTCTGACGTCGCACAGACCGGAAATGACGCCAACTCCTCCTGTATGACGTCATCAGGGGAATTTCCGGTAGCATTGAGGCCGCGACGACGGGGAATTCCAGTTGCTTGGAGGTCCTCTCTTCCATCAACCATCACACCGTCGATCGCCGCCACTACGGCAATACGACGGCCTATAACCAATACAGTGCCGACGCCTGTTTCTATTTCCGGCCATTATAACGAACCAGTTTCCGATGTCGGGCGCTGCCGACCACTGTGTAAATATATCACGAGCGGAAGTAGAAATGTGACTGAGTCCGGGCCAGTAGTTAGACCGACCTGCATGCGATACAGCTATTGGCTGACATTCGATGATCGGCTATGCGTGAGTAAATATTCTACGCTGACGCCTCGCAAGTTTAGCGGTTATGAAGACCATCCGAGGAGGCACTTCCGGCCGCGAAGTTGTGAGATAATTAACGTCGGCCGAGAACCAGCTGTGTGTCGAGTCGTGTCGCCGAGAAGTGACGATGATAACGAGTCTGTGTTACAAGTGCGTCGTACTTGCAGTCACGTGACCGGAAGCTCTACAGCCGGACAGGTAATTAGTACAAACACGTCGGCGTTTGATGGCGGAACCGACTGTGGCGGTCACAGTCACACGACGCACTCGACTAATCGTACCTGTCCAGCGGTCTGCCTAAATCCCGACGACGACCATGACGGACGAACCGACGCTGGCGTCAATAACGTAAGTGACGTCAATGTCGACAGGTCGGTTGATGCGGTCGAACGTGAGCGCCGACTGTCACTGAGTAAGATTGGCGACAGTGGACTTGGTACGTCGATGCATAGTGAACTGGCGTCGCCCGACGAGACTGCTCTACCAGGTCATCATCATGACGTGGCGCAGCAGCAGTTACGTCAACGACTGAGTGATGATGACGACGACGATGACACAAATGACGTCAGTGAATGTCGACGTCAAGGTCACGTCCAGCGTCAGTTCGACGACGACGACGGCGACGACGACGACAGGACCAAACTGACGAGACACAAATGTGAGTATCGTTGACGTACACGTATGTGTGTGTGTCTGTGTGTACGCCTTGTGCACGTCTACGTTATGTACTCTATATTGATTTTACAATAAACAACGAGACGTGTGGTCACGATGGCCAACACGCTATGAGGCTGTTCCGGTCATTCATTGGTATATAGCTACTGTGTCTGCATCTGAAATATGCTGTTAGTTTCCTTCCGACGCGTCACGCTGGGCCTCTGATGTGTGTATTTGTCGGCGTTTCTTTACAGACGTTAATGCACACGCGGAATAGTGGAATAGTCAACTAAACAGTGTATTTAATAGAAAATATCACTGTAGGCCTAACGACAATTTTCAGACTGAAGCACTGTCGATGAAGTGAACAAGGCTATAGCTGAATGTGGACACATATCAAATGAATGGATTGAATATGACAAATATTGTTGGTCATAATCTGATTATCGCAATCTTATTAACCGACACCGTTGTTCTACATTGTAGTTGATGTTTTGCTCGTATAAAACAGAAAATACATACCCGGTAACTCACTATTAAGCCGCCGCTCGCGACAGCGAGAGCGGCTTAGTGCATCGATGCTGTCCATCTGTTCGTCCGTTTGTCTGTCTGTCTGTCTGTCTGTCTGTCGCCAAAATACAAAAAAAAACGATTTTCTCAAAACTAAGTAAGCAATTCTATTGACGACCCATAGGAAGTCGTACATGGGCTTTTCAAAGAACCCATTATTGGACCCCTAAAATCCAAGATCTGAGATCCGCCATCTTTAAAATCGACATGAAGTTATTTTTTTTCTGCTGAGGGTGGTCCGATTTGGATAAATTTCGCAGACTGGTGTAGAATGACATATCGACTGTGGTGATATGGCCAAAATCGAAACCAGATGTAGAATTCTAATATGGCGGACGTTTGTCGAATTCAATGGCATATCATCCCAGAGCCACCTGCCACATTGCAGGGTGCTGCCACCGGGCGAATTCAACGGCAAGTCATGCCGGAGCCACGTATCACATTGCAGGGTGCTGCCACTTGGTGAATTCACTGTCATATTTCCAGAGCCGCCATATTAAAAATCGTTTTTCGCCTTATTTTTTGGTTTTTAATGCAGTTTGGACTTTGACGAGCGGCGGCTTTCGTATCGTCTCCGATACAGTTGTTTTTATGGTTACCCGCTCCACGGATTAACCAATCACAACTTGCCGTAAGTAGGAGTGAGACAAAATCAACACACGTTAGGACCTACCAAAACGTCGCTATAATAATCGAATACAGCAGCAGTAGAAAACAGCGAGTGACGATAATGCCACGCTTTCGTGCGGACATGACAGTGACATGACTTTGGTCCATGCAATCGTTTCTATTTATTAGTACTATTAGTATTGTTATTATTATCACATATCAGCATTATTAACATAGGTCCTTTCGTTGCAGTATAATCGGCCGGTAAATCGAGCAGTCTGTCAGACTGGAACGCAACGCCAGCAGTGCTGCAATGAAGCAGTGATGCGGAGATGAAGTTGCAGATAAGACCAACTGATGCTGACTCATAGCTACTGGCGATATGAAACTAGCACAGCATTGTCGCCAAATGACACGCGTTTAATTATCTCGCAGAAATACTGCGCGATGTCGGTGACGTTTGTAATTGACTGACGCAGATTGCGACGGAAACGTCGTAAAACGCTATAGTGCTTATGGCAAGTTTGGCGTCGCGTCAAGCGGGCGGTACGCATGCAATAACCCGTCACGTCACCGTAATCAGTGGCGTCGTCATAACTTATTGCCATGACGTCGTCATTTATTGCGGTAACCTAACCGACCAATAAGCTTCAGCTAGTCCGCAGATCTGACGTTGTGTTGGTGAAAAAGTTGCTCGTCTCACGTGTAATTCACGGGCCAGTTTTGAGGTCAAAAGGTCAGAGGTCGTAGTCACGAAGTCAACGTGTCTGTGTGTGCGATCAGGGCGTTATAGCTCAAGAACACAAGAAGCTCAGCTGTCGCAGAAAGGCCGCGCGATGCTTCGTGTTTGTCTGTAGTCAGCTTCAACATACCTACAGCGCAGTTTTTTATTACTAGTTACTGCGGCTTCAGATTTACTAGTGCATAAAATTCTATTAAATTTTGTTCTGCTGTCTCCTATTGTCTCCGGCGGTGTCCGACCAAAACCACCCGGACAAACATTCCTAGGTCATACCCCTTTGTTTGCTGCCGTTCGTGGGTCGGTTTGGGTTAGGTCCCCGCCTCGTGGGTCGGATAGGGTCAGTAGTACGGGTTAGTGTCAGTGTTCAACAAAAATACCGGCCGGGTTCTGTCCTACGATGTCCTACGGCAGCAGAAAACGGTGGTTATGACCAGCGGGGGGTTGACCTCCTGTCCGGCGTATAACGTCGAGCCCGTCACAAACTTCGTCGTCGTCTTGTGCGAACAACGGACGCCGCGGCGTGCTCGACGCTCGCCGCCGTCCGTTGCGGCTTTATTTTTCACAGTTCGCGACTCGTACGGTTGACAACACTGTAGACCTGTATGCAACGAAGCCAGATACTTGTTCAGAATCGGGTTTTTTGCCTATCTCACCTGCATTCGACGCCCCCGTTAGGGGGGTTTCCGTCGGAATATCGCCGTCCCGTTTGGCATGGAAAACTAGAATGGCTTGGCTACCCGATAGTGAAAAAATTTCGAAGGTATGTTTATTCGTTTTGACATGATCCACGAACGTGACAGACGGACAGACAGACAAACAAACAAACAGACACCGCATGCCGACATAGGCCGCGCTTATGCATCATCATCATCATCATCAAAAAAAACCTACAGCATCGCACCGCGCGGCAAAAATTACGTAGACACTGCTATCGTTTGGTACACACAGGTTTGTCGCGGTCGCCCCCGACGGCACGTGCACGGTTCCGGCCAGCGCGTCGTCGGAGTCCTCAAGGTCGCTTGAGGGCGACGGCCGACGGTCATGTCTCCGTTTATACGATTTCTTACAGGAGACCGTGGAGTGTGGGTCCGTGCCGCGGCATCTGATATTTTAGAGTCAACGTCGATGAGTATGTTGTGTGAAATGCGCCACGTCCATGATGAGACAGTTTGTATAATACGATACGATACGATACGATAGTGTGTATTTAACGTGCAGTAAAAAGCTGACGGATAGCCAGCTTAGTCTACCACACGGAATAAACAAAAAATTAAAATGTGAAACTAAAAATAAAATGGTGAGCGTGATAGGTCCGGTCCAGCCCCGTTATCGTGAGGCAGTCCAGTAGGTAAAAGAAATCTACTGTGGGAAGGATTTGTTGAAAAGGTAGGTTTTAAGCCTGGAGTGAAAGAGAGGAGTGATGGATGACGAGAGTGGGGATGATGAAGAGATGAGTTGAGAAGTGGATAAGGAGATGAATCAAGACAAGAATGGTGAGGCTGACGGAATGAATCTGGAAGTTGATTCCAAAGACGAGGTGATGCATACCTAAATGAGCAATCTGTGATTTTCAAGGAGGAGATGGTTGGCGGGCGAGAAAGAGTGACAATAGATGAGGAGCGGGTACTGCGAGGAGGTTGAAAAGAGATAAGGTTCTGAAGATAGCTAGGTTGAGCAGTTGTAAGAACTTTGTAAGTAAGAGAGATAAGTTTATATGATAATAAATATAAATATATAATACTATAAAAATAATAATAAAATATATAATAAAATGAATTGAAGCAGTAGCGATGTCGAATTAGGCTGTATATACAACAGCTGGACTAGTGTTAGTTCGTTGATGCTACGCAACGCAGTTCGACTGTCGAATGTAGCAGTTCGTGTGTTGAGTTCACCGCACGCGACGAGGAGTTGCGCAGTCGTCGGTGACTGCATGGTTCACCGCACGCGACGACGACGAAGGTTAACGTCGTGTTGCACGAGAAGCCGTTGTCCTGATGTTAACCGCGGTATAGCGCGTGTTTTACATAACGTTACACCCATGCAATGACCGGAACCTTGTTGGAACAGATATGACGTGTGTGCCAGACTGGAACAGTTTGTCGTGGCCGTCACGCCTGTACCGTGGTTTTTGACCTGCGACATACAGGGTGGCTCAAATTAAAATACCCCACCGGACAAAATGCAATTTCTTGACAACCGTGTGAGATTTTTATACCCAAATTTCTTGATTTATATGGGAGAGATCCTGCTACAATTCTGAAATTTAAAAACAAAAATTATTTTATTTTTCTCCAAAATTATGGCTATATAAATATTCTATGCCATATTTTCAATTTTGCACGGAATATATTCAACAGCAACTTGTAATTTTCATTGTCAAGAAACATTGACTGTTACTACAACTACCAAAATCTGATAAGTAGTTCATTTTAGCGTATGTTCGAAGTGTACACCACCAGCTTTCACACAAACGTCGATGAACGTCGGCTGGTAGCTGAGAGAGCAAAGTTCGCCTGCAAGCACATAATGGTTTCTGTGGGCGTCTGTTTCGGTGGGAAGGGAAGATTGCATTTCATTCCAGACACGGCCAAAGTGAATGCTACACTTGAAATCCTGCCATCTGGCTTCATCGTTCAACAGGACGGCGCTCCTGACAGCCTCCTGTACAGTACACGCGGCAAAGCTGGCTCAAGACTGGATTGCTACCAACTGCAGTGAATTCATTAGTAAAGATGAATGGCCTCCGAAGTCGCTTGACCACAACCCTCTGGACTACCATGTTTGGGGAGCTATGCTTGAACGCTACAAGTCATTTCAACCCAAGCCGGAGAACATCGATGAGCTCAAGATAGTTCTGCAGTTGATATGGGACCAGCTGCCACAGGACTCGATCAACAAAGCCATATTGAGCTTCTCGGAAAGACTTCGGGCTTGTGTGAAAGTTGGTGGTGGACACTTCGAACATACGCTAAAATGAACTACTTGTCAGATTTTGGTATTTGTAATAACAGTCAGTGTTTCTTGACAATGAAAACTACAAGTTGATGTTGATTGTTGATTACTACGTGCAAAATTGGAAATATGGCATAGCATATTTATATAGCCATAACTTTGGAGAAAACTAAAATATTTTTAAAATTCAGAATTGACGCAGGATCTCTCGCATATAAATCAAGAAATTTGGGCATAAAAATCCCACACGGTTATCGAGAAATTGCATTTTGTCCGGTGGGGTATTTTAATTTGAGCCACCCTGTCGATGTCGACGGAGATGATGCGACGAAGATCCTTGGACGACGTGGCGACGAAGATGATGCGACGGAGTTGCGTCGTCGACGACTACGACGACGACGCGGCGCAAGGATCGTGCGACGGTGCAGAATGTGCTCAGGCCCCAGGGGCGTAGCGACTATGCCAGTGAATGGGCTGATCCTACGATGAAGATGTATGACGCGAAGATCGACGTAGTAGGCCTACGGTGGTTGTCGGAATCAGCTTGCAATGAGGGCTGCAGCCGACTGTCTGCCTGTCTAGTCTAACTTCGATTATTCAGCGACATGGGGTGCTACAAGGGGGTAGGCCTACTGGCCTGTAATGACGAAGTTTAGATAGTCTGTACTGTGTAGGACCAGTCATAGCACATTGCTTCTATGCGCTGTCCACATATGAAAACATTAGGTCATTTCACTGTTTAGATTAGTCTTTCGCTGAGACCAAAGACTGAGACCAAACCGCTCAACTTCGGTCTCAGTCCCGAGTTCAAATTAACCAATCACCGGCGGCGCACATCACTGCTCACTCCATAATGTCATCACTGACGTCATCGCCGATATCTCCATATTTCTTTGTTTATTTATGAATAAGCGAAAAAGTGAAGTGATTTTCGTTCATCAAAACTTAATCTCTAACCGATTAACCTATCTTGTGCATGCAAAATCAACCGGTGAGTTAATTAGCTTTGGATTTAGCGATTGCTCAGTCCGAAGTTTGGTCTCAGCTAAACGCTCAGCTAATCGCTGAGACCAAACGAAAAAAACGACTTCACCATTTGGCTGATCTTTGGTCTCAGTCCGAATTTAGGACTGAGCGAAACGCTCGGCGAAAGACTGGTCCAAGAAGTGGAATGAGGCCATGCAGTGTCCGTTCATAATTATTGAGTGCACGTCTGGAGCGGTGGTCCAACCACGACTCGACTGAACCGCGACAACGAATATAATGTCACAATTCATGTGTCAGTGACGGACGCGGTTGAGTTGAAATGTCAATTCTTTGCAAATTCCGAGCTGCAGTTGAGAGCACGGCTTTAGTGTTGCTGTTGCGACGACACGACGTGGGTGGTCGTCTGGTCGAGGAGTGGACTGGACAGCCGTGCTGTGCCTTGCGGCGTCGTCAGCTGGCCCTGCAGACTGTCGTGTTTGTCGCTAACGGTGATTTATCATCATGCTACTCGACTCGTTCGTTTCACCGACGACCGCTAGGTGTCAGCACGTGGACCGCCCAAACTTGTGCATCTTTGGTTTACTTGCTTATTTCCAATTCTGGCTGCATTTGACGGCAGTCTGTTTTTACAGGCTTGAGTAGAATATTAGACGAGTTCAACGAGTGATTTGTTGCGTGCTTTGACAAACTGGCTTCCTGTGTTCGAGCGTTAATTTGTATGTGTGTGTGTGTACACTGTAAAATAAATCACGAGAAACACTACAACGCTTACAACAGCAGTTGAGAGAAAACTGATTTCAAAGTTAACTGAAGCAGCTATCGGTAGATGCGATTTTTTTCTTTTTTAAATTAATTTTTTAGTTTCACACGTGCTGCAACCTGCAAATAATGGGCGTGACGGTGTTTTGCCACTGTGCAAAATATAATTAGAAAGTATAATACGATCTGTCTTTTTACCAGAAACGAAAACAATTGACTTCATCTTTGGACGAATATGTGACTGCACCGACCGAGCGTATGACGATCAGTGTCGTATATGCGCAGTGATAGGCCACGAACCGAGCACATTTATTTATATCGAAATAAAAATGACTGTGGCTTGGACGTCCGAGTCCGACTTCGTTAACATTATGGTACCGTGGAGAGCTTGCGATGCAATGGACGTTGTTTTGCATTCTTTTGATGACTGGACGCACAACGTTGTGGCGTGCTGGCTTGGCGTGGCGGGGCGAGGCTTGCTGCGCTCGGCTGCTGCCACTGAATAATGATATTGTCGTCCGTGAGCACCTTATATATGACCTCAGCGCGGTCTCGTCTAGTGATGAGCCGAAATCATCGTTCTTTAATTCGATTCGCCATCAGCTCGTATATTAGGACTACGTAACTAGCAAGCAAAAGCTGACACGAAAGTCGGTTTATTCTGCCGCCTCAAATAAATATGAAAATTACAGCAAAGAACCAGGGCAGTGAAGAAACTGATGACCTTCAAAAATTACGTACGTAGTATTTCGAGACGTCCATGGTTGAAAGGACTTGAAGTTTTAACAATTATTTTCAACGTTTTTATTGTGCATTAGTATTTGTTAAAATTTCGAACGAAAATAATTTCGAATGATCGTAACGATGCTTTTCTTTTATTCAATTATTCAAAAGCGTAACATTTTTGTCGTCCACAGAACCGGTCTTCGACTAGCGGAGAAGTCATGGCCGGTCCACGCGCGTGGAATTCACTACTGGCGTCTCACGTGCGAACACTCGTATCAAGAGATTCATCCAGTAGACACTTAAAGACCCATGTTTTCAAGCTCTCCTATGACACTCTGTGATTTGTTCCTAATCACAGAGTTAACTGTATATGTTTTAGTGCATATTTTAATGTTAGCTTTTAACGTTGTTGGCGCCAGTGAGCATAGTTAACTGGCGCCTTATCAAGTTTGCATGATGATGATGATGATGATGATTTGCTGCTACACACCGTAGAATAGAGCGATGTAAAACCCGTTACTTGTGTGCGTCTCTTTGTCTCCTGAGCGTAATACTCAACATTGTTGTCAATGTTTTTCGCGTTTTCTATTTTTCCGCAACGTTTTCACGTCGGTGACTTACTCTAGTTCAGACATAACGGCTGCGATGCACGATACCAAATACCCGACCCATCACTAGTGTCATCGTGTATGTAGCGTCGCTGACACGCATCCTTTCTTGCTGTCTCCAAGGATTTCTTCATCATGCTTACGTAGTTTGGCCGTCTGTCTCGTCTCGTCCATCTCCCAGTCTTATTGGCTGCTGCATCTATACGACAAATTGTCATTCGACTCGTCAGATGTCGCCCCGATGGCTCCAAACGACACGTCGCTCGTAAGTTCATTGACGCAGTATAGGCATATAGAGTAGGAAAATCACGGCACGGAAAATTCTAGTACATCTCTTACACACATACAGACGGGCGGATTGACAGACAAAAAATAGCGACAGAAATTAACAAATCATGTGATGCGTCATTTTTAGCCGAACGTTACTACGTTACGTTACTTTCGCGCCTTGGCACGGGCCGTTCGTCTGTCGTCTGTCGTCTGTCTGTCTGTCTGTCTGTCTGTGACATTGCTGCTCCCTACTCAGAGAGTTGAATTTTTCAGCAACATTTTCGCACCAACTTGGACAGGTTGTATTAACATTTTGGGAAAAATTCAAAGGCAAGTTAAACTGCAAGTTAAATGGAAGGGATATGAAAAATTGGCGTTTTTCGACCAATATCTCGCTTTATTTCGAAAAAGGTACAATGGCAAACCAATAGTAAGTCGTATATATGATCTATCAACCGGCGCCATATTCAGTAAACTCTAACGACCCCCTAACCTATATTTCAAGGTCACGCTGAGTATGTCATTAGCAGTACGGGATAGACACATATTAGGCCTACAGACTACAGTGTATAACCACTACACACGTCCTACTGATCGGTCTGATTTCGAATTACCTTAAATGACTTGAAAAATTATGACTATAACTCGAAAGTCATAAAAATAGGTGCATAATTAGAATGGAAGACTAATAGGAAGTCGCCAGTGGGCTTTCGATTGGTAAACTATCGATGACCGTGACGCACCAGCGTACTCTATATAGCTTGTCCGGGGCTGGCTATGTAGAAGCGAATGACGATAGACGACTTGGTATTACTATTTCATCTGATTTGTCACCGTCCCAGCATATCAGTGAAATTGTTCTAAAAGCCCACCAGAGATCTAACCATATTATTCGTTGCTTTGTCTCCGG
>Ga0209149_1001409_pt1 | contig 12111 bp, 9 predicted proteins | sample WorMetTyACAVOLI2_FD_187423 | JGI IMG/M metagenome (GOLD analysis project Ga0209149, IMG submission 187423) | Marine gutless worms symbiont microbial communities from Max Planck institute for Marine Microbiology, Germany - Olavius algarvensis... ... | reverse complement strand
AGTTCCAAGTTCCCAAGCGATCTTAAACGATCTTGTCGCTAAATTCCACTTTTACTACAAGTTTCATTCACAACTTCGTCTAAGTTCTACAATTCCATTATGACGTCACAGATGCAAGCTGCCTTAGCGATTGTATGAAGTAAGGAGGGTCATTGCCTACTTCCATATATCCCCTAAGCTGCGATAAATCAACATTAATGTTGATGCGGATCACTATTCCCGCATTAATTCTACTAAATTCTACTAAAATCGTGGCTACCCGTCAGCTTTTTACTGCTTGTTAAATACACACTATCCTTTCCTATCCTATTCTACTTAGGCTACTTCTTTCGTGGCCGTTTTCGCGCTTCGCGAAAGTTTAGTTGCTTTTATACACGCGTACGACCTTTGTTTACATCGCTTCGATACGCTTAAGGCTTGTCCTTGCTGACGCGGCCGACACTGTGCGCGCCGTGCCGCCGCCGGCCTCAGATCGCCTCATACGCCTATCCATAGCACGGCCAATACACTGCTATACAGCCTTGCTATACGCTGTCAATAGCTGGTATTTGTATATCTATACATATACGGCCATACATCCCCAGGTACAGCCTTAAGACTAGGCCAGCACATGCATATTAATGAAAAAGGGGCGGAGCACCCCCCGTGGGTACCTTCAAGCCTATATAAGAATCTCCCGGCTTACATCATCCTCTTCTTCTCTGGACGTCGTCGCGTTCACTTCGTGTAGTAGCTATTGCGACTTTTCGTCGGCTGCGAGTTGCAGAATGTCGTATCCCGTCGAGTGTTTTTTTGTTGGAAAAATAAAGTTTGATGTGCATTTTCGTCGCAAATTCGAAGCATTTTGTCGACAAGTTGTTGGAAAATAAAATTAATTCAAAGTTGTGGAACCGAAAGTGGTTGTCAACAGTCATCGACGACGTTGACAGTTGATGAGAGGCTTGGTATGTTAAAGACTCAAGCGTTACGACGTCCCGGTGTCCCGTTATCGATACCGTGGCTTGCGATCATCGTTGATAGACATCGTTATTGTTCGCTGACGTCGTGCGTCGTCGCTGACAGGCATCGTCGTTGTCTGTCAGCACTGTTCGTCGACGCTGTCGGTCATTGCCTCGACCGACTAGCGTTATAGTCGGCCACTGCCGTGGCGCAGATTTGATTTTGTTGACGTCGCTTGCCAGGTTTCCAGTTAGTCTTCCTGTCTTTCTTCTTCTACCATGGCCAATCCTAGTTTAGGCGACACGTACATCACCTTACACAGTGACCCGACAGTTGTTACATCAGGTTCTGCCCTGATGCCTGGGCCTCCTAGTAATCTTCTGTCTCGGACTGATGCCTCTGCCATGGCTCAGTTTAGTATGGAGTTAAGGGAACTGGAAGCGGTTAGTGCCTCAAGCACTCTGAGTCAGGTTCTGAGACCCAACTGGACACCTAAGCAATAATGCATGAATTGTCCGTAGATTCGGAAGTCACGATTCGTAAAGTGTTGGGGTCGGCCGATATCTTGCCAACTAGACCAGGTATGGATCCGTTTGAGGATACCCGGCCCATGGATACACCGTCGGACAGGAGTAGTTCGCAGCTTACGCCGATAACTTCCACAAGTCCGTCTGTCATTGCGCCTTGTATCGTACCCATGCTGGTGTCCTCAACCCACACCATACCCCCACAAACTTTACAATATCCACGGCTCTTGACGTTAATGGGAAATTAATCGAAAAAGTTAACAGCTGTAAAAACCTTGGAATTATAATAGATGAGTGATAACGAATTCAAGTGGACTTTGTACATCTAAAATATATTTTTAAAATTAATGAAATATATCGGTAACTTTTATAACTCCGAGATAAATAGCCAAGTCAAATTCTTACAGAGATTTGCTATGCATTCATCCATTCACATATTTTGTATGGTGTTGAAATATATGCCAACACTAACTCAACTCCACCTACCCAGACAAATTAATGAAGTTAAATAATAAAGTTCTAAGAATATTTTAATGTAGACCAATTACTACTCCTATACGTGAGGTTTACAAGTCCTATATTATACTATTAATTACAAATCTTCATAAACAGCAACTGATTCTTTTTGTCCATAAGTTTATACACCATCCTGAAATGTTACTTGAAACATTTATAAATAATAAATTGTTTACTTTTAATGATGAAATACATAAGTATAATACTAGAATTAAGTCTAGCACACATTTATATCAGTCAACTACTTCTGCAGGCCTCAGATCTGTGAGTCACAAAACCGTTGTATTGGGGAATGAACTGCCTCTGACTCTGAGTCTGAAACGTATTAGATCATCTACAGCCTTCAAATGTAATATTAGAAAGTATCTCTTGTCACTTTATTGAAAGTATATTTTTATTTGTTACACTTGTATTTTTAAATTCAAGACAATTTCCTGATCACTACTAGCGTATCTGTTTATGCACTGTTGCACATATATGTACGTTTGTTTTTTAATTTTTTTTTTAATTAAAACAAAATTAATGCAAGGCGGCCAGCAATGATAGGCCCTATGGGGCTTTTCTGGAAGCCTGCCCTTGTGCTTATCATCACTGTGTATATACTCTGTATGTTGTGATTTGGGCGAATAAAGGTGCTTGCTTATACAGACGACACACTGTCGCACGTAAAGTAGAGCCACCGTGACTGAATAACAGAGTAATTTATTTTATAGCCGTCTTTGAATGTACACATCGGCCTAGTTTTTGATTACTGATATTATTATTATTATTATTAACACCAGGCCTATATAAGACGAATTCAAAACAAACAGGCATGTGAGTTACCGCGAGAAGGAGTCGTTATCGAGCAGACGCAGTTGGTGTGTCGTCGTCAGTTAAAGCGAAGAGCTAGTCAGTCGGCAGTGACGTCAGCCGGTGAAATGATGTCCGCAGATGTCGATATTCACAGCAGCAGCAGCCTGCTCAGCAGTTGCGCGCTAGCTGGACCATACAGCGCTCGGCGAGCTTCTACGACAATTAGCGGACACCATTCGCTCGCTGACAACGCCTCCGTTCAACCGCCAGACGCTTTACGATGTGTAGTCGATTCTCAACGCATCCAACAACCTCACTTATTCTGGCGCTTAATTCTATCACAGCCATAATTTCTATAGCTGCTTGCAAAACAGAGTAAGCTTAGGCTAGACAAACCAGACAAGCAAAACGCATATCCGACAAACGCAGGGGGGGGGTGCACTAAAACCGTGTGCAACACCCCGCCCTTCAAAGGCAACATTTCCGTCGCTCACTGCACGCCTCTATCTATTCAACTCAGGGGATCAACTTCAAGAATGATGTCTCTGTTAAGCTTTCAAACATAACTTCGGTCTTCTGTAACCTTAATCTGTGACCTCCTCACCCCCAAAGTCGACCGTTCATGCCCTTGCTCCGGGGGAAGATTTATGCCAATTTGCATTGAAATCGGTTCATTCGATTTTGAAGTACAGCGTTCACAAGTTGGTAACAGACGAACGAACGAACAAACGGACAGACGGACAGACGAACGGACGAAGGGACAGGTCGAGAACATTATGCGTCCGGACAGTCTAGACTGACGTACGGATAAAAACAATATGAAAGCAACACGTTGTATACCGCAGTGCGGACACGTTCGACTTTCAGCGAGTCGATCTTTGATGGTGCCCATGGGCGTGTCCAAGTTGCGGAAATGGACCTAATGTTGATATTGTTAGAGTTTTGCTATATTTGATTTTTTTTGCATTTCATAAGGTAGTATAGCGACGCTTAAGGTGCAGTGAGAAAAGGTCTTACCGCAGATTTAAGCTTATTGCTGAGTCAACAGTAAAATAAGTTTGACAAGAAACTTAGTTATTAGAAACAGATCGCGCGTCAGCTACGCACACAAAGTAACAACACTAGGTACTGAAATGACCTTCAAAGGTCTCTCAGGGTTATTGAAAATGGTACCATTCGAAGGCTTGGGTAGGTTCCTTATTCGTATTACACAGCAACTATGGCCGTATCTTTAGCCGTTTCTGATATATTTAGCGTCAAATAATGGCGTGACCTTGAAATCTGGGTTAAGGTCATTCGAGGTCATTGGACCTAGATAGATCGCATAGGAGTTCTTAATCCTATTGGCGTTCCATAACAACTATAGCCCTATCTTGTATTATCCGAGATAAAACGAGATATTTCTCTGCAGTCGAGTCGACCACACTGGCTTAGCCATTCTGCGTAAACCATGGCGGCAGTTGGACTGGGAGACATGCCACCGCGTCTGCATGTGCAGTTTGTCGTTGTAAGACAATTTCCAATTGGTAGGTATACCGAGCTTTAAAACACTTAACACAATGTCAGTAAAACGTAATTAGTAAAAAAAGCAAAAACATAGCTATCGCAAACAGATCGCGGGTCAGCTGCGCACACAATATGCCGAGGGCATCTATGATAACCCCGTGACCTTGAAATCTAGGTTAACGGTCACTCAAGGTCACTGGAAATAGAACCATTGAGTAGATCATACACGACTTACTATTAGACGAGTTATTGGACGTTGAATATTATCGTGACCATGAAACGTGGGCCAGAGGTCACTCAAGGCATTGGAATTAGTGCCATTCGAAAGCTTGGGTGCGGTTTCCTATTCGCCTTTTATAGTAACTATGGCCGTATCTGTAGCCGTTTGTGAGATATTCAGTGTCAAATAATGGCGTGATCTTGACAGCCAGTAGGGGTCGTTCAAGGTCATTGAAAATAGCGCCGTTCGATAGACAATATGCGACTTTCTATTGGTCAGCCATTGTAAATATAGCTCTATCTTGAATTATTTTCGAGTTATTTGACGTTGAATAATATCGTGACCTTGAAATCGGGGTTAGAGGTCACTCAAGATCATTGAAATTGGTGCCATTTGAAAGTTTGAGTGCGGTTTCCTATTCGCCTTCCATAGTAACTATGGCGATATTTTGTATCGTTTGCGAGATATAGCAACTTACTGGTAGAAAATTGCGAAATTTTTATACCACACCTGTATTTAACGCCCCCGCAGGAAGTGACCCCGTCGGAATTTTGTGAAAATGTTTGTTGTTGGTAAAACTGGAATGATTGGGCTACCGTATGGTGAAAAAAAAGTATGACGATATGTTAAGCCGTTCTCATCTGGTACCGCGGAACGTAACGGACGGGCAGACGGACGGACAGATTTGCTATATCAATATCGCGCGTCAGTATGCTGACGCGCGATAATCAATAATCAGACATTTATCGATTGTTTACAATTATCGCACACTGAGACACGCGATGAGGAAAAAATGACGTCATTTCCGAAAAGCTGCATTTTCATTTTCTGCGTGAATAGGCCTACTCAAAACTTGGCAGGGTGAAAACGATGGGTGCTCGTGGAAAAATTAACGCCATTTGATGAAATATTAAGATAAATCTACAAAAATTGGTAAATACATGTGGATATGAACTGCCAACAAATTTGCAAAATTTCACGCAAATAGCTTTAACCGGAGTGAAAATATTCCAAAAAGTTTTAGGGGGTCTACTTTTTTTAAACACCCTGTAGAATGGTGTGGCTATCCGATGGTGAAAAAGTTTTAGAATATGTTTCATCAGTTTAGTTTACAATATCGGACCGTGACAGACAGACAGACAGACGGACATACAACATTCTTATATCAATATCGCGCGTCAGCATTGCTGTGCTGACTGACAAGCGATAAAAATCAGTTAACACTTGCCCAAGTTATCGAGTGGCATGATTTTTTTGACTCGCAGTGTATGTACACTATTCAGTGCATGCGTGTGCTGGTGGTAGGCGTAGGCGCGCTGTAAATTTGTTTACATGGACACATAAACGAGAACGTAACATCTGTTGTAGTAGAGATTTACTGTAACTGAATGATTTTGCGCCACTTTTAAAGAATAGAATAACTTTGCTGTAGGCCTATAGGCCTAAGTTGAACACTTAAATTTTGCCAGGTAGTGCGAAAACGAATTCGAGGCCATGTGGTAGATTTAATTTCAGCTTATACTTCACAGTTTATTTATGAATTATTAAAATTGGTCAACATTTTACTAAAGACGTTGTCGCAAAAGTAAAAATGGCACGGTTTTTATAGCCCGATATAGCAGACTGATTCACCAGAGTGCGCCACCATGCACCAACTTCGCTCGTTCAACAGTTATATCGGTCAAACTGTACAGCGTATCTGATATACAACGTGACCACGTCCTCGAGGACCAACGTTCAGAGTTTGTCGCAGTTTATTTTCTTTCGAGAATTGTGGAGAAGTATCCAACCGATAACATGCCTCCGACGTAGTGTCTATTGGGCAATGGGACTTTGTTTTTCAATGGAAAATTTTTTATCTGCGGATGGATTTTACGCCGTTTTCAGGGATTTGGGGGAAGGCTCCCCGTTTTGGGGAAATTTAATGGGGAAGTCGGAACTTTTGGGCAGAATTTCTCGCTTCCGAGACCGAGGCTCGTATCCCCTATGATTCGCCGGGATTTTTCTGAATTTTTTATATAAAAATTTTTCGGGTCACCGACGGGAAAAATTCTGGAGGGTATAGTGGCTGTTAAAATTTGTCCGTTCCAATTTCATATGATCGGGCAGATGAGGGACGTTCTACAAGTGGCGTGGGAACTTGGGCACTATACAGCCCCCAAAGTTGCGTCAAATTTTGGACCGAATTCAAACGGCCGCCAAAATTCGGAGGTGCTCGGGGAAATTTTGGGGGTATATAATTTAAGCCCCCGTAGTGCCTACCGACGTCCCCACCCCGGACCTCCTTTATCCGACAAAATTTTTGATGGGTTTGAATTTTGGGTGTTTGGCTCCCTATTGCTAAAAGCTGCTCGTCAGAATTTTACATTATTTTTCTGACGGAAATAGGTCCGTACCGTAGAGAGAACAAGCGAACGATTCGGCAAGAAAATCGTCTCGTCGGAAGTTTGTCAAATTTGCGGGTGAAAATGCGAGAAATCGCCATTGCGTCGGTAATGATGAAATGGTACTTTTAAGAAAGTTCGTGGGGGAATTATTCGGCCTTAAGGGAACTAGTCGAGGATCGAAATACAAGTGTAGTGCAACAGTAGCCTGTACACCGCGCGTAGTTTGGGGCATCGGCTTGCACCCCTTCGACTCCGATCGCGCCAAGTCTTTTAGGTTTACTATCTACAAGTGAATGAGCCTACGAAACGTTGAAAACATCGTGTAAATTTACGAACTTGTAATTATAACGTGTTTGAAGCATTATGCACACAGGCGACAGGCGACATGGCACGTGTTTCGGAAACACGCGACATGTCACCAGAGTTGTCGCTGAATATTCATGTGCGTCACGTGATCATGTCACGTGGACAAGTGACATTGTTGTTTACGTAACGTTAATGAATAAATTTACTTTGAACTACACTGTGTCTCAAAAAAACCGGACCGCGACGATTAATATGACATAACGTCACCAATTCACAACTTTCACTAATTATTTTTGGCACAGATAGACCTTATTCAATTCTCAATTCATTAAGCTAAAAAGTTTTTAATTGGATTAGAACCAGCTGCGTGGTTTCCATAGCAACATTAGTGACTTGACAGTGTGTCTCAAAAAAACCGGTCCATACGATATTTTGACGTAACTCGATCAAAAGATCTCTTATTTAAATAAAATTTCAGAGATAACATATGTGCTCAATAGTCTTAATTAAACTACAAAGTTAGAAAACGGTTGTGTTTGCAGCAAAGTGCGAGCTGAAGCGAGTTACCGTAGCAGTCATTAACTGCGCGTCATTTCACAGTTTATGCTGCCTTATTAGCAGAAAAGGCAAATCTTTTAAACAAACAGTGTTTCTATCGGAATAATAAAATGTTTTGCGGTACCAAATGTTACAACATGTGTTCAAATGCTGTCTTTCAGCCTTGACACAGCCTCACAATCGTTTTGCCACTCGTTTGTTGTCCTTCCGATGATACGTTGTTCGAAGTCAGCCCAGAAATCCGCTGTTCAGCTGTGTCAAGTCACTACTGTTGTTATGGAAACCTCACAGCTGGTTCTAAGCCAATTTAAAAACTGTTTATCGTAGTCAATGGAGAATTGAATGAGGTATCTCTATAACAAAAATAATTAGTGAACATTGTGAATTGGTGAAGTTAAGTGATATTAATTGAAGCGGTCCGGTTTTTTTTGAGACACACCGTACTATATTGCTATGCCGGATGATTATTAGAGTGTCATCTGACAGCGGCACTGGTGGCTGCAGATGTTGTCAGACGTAGACGCAGGTCATGTTGGCTGCATGCGTTCGTTTGTTCGGGCCGTCTACACGGGTGCGTTTTTTACACACCCGTACACACCCTTATAGACGGCCCGTGCATGTCACCCGTACAATCACAGAAGCGCTTTGTGACACAACGAATGACGTCATTTCGAAATAAAAACAATTTTGAACAGTAATTTGTTTTTTTTCCAATATGGGTAGATCGGCGATTCGCCGAAGAAAGCTTTTGTTGTTAACAGTAATTACTACTACTACTACTACTGCTACTACTACTGCTACTACTAGTAGTAGCAGTAATAGTAGTAGTACTACTACTAGTAGTAGTAGTACTAGTAGTACTAGTAGTACTAGTACTAGTAGTAGTAGTAGTAGTAGTACTACTACGGTCAATATCCGTCAATGTCGATTAAGTTTACTGTAGGCCCTATTAGTCAGTCCTGCGGACTTGGGTATAAGTACCACAATTTCATCTGTATCTGTTTTGCAGCCCAAGCTATTTCCACTTCCGGTTTTACGGCGGCCATCTTGTTTCTGGTGTTGACCGACATTGGTCAATGCTGTCAGTAATTTACTGAAACTGGTCAGCCCCTGGCAAATGGATATGGCACTACATCTCTCAAAGTAACCCGCCATGTTGTTACGTCATTGGGTAAGCAATCCACAATAAATAAGTAAATACTGGAGTGCAAAACTGTGGGGTGTACGGCCCGTTTGTACGGTTGCTCTGTCTATACGACCCGTCTGTACGGCCCGTACGGACGGAAGGCCATCTCACCCATTGTTCGGCCCGTACGTACGGAAAAAGCATTGCACGCAATGCTTTTTTCCGTACGGGCCGTCTGTACGGGTGTGTTACGGGTGTGTACGGGTGCTCTGTCCACACGACCCGTGCACACGGCCCGGTTGTACGGGCCGTGTGCACGGGTAGTGTGGACAGAGCACCCGTACACACCCGTATAGACGGCCCGTGCAAACGGCCCGTGCAGACGGGTACGGGTACGGGTCGTCAGTACCGGCCTTTAGTCGCCGACCAATTTCTGGCGGCTGCGCAGCACTATTGAGGGACATTGAGCGCAACGACCTGAAGGCAGATGTGCCCCGACGACTATGACGAGTTGCACCATTCATCGGCCACAAAGATACAAACTGTCGAAAGGCCATCTCACCCATTGTTCGAGAAAACGTATGCAACAAAGCCAAAAAACGTAAAAAGTTACTTTTTTTGGATTTTGATAAACGTTAAAAACGTAATAACGTAAAAGTACTGTAAAGTTTTAGAGACCACTCAATCAGTTTTTTTCCTGTAAATGTAAGTTTTAAATTACTAAGGCTATATTTTAATCAACAATTTTACATGTTGTATGTATATGTAATTGTTTGTTGTTTCAGAGGGCACAGTGTAGGCCTAAGCTAGCGATTTGATAGACTTTTAAGTGGAGAAGGGTAGACACTAGACACTGACGGTGGCGGTCAAGTATAGGCCTACAGACGGACTCAGGCCCATCTTTAGTGGGTGGCACTATGGCACTGTGCCAGGGGACCCGCGCCTCTAAGGGGCCCCGCGCGCTCAGGCAGCTGGAAAATTTTGGTCCCGACTTGTCTTTACTAATCTAAATCTAAATCAAGAAGTTTATGTTCGCCCGCTCTAACTGGAAACAGTCACGAGCGTGCTCATGATGTGCTGACTTATGCTCTGCGGTACAGGTGTGTTTTCAGGAGACGCCGGAACGAGGTGACAGATAGTTGCTTATCATGGAGCGACGCGGTATGCAGTGAGTTCCACGCGGTCGGCCCTGCCACGGCAAAACCGCGCGGACCGTAATGGGCTGTTCTTGTCGGTGGGACAGCAAGGTCACCACGTGCAACCTGGAGGTTGCGACGTCCAGGATTGGAAGAGACTGGCTGGCAGTAATCAGAGAGGTATTTTGGCGCTAAATTGTGAGAACACTTGAACACAATCAGACACAGTTTAAACTCGATACGTTGGTGGATTGGCAGCTAGTGAAGGAGATCACGCGCGCATCGTAGAGGAAATGCTGTCGTATTTGCGCCTGCAGAATATCAGTCTAGCTGCGGCGTTAAGGACTCCTTGCAACTGCCGCAGGTGGATGGCATGTACACCGGCGAGGACGACATTACAGTAGTCGATCCGGTTGACAACTCGAGCATTCACCAGAGCCTTGATAGTGTCAGTTGTCAGTGTACGTCGGATCACACGAATCTGCCTCAGCCAGTAGAAGCACTGACCCGAGAGGCGTCTGACGTGGTCGGCGAACGAAAGTTCTTGGTCGATTGTGACGCCAAGACAGATGACGTTGCATAGGTCGACAGTTGAACCGTTGGCTGACAAGGTGCTTACATCCACCTTGGCAAGTTGTTGTCGCGTACCGAGACAAGTAAACTGTGTTTTCCCAGTGTTCAATTTCAGTCTGTTTGCAGACATCCACTTACCAACGTCATCAATACAAATCTTCAGGCGTGTGAACGTCGCGGCTGAGTTTTCCACGCGGGTGTGAAGAAACAGTTGAGTGTCATCGGCGTAGGAATGAACACCAACACCATGACGGCCGGCGATGACGGGCACGTCGGCGGTATAATAATAACAGGAACAGGATCGGTCCAAGTACACTGCCCTATGGGACGCCATAGTAAACTGCTGACGACGTAGAGTACTGATCACCAACACGGACCTTCTGCGTGCGGCCACAGATGAAACTGACGATCCATGACAGAGCCTTATCCCGAAGACCGAAGGAGTGATACAGTCTGTCTATCAGGATGTCATGATCGACAGTATCAAATACAGCGGACATGTCGAGCAGGTTGAGGAATGTGACTTCACCACGGTTGACAGCAGACAGGAAAACTGCACGAAATTTGTTCAGTTGATTCTCAGGAAAATCATTAAAATTGTTTCCACCAGATGTCAGATTTTAAGGCTAAAATGCACCCAATTCGATTTCGGCTGGGGCACGGCCCCAGACCCCGCTGAAAAAGCTGGGGAAGGTGAGGGAAGGGAAGGGGAATGTTACGGACTAGTATGTGTAGCAGCGTAGGCCTACAGTATTTTTTACAGTTAGGCCCTATTTGATATCATAGATGTAAACTTACTCCAAATACTGGGGGGGTGGCTCATGGCCCTTTCCTTTCCTCTCCCCTTCCTTTCCCTTCACTCCCTTCCCCTCCCCGCCTCAACTCCCCTCCCCTTAGAAGTAGGGCCCCCAAATTCAGGTAGGGGGTCTGGGGGAGCGCTGTAAGCTGACTAAGCTCCCCCGACGGGGACTGGGGCGGAGCCCCAGCCGAAATCGAATTTTGTGCATTTTAGCCTTAAAATCCGTCATCTGGTGGCAACAATTTTAATGATTTTCGTAAGAGTCAACTGAACTTGCGTTGGAAAATAAATCAATAAATAATCCGATCGTGCAAGATGCGCTGCATAAGGCTTTCCCGTTCTCTTTCTGCTGCTGCTGCTTCTACGACTGTGACGGCCTACTGAGTAGGCTACATAATTATGAGTCAAAAATGAGCCTTGAACCGTGCAACCAAATGTATCCATCTGCAGCTGGTTGAGACTATCCGTGTTATCCACATTGTCACTGAACAACGAACTGGAGAATGCAATGTCATCGACATCCACCCTAGCAATAGGCTTGTACACATATAGAAAAACCTTAAATTACAAATGCCATTATGTATCCCTTTGAAGGACAATGTTACGCCACTAAACAACGGCTAGTGCTGAAAAATTCCAACACAATTCTGCTTACAGCTTGCAGCTTCCATTGCTGGATTCGAACGAAACTGGTGGTCTGATTGGCATGAATATCATTTGGAG
>Ga0209149_1001408_pt1 | contig 12119 bp, 6 predicted proteins | sample WorMetTyACAVOLI2_FD_187423 | JGI IMG/M metagenome (GOLD analysis project Ga0209149, IMG submission 187423) | Marine gutless worms symbiont microbial communities from Max Planck institute for Marine Microbiology, Germany - Olavius algarvensis... ... | reverse complement strand
AAACCCCCCTCAGTGGGGGGATTCGGACCTCCGTCTAATACATGGTCACTGTTGTCCAGGGCAAGGTGTGTGCCAAAAATCATCCCGATCGCTTAAGCCGTTTGGCCACAATACACCAACGTTACAGACGGACGGATTTCCTATGGCATAGGCCTAGACCTAACGGTCGGCCAAAAACTGTCACCATATTGTAGATCTTTATTTCACCATTAATATGGTAGTAGCAATAATAAAACAACAATCTTAACTAAAAAGCAAACTTAACTAAATAGAACACCATGCAGAAAATTTATTCACGCATTTTTTACAACGGCGTTCAAGCTGAACACTCGGCAATTCAAAGTTAAACAGTTCTTGATATAGAGAGATAATTCGATGTCTGTAGTCCTAAACAATTTCATGAACAGCCTATTAGTAACAAACTAGCTGATTTTTCTGTAAGGGCAGATGGATTTATTATTTTACTTACTTACTATACAACTTACGGTTTAAAATAAAACAATAATAAGATTTATTGCAGACGATAAGATTGTGTAATATAATTTTACTTTTATTTTACAAACTTTGTGTGTGTAACCTTGCTACGTTTTTGCTGTTCAACTGTATATCTAATTTTTATTTGCTATTTATTCACGTGTATATAGTTACTGTTTTTTTTCTCTGATTGTGGTATTTGTTCTAGTGTAATTTGTTTGTGTAATTGTGCAATTTCATCTTTGCTGCTTTATTGCTTAACTATATTGTAACACTAGTGCGATTGCCATTTGTGACTATTAAAGGCCACTTGCGTGTTTGCTTGCTTGTTTATCAGCGCATGAGATTGGAGATGCGATTGGCTTCAAACAACGGCTGCGCACGACGTCGTTTAAAGCATTTGAGCTGGAGATTGTGATGAATTATCCTGTGCACGCTTGAACAGAGAATGGCAGTTTCACACGAAATCTCAGGAGCTGATCGGTGCCTTTTTGGCTTGTCCTCCTGACTGAGCACGAGGTCCTCCGCTACTACGTGCCAATCGCGGTCTTCCGCTGCGTGGTTGCCGGACAATTGTACCCGTCTTGCGGATTCTCTTTAGCAGACTGTGAATGCTTTCAAGTTTCCAACCCTGGTCGGGAAATTCATGCAACAGCCTTCACGCACCATACCGTTTTGACAGATGGAAAGTTTTAATCAGAATACCGTCTTCCTGTAAAATTTTAATGATTTTATTTAATTTTTACTAATATTTAGGTCTCGACAATTTCCCAAGGTAAAGTAAGTGCACGAAATAGGTGTGGTGGGAAAATAAAAACATCTGTCGATGGCCTATACTCGTGGTAATAAGTGTGCCAAAAAAAATATTGTAAACGGACAATTCTAGTTAAACTTATCATCGAAAATGTAGTCAGTAGTCACATGTTTTTGAGACACCGTGTAGTATGGCCGACAACGTATGTGAGCCAGAGCCAGCCACTAGCACCAGACGAACTGTCAATAATTGTCACCTGATAAGTACGAGTATTGGGTATGTGCGCTAGTCTTAAAACTGTAAATCCACCTGCTGGAAGTAAACGGGCAAGGTCGGGACGGCCCGGGCCAGGTCGGGCCTTAAAATTTAGGCCCGTGCACAACACTGAGCAGTTCTCAAGGTGTGGTATGATTGACTGACTGTTTCCTGTGTTAGTGGTCGGCGAGTGCATGTCGGTCATCACTCAGTCGACGACTCAGGCGCAATCATATAATCGACATTATATCTCGTTCAAATCACCGCTGTTTCCGTTCATCTCTGCAGTGCTTGGCTGTCCGCCTCACGTTGTCCTCATATATTATTCATCGCTATTCTGCACGTCCGGTCATCGGCCACACGTTTCATCGTTGACAGGCTGTCCGACGGGTCAGCTGTTCGCGGCCTGCACGCCGACCCAACCCCACACAACTGGCGACTGCACGGCAGAGTACAGCTCGATGCGGACTGCATTAATCCGATGATGATGCTAAACGCAACGGCACGGCATCGGTCGCGTACATGGTTGAGGTGGGGCGGCGTTACAGCGGTCTGTAATCACGGACATCGCTGCCCGTCGTTGCAGCCGCAGCCGCAGCAGCTGCTCGGCACGGCCTCCTACATGATGCTCACTAATTACCGACAACGTATAATTAGCTCGCGAGCCAACCGCGAGTCTTTAATTTGAAGACAAAAACGAGCATGAATTTATTCGCCGACTGAATGCAAGGTGTCGACAATCCATCGCTTACCAATCAATCAATCAATCAATCAATAGATCGAAGCTTGTCACCAGCAAATAGGATGAGTGTAACTCTGTATCTACTCAGTGGCGCAATATAATATAGTTATCTCGGGCAAACGAAATCAAGTATTAATAAGTGTAATTATTAGAAATTTACGACATATATGTTTAAAACTGCGAGAATTCAGTCATATTTGTTGCCAACTATACACTTGTGTTTCAAAAACGAGCCACTTTGGCAAGCTGTGTTTCGACAAACATGGACTGATTTTGATAATTTTTGGTAAACAGTATCAGCACACTTTCAGAAATTATATGAATATTCTACTTTCCTTCACTCGTTATCCCTTCCCTTTATACTTACTTCAGTTGCTTCTAAATAGCTGTGAAGGAAATGACACGACACCAGCGACTTGAAGCAGCGCCTCATTGACACATGTGGAAGCATATCACAAAATGTCATTGACGAAGCTGAGATCAATGCAAAAAGCAGTTATGTGCATGCGTGAAGGTGAAAGGACATCACTATACTAAAATAAAACCGAATCTTTTCAAATGCACCGGCTCTTTTCAGAGCAACATGTATAGTCTACCGAGGAAAACGCGTTATGTTTCGCGTCAGTTCGGTCGCAGCTATTTAGAAGTATAAAATAAGCAGCAGTGAACAGGCAAGGAAAGTTAAATATGCGTATAATTGATGATGATGATGATAATAATAATGATGATGATTTTTGAAAGTGTGCTGATGCCGTTTACTGAAAATTATCGAAATCAGTCCATGCTTGTCGAAACTACAGCTTGCTAAAGTGTGCTCGTTTTTTAGACAGCGTGTACATTGTTACACTGTGGGCTTGGTGAATGCTCCCAAAATGTTAGTGTAATTTGTTCGTTCTGTGAAGTGCATAAGTGCAGTGTATTGTAACTAGTTGTGCCAAATTTTCTCGAAATATTGTAAGACCTATGCCAAAATAAATAAAATCGGTTAATTAGTGACAGAATTATCTAAAAAGCAAAACGGGACATTTTGAGACATAGCCGTTACAACATATTTTATTCTGCCAAACTCGCTAAATGTGGCGGTGAAGATGCGATTGCGGCTGCTATATAATCCACATCAAAGATGGCATCGCATTTCACCGCTGCTCGAGATGTAGATTGACACGCGCTTTGTCGCATCACATTAACACGCGGCGTGCTCGTCCTGGCGTACGGCGTGCCTCGCTTTCAGCGATATCGCGTTACTCTATCTGCAAATGAGCGACTTCTGCCGGCCGCGAAGAGCACGATGTCACTAACGTATCAAAGCGAATCGTGCAATTGAACAGACGTGTGAAAAGCGCAGCGCGCGAAACAGGCAGACGGTGGCAAATTGTAGCTGGCTTTAATGGAACACAAGCGATCAGCTGAACAACGCTATGAATAGTCGTCCATCACATGACAAGCGCGATGGGCACATGCTGTCAATTAATTGGGATAATTTCGCTCCACAAAAACCATAATTCGTTTATCACGCAATCCGATTCTTTTCCGCAGAAATATATACTTCTGCTTAATGGAGAGGCGTCCTGGGTGGCAAGGGAAGGCTATGGGCCCACCTATAAAGTTGGTTGGAAGTGCCACACCTAAATGGTTATGTTTGACATTTCTTGTGAGTAAAACTAAAAAAAAGTTTTTGAGGTCATAAATGACAGCCTAAATGGTTCATTTTCCTAGCTTCTGCAGATAGACAGGCTGAGCAGTCTTGAAGTTTGAAATATATAGCGCAGTAATTCGTGGTTTCAGTTTCTCCTTCAGTTGGTGAACTTAAGCACGACTATCGTTACTGTTTAATATAGTCGTCTTTATTCATCTAAAAACCGGTAGAAGTTATACAGTTATAGCAAAACATCTGTTTTTACATTTTAGAAATGCGTAATACTGTTGTATTTTACCAGATGGATCAAAGAGGCCATACACATCCGAAAGGAAGGACAACAGGCCATGAACCGTGATGAGGGCATGCAGCTACCAACACTGAGCCACGCATACGACGTCTTCCCGTTGTGTCAAGAACCGGAAGAACTGAGTACCAGCTTCTTCTGATGAAGGCCTCTGACAGAGGTCGAAACGTCAAGTTTTTAGGTAATAATTTTGGTTGTGTTTGAGTAATTTAAATAACTGTTGTATTTAGTCAGTAAGAGTTTTGTTGCAGTGCAGAACTAGGCGTTACGGAAAACCTGTAATAAAAAGTGCGCCTATATAGTGTACTGAAAGAATCTAAAACTATGAAAAATGAAACCGTTTATCTGAATATTACCATAAACCGCATACATCCAAAATTGCTGGCATAGCACCCTCTTTGTTTGTAGAAATACCGTCAGCTTCATCAGCAGATTCAGCAGCATGGAAACGATGGAATCAACAGCTTACCATATCAAGGTAAGTCTCGATCGGTAGCATACGAGAGTTTTTAGCAGTCTCAACATAATGCTGGATGCGAACGGAAGTGTTAGAACTTCACGAACCGGGAAGGCAAGTCAACATGGAGAGACAGTTGGTCAGCTCTGGGCTCTGGGCTTGTGACGAAACAGAAGCTATTGACAGCGACAGCAAAGATAGACTGACTAGGTGTGCTCAGGTAAGGCGACCGTGAATGAATGTGAGTAAGCATCATCATCAGTATGATGTCGGTCGCTATGTCAGCGGTCTGCTGCTGCTGCTGAACGCATCAACTGGCGGCGTCGAGTTGCGTTCGACAACAACTCTTCGTGACCGCCTCAGAACTCGGCCCGGCTTAGCCGTGTACCCCGGTCGCTAATTGGTTTCGTTAGCGCTATGTCGACAGCGTCCGTCCGTCGGTTCGTCGGGCTCCGAGGCGCCGGCGAGGTCGCCGAGTCGCCCGGGACGGCCGCCTGCCCGGCCCGGCCCGGCGACATGCCGTGACACGCGCCACGTCGGCCTACGACAACTCGCTTGCGTCACGTCGCTGCGTCATGATGACGTCGATGATGACGACGACGATAACTGTGCCATCGATTTCTGCCTCGGCAGCATTCGTCGGACTCACCATGCTAAATCATGCCATTATCGCTCACTGCAACGTGATCATATTATCTAACACATGACGCTGAATTAATGAACGAAATGTAGGCTTGCTCTTGAGATGTGTGGGTGTCACCAACTGATTCACCGTTGGCAAACTGCGGAAGGCGCCTTTCCTAAACATTTCTGAGCAAATACATAGGGGCCTACATAGACCAAATTTCATCTGAGCAAATATACGAGTTGCGGCTAAAACGTACTCCAACGAAAACTGCAATTTCTGAAAAACGGCTTATTATTTCAGTACTAAATTTTCCTTGATTAGTAGTAAGGGTTGTGTGCATTAAAAGTGAAAATTTTGTAAAATTCTGCTGACTGTGTAGAAATGGCAAAACTGAAAAAAGTACATTTTTTTTGCAAGTCGTCAGTCAATAACACAGAGAGATAACGTCCGTGCTTTTTTACAGTTTTTGCCGCGCGATGCGATGCATAAGCGCGGCTATTGCCGTCATGCTGTGTCTGTCCGTCCGTCTGTCTGTCACGTTCGTGAGTTGCGCCAAAACGAATGAAGATATCTTCGAAATTTTTTTCACCGTCGGGTAGCCACACCATTCTAGTTTTTCCACTAGATATTCCGACGCGAACCCCCCTAACGGGGGCGTCAAATGCAAGGGGGTATGAAAAAATGACGATTTTCGACCAATATCTCGCTCTATCTGAGAAATGGTTATAGTTACATGGGCACATTCACCGAGACAATTTGTAAGCATCGAATTATCTTTCCATCCATACAAGTTTTGCGTATTTTGTCGCCGAAAAGCAGTTGTTTGTGAGTTTTCTTCAGCGTAGCAGCAGCTGACGTCACGGAAATTTGAGCAATCGGTCACGTGATACGCAGATATAAACGACAAAAAGTGATATTTGTTGTTAAGTAGTTGCGTAAAGTTGGTAATTAAGCGAAGTTGGTACCATTTGAAAGCTAAGGTACGGGTACGGTTTCCTATTCGCGTTCCATAGTAACTATGGCCGTATGTTTAGCCATTTCGGAAATATTCAGTGTCAAACAATGGCGTGACCTTGGAAACAAGGTTAGGGGTCGTTCAAGGTCATTGAAAATGGCGCCGTTCGATAGACCAAATGCGACTTTCTATTGGTCGGCCATTGTAAATATAGCTCTATCTTGTACCATTTTCGAATTATTTGACGTTGAATAATATCGTGACCTTGATATCTGGGTTAGAGGTCACTCGAGGTCATTGAAATTGGTGCCGTTTAAAAGCTTTGGTACGGTTTCCTATTCGCCTTCTATAGTAATACGGCCGTATCTGTAGCCGTTTGTGAGATATTTAGCGTCAAAGAGTGACGTGACCTTGAAAACAGGGTTAGGGTTAGTTCAAGGTTATTGGAAATGGCACCATTTGATAGATCGCATACGAGTTCCTATTCGCCTTCCGTAGTAATTATGGCGATATCTTGCATCGTTTGCAAGATATAGCTACTTATTGGTAGAAAATAGCGAAATTATTATACCCCACCTGTATTTATCGCCCCCGCAGGGGGTGACCCCGTCGGAATTTCGTGAAGATGTTTGATGCTGATAAAAACAGAATGATTGGGCTACCTTATGGTAAAAAACTATGACGATATGTTAAGCCATTTTCATCTGATACCGGAACGTTACAGACAGACAAACGGACGGACGGACGGACGGACAGATTTGCTATATCAATATTGCGCGTCAGTATGCTGACGCGCGATAAAAACTGCGCTGTAGCCTGTAGGTATGTTGAAACTTGAAGCTGACTACAGACAAACACGAGGCATCGCGCGGCCTCTCTGCGACAGCTGAGCTTCTTGTTATCGCGCGTCAGCACACTGACGCGCGATATTGATATAGCAATTCTGTCCGTCCGTCCGTCTGTCTGTCCGTCTGTCCGCAACGTCCCGGTATGGATAAAAACGGGTTAACATATCGTAATAAGTACAAGATAGAGCTATATTTACAATGGCGGACTAATAGAAAGTCGCATATGGTCTATCGAACGGCGCCATTTTCAATGACCTTGAACGAACCCTAACCTTGTTTTCAAGGTCACGCCATTCTTTGACACTTTGAATATCTCACAAACGGCTACAGATACGGTCACAGTTACTATAGAAGGCGAATAGGAAACCGCTCCCAGTGTTTCGAATGGCACCAGTTTCAATGACATTGAGTGACCTTTAACCCCGATTTCAAGGTCACGATATTATTCAACGTCAAATAACTCGAAAATGGCACATGATAGAGCTATATTTACAATCGCCGACCAATAGAAAGTCGTATATGATCTATCGAACGGCGCTAGTTTGAATGACCTTGAACGACCCTAACCTGGTATTTAAGGTCACGCCATTCTTTGACACTGAATATCTCACAAACAGCTACAGATACGGCCATAGTTACTATAGAAGGCGAATAGGAAACCGTACTCAAGCTTTCAAATGGTACCACTTTCAATGACCTTGAGTGATCTCTAACCCACATCTTAAGGTCACAATAGTATTCGACGTCAAATAACTCGACTACTACTAAGTCGTGTATGATCTATCCAATGGTTCCGTTTCCAGTGACCTTGAGTGACCCTTAACCTAGATTTCAAGGTCACGGTGTAATATTTAGGCCTATAGGGCCTAGATGCCCTCAGCGTATTGTGTGCGCAGCTTACGCGCGATCTGTTGGCGATAGCCAAGTTCTTGTTACACATTTATTAAAGTCGAGTACAAGCAAAACAGTGATGTTATTAATGACGTCATAAATTACTGTTTGTGTTGTGTTTTGTCTAAAGAATTGTTTATAAAAGTAATTTTACTGTTGTTAGTACTAGGGGTAAATATCATATGAAGACGAAATATAATACGCATTCAAAATAAACTCTACGCAGTTTGGTTGTGGATACAAAGCTGTGTTGCAAAATTTCCTACAATAATGTCTTAGGTCTAAATAACCTTAAATTAATGTCTTAAATAATCAGTGATATTTTGTGCAAAATGCCCTGTTTTTCTGAGAAAATTTAGTTTTTGTTTTGGTACGTTGTTAAGTAAATGGCTGGCTGGCGAATTACAAAAATCGTATTTTGTATTTCAGATCCCGTCATTTCTATGTAGATGAACACAATCTTATAAAATGTGCAGTAGTAATGTAGTCAAACCTTGAGAATAATCTTACAAAGTTTCGTAGTAAAATGTGAGTTCTGAGAAATTGCAGTTTTTGTCGGGGGACGTTTGTAGCCACACCCATGTAGTCATCATCATCATCATCATCATTGTCTTTAATAAAAGTTGACAAGCGCAACCAGTACAAAATATAGACAGTGAACTATAACAGGTTAAATGACAGTTTACAAGCTGAACCAGTGTACAAATGGAAATAATTTAGTTATATCAAGAGTGTTGAGTTAGTGACACCAACAACACGTACAGTTAGATGCAGTGCATGCATGTCGCAAAGTTTTAAGATGTATATTCATAATCTGCCCAGCCGCCGTTGGGAAGGGGGCAATAAGCGTTGTTTTTGTCCGTCCGTCACTCTGTCCGTCCGCCGCATACATAGCGAATAATTCGAGAACCTAAAGGTCTAGTGTGCCGAAATTTGGAAGGAAGGTTCCCCATTTTAGATTCGACTCGCATACCAGTTTCAAGGTCAAACGGTCAAAGGTCAGGGTCACCAGGCCCATTAATGCTTACACACATCATGCGCCATATCTTCCGAATGGCAAGCCCTACGAACTTCAAACTCGGTATACGGATAGAGGACGACGACCCGGATCAGCAACAGGTGCCATGACCTCCAAGGTCAAAAGTCAAGGTCATAAGCTCACATCGTCTGTACGTCTCATTTCTGCCTCTTCTTAATTCGGGAAAAAATGCTGTACCTGTGCGTCATTAGAGGCGGGCGACAGCATACCGTGTCGGCCGAACCCGGCGGCCACACTTCTTGTTAATTTTGAATAACAACATGATTTTCAATAACTGTATTATACAACGACCAATCTATTGACAACTGCTATGGTATGATATAGTAGGCAAAAATCTACCAAAGGTGAACACTACTCTGACAAAATGACCCTGCGTCAGTTCAGTGTATCATATATTGAATGAAAGTCTAATACATATGACAGGTAAATTGACTCCAGTTGCATCCTGTGTTGTCAAGACAACTGGACAAATTATAGCTGAGTGCTTCGAGGAGAGCAGCGAGATCGATCGAACTGATGAGAATAGACGGCTGTAAAGAGTAGATGGGTGTGTGGGTGGGTGATTGGATAAACGGAGACGTCGCAGTCTCGATGGAAATAAAAACATATGTCGTCGTCAGTTATCGCTGTTGCTGGTCGTCACTGTAGAACCGAGACACTCGATGACATAGCGCAGCGGCGTCGAGGTCGTCATGTACATGCCCTATCGCGTCGAGGCCATCGATACGACACGCTCGATTGGGTCGAACGAAGCGACACGCTGTCACGCTGTCCTGTATGACCTGTCGTAGTGCCGACTCCTCTGTCCGCGGGGCGAATCCCGACGGGCCTGCAGACTCATCGGCTTACGGTCGGCCGCATCGCGGTCGTCGACCGCCGCTGACGTGCTGCCTCGTTAACGCTGAATAAACACGTAGCGCTGACAGCGTGAAAGAGACCAAGTCTCGTTGGCATCATCGGCCGCCGGCGTCGTCTTCATCCATACACGTCATCGTTCGCCTCCGATCTCGGCTACAGAAGCAGCGCCGACGTAACGGCCGTGATCCCGGCATCTTGCATTCAGTACAGAACGTTCCGCGTCATTTAACTCACACTAATAACTAGAAGGACACTCGGTAGAGCGCATTTACCTCCGTCAAAGGTCTTCCGACGGCTCAGCGAATGAAACCATTTTAAAACCACGGCTCGCTCTAGCGGCGCGCCGCCAATACGTATACGTGCAAGGCTGCAAAGTTCCGTAGCCTATACGATATCGGAGAAAGCAATCCGGTTCCGGCATCCGGACTATGATCCGGATCGGGCTCAAAGTTAATCAGTTCGTCCATGTCCCGACATCTGTCGACACGCAACATTTCATCCAAATCCGTGGACGTGTTTTTGAGTAATCGTGATAACAGACAGACAGACAAACACGGGCAAAACATGTATCTGCTCCTTCGTGGGAGGTAATAAACGGTGGCAAAAGCACGTAGTTATATTGTAGGCTACTTTCACGAGATTATAGCGACCCAATGTAAAATGTTGTTATGCTGTCTACGTCAAATGCTGTTACACATCACGTGACGCAATTTCAACTAATCGCGTTGCGCATTTCAGCTCGTGATATAAAAGGAATAGACAATAACTATTCTGAATCAACACTCGTCGTGTCTCAAACACTGTGCACTTTTGTTTTCATACAGAACTTCTACAAACAAAAAGCTCACCTGTAGCAGAGAAACCGCGCGATGCTTATTGTCACTGAATTTCGCTAAGTTTCTCAAGGTCACTCAAGGCCATTCGAAATGACGCCCATGAATAGCGCGTGTCTATCAGTACTTCATTGTGTATTTCGTACCATTTCTGAGGTATTTAGCGTCGAATATTGGCGTGACCTTGAAATCAGGGTTAGGGGTTGTCAAGGTTATTGAAAATGGCACAGTGCGATAGGTCGCATACGAGTTCCTATTTGTCTTCCATTGTAATGGCCATATCTTATATCGTTTTAGAAATAATGCGACTGGTCGAAAAAACGCCATTTTGCCGTGCGATACTATGCAAACGCGGCCTATGCTGTAATTCACGAATGTGACGGACGTCGGACGGACAGGCACTGGCCTGTCCGTCTGTCCGTCCGTCACATTCGTGAATTCTGTCAAAATGAGTAATCATATAATCACACTTTATTCACCGTCGGGTAGCCAAACCATTCTAGTTTTTGCACACCAAAGCTTATGGCCTTAACGGGGGCGACGAATGCAGGTGGGGTGGGCAAAAACGGCGATTCTGAGCCAATATCTGGCTCCATCGCGTTCTGTGAATTCGAGCGCTAAGTACAATATACTCAGCTGCGACGGATGGCGAGTTGATGACACTAGTCGCTGGTAAGCGGCGAAATTTGTTGATGGCAGGAGACGACGACGAAGTGTACCACAAGAAGCCTCAACGTTACGCCGAAGACCACAGAGCAGCATTTAATTTACGCAGTCGTAAATCTGAAGCCGAAGTAACTAATAATAAAATATTGCGCTCGACGTATTGTACTACTGAAGCTAACTACTGACAGACACGAAGCATCGCGCGACCTCTCTACGACAGCGGGGCTACTTGTTCACACCTCCCTTCCATTTAACTTGCACAATCACCTAGAACCCATTTGAAATTCTCCCAAAATTTAACACAAACTACCCGAGTCCCTAAGCTATTAGATGGTGCGAAAATATTGCGGAAAAGCTCAGCGCTGTGAGTAGGGCGCGCACGGACGTTACAGACGACAGACAGCCATGAGGCTAACGTAACGTAGTGACGTTCACCTAAAAGTCCTTCTGGTCGAATACGACCACAAAAATAATCGCTCACGTACGACGTGCGACCGTTGTAAAATATAGACGACGAAACAGTTTACAGTACTTTATAGTTTAAAGGTCACTCAAGGTCATCGGCAAGGTCATCCTTCGTTAGCGCTTGGAGTTTCTACCATGCGAAACCAGACAAGAAGCCCAGCTACTGCTGGGAAAGCCAACCGTTCGTTGCTATTTTTAGAACATAGAATACCTATGCCTGAATTATTTACGGAGTTACGGTTCTCCGTTTTACGAGAGTTCTGGACGCAGGAAATACGGTTGCCCCTATTAGGGGGTGATGCCCCCAGACT
>Ga0209149_1001405_pt1 | contig 12123 bp, 5 predicted proteins | sample WorMetTyACAVOLI2_FD_187423 | JGI IMG/M metagenome (GOLD analysis project Ga0209149, IMG submission 187423) | Marine gutless worms symbiont microbial communities from Max Planck institute for Marine Microbiology, Germany - Olavius algarvensis... ... | reverse complement strand
AGTCTGCTGGCGTCGCGCCAACGTGCGACGCATGCCGCTGGTCGCGTGCCACTGGCCGCGTGCCAAACAAACACGCCGGCCGCGCCGCTACGCCCAGGCGACCACACGCAGCAAGACCACTCAACAAACTGAAAACTGCTTTGTTTCTGAATGTATTGGTTTAAGCTAGAGTGCACCACACGCGCCTTTGTGACTGCTTTGCAGTTAACTGTGCGTTATGAAATGTCTGTTATTATTATTATTATTATTATACATGACAGGTGCATTCCCAGCTACGTTGTGCAGACCACATTGCCACGATAGTCCAGAAAGGACACCTGCGGGATAACCTCATCCATCGTTGTTTCACGTCAAAAGATCTTTCACATCAACAGATCGCGCGTCAAAAGATCGCAATCTACTTGTTGAAGCCTTCATCAGACCCACACTGGAGTATAACGGCCATGGTCCACCGTCCTTTACTCGAAGATGGAGATTATGCGTATAGAAGCCGTACAGAGGAGATTTACAGAGTGGATTACTGGCATGTCCAGTCTGTCATACTATTCATGGTTAAAAGAGCTACATTTGGAAAGTTTAGAGCGGAGACGACTTCGTGCGGATCTGCTAACTGTTTACGAAATACTTCGTTTATTGAACACGAGTACTGAGGCCTTCTTTACGCTGAGAGCCTACACGCATTTACGTGGTAACCAATACATGCTCGATAAGCAGCGATGTACAAACTCTGTCAGACAATCCTTCTTTTGTAATCGTATCGTTAACATTTGGAATAATTTGCCATGCGACACTACGGACTTCTCTTGTTTTCAGAGGTTCAGAAAATAACTTAGCAGCGATTACCTGAATCAGTCATCAGTCATATAATGTAAATTCGCTTGACTGCTGCTGCTGTTTTATTGTCGTAATTTGTCTCGTCGTATTTTATTTTACTATCAACATGTTATGCCCTTTGTTGTTTTAAATAAACGGAAATGGAAATGTAAATTAATCGTCGTGGCCAGTCGTTTTGGCTGTTGGTCTGTCGCCCGTTTATTACGTCCCGACTTATCTCCTAACAGAACACGCTTCTGCAGGTGATCAACGTCTTCGATCTTTTGGCGAGAGATTTTCGCTACAAAGCTTCTCACGTTGAGAAGTCTATAGTAGAGGTCTGCATTATTCGGTAGCCAGTTTTCCGGTCCCAGTAACACGACGTGGGAGCGCACGCAAGAAACCGAGTGACGTAAATGGTAAGCTGACGCAAAATCCTGCTGGTTGTAGATTCAAAACTCGGGTAAACACCGCGTAAACGGTGTACCACTGTGACAATATGACTGAAGAAGGATTACTGCAAAAATTCGCCGTATTTCCAATGATTTCATTTTTACCGCGCGATGTTACGCATAGCGCGGACTATGCTGCCGCAAGATGTGTGTCCAGCTGTCTGTCCGTCACACGCCGGTATAGTGTCGAGACGGCTAAATGTATAATCAGACTTTTTTCGCCATCGGGTAGCTACATCATACTTTTTCCGTACCAAACGGTATGACAATATTCCGACGGGGACCCTCCTAACGGGGGCGTTGAATGCAGGGGGTATGAAAAATCGCGATTTTTGACCAATATCTCGCTTTATCTCGGAAACGATACAAGTTAGAGCCATATTTACTATGGGATACAAATAGGAAACCGTACCCAAGCTTTCAAACGGTACCATTTTAGTGACTTAGTGAAATATTCAGTGACACGAAGCATCGCGCGGTCTCCGCGACAGCTGAGCTTATTGTCCAATAGGACGTTGTGCTCTCTCCGTTCACGTATCACGTTACAAATAAACTGGGCGACAGACCAGCTGCTAAAAGAATTTTCATGGTGATTAGCGCGTAACAACCACTAGTAGCAATACAGCATGATGGATATATTGAATTCCTTTTCGACTGGCAGATGTTCGTAATCGGCTTAGATTATGAATTCTGAGTAAAACATATACAACAAGAACTTAGCTATCGGAAACAGATCGCGCGTCAGCTGCGCACACAATAAGTCGAGGGCATCTATAGGCCTAACATTACACCATGACCTTGAAATCTAGGTTAAGTGCACTCAAGTAGTAGTCGAGTTATTTGACATTGAATATTATCGTGACCATATAATGTGGGCTAGAGGTCACTCAAGATCATTGAAACTTGCATATATGCCGCGCTATGCATAGCGTGGCAAAAATCGCGATTATCTCGCTTTACCTCGGAAACGATAAACGATTGAGAAACTCGTATGCGATCTATCGAGTGATGCCATATTTCAATGACCTTGAATGATCCCTAACCCAGATTTCAATGGCACGCCGTTATTCGACGTTGAATATCACAGAAACGGCAGAAGATAGAGACTCTGCTACAACTGAATACTAACAGACACAGCAGTGTAATTTCTTATGATCTAGAGCGACACTAAGTGACTTAGCAATTTTTTAACGACACGGAGTGTCGCGCGGCCTCTCTGCGACAGCTGAGCTTCTTGCTTGTTTTCTTACTCCAGCAGTAGGCCTATATGCACCAAACTATGGTTAGCTTTCAGGCCGTCGTTAAATTTTGTTACCGCGTCTCGTTGCAACACACAGGCCTGACATAACGCCGCAAAACGATGACTTCATGTATACACTGTGTCCCAAAAAGGCAGCCACTTGATGCTTAATAATAACTTTGGCAAATGTGGACCGATTTTCAAAATTCGTTCATCAATTGATTCGTGAGATGGAAGTCTTTGTGTATGTACATAAAGAATTTTATCGCGAATCAGCTGGTAAAAGAATTTTGAAAATCGGTCCACATTTGCCAAAGTTATTATCAAACATCAAGTGGCTTCCTTTGTTGGGGACACGGAGTAGTTTAGAATCCAATGTAGGCCTAATGCGTTCGTGTGGTATTTTCACCTTGCACAGTAAAAAGAAAAGGAAAGGCTCTGGTACAAAGGTACTGCACCAGACAGCGAAACCAATTCACACGATATTTCACTTTTACTGCCACGTACAAAAAAGTTCAGTCGGTGTAAACGTGACCAAACACAATGCGTACCACGCAGCAGTCTACTGAATTATGCAACAGAAGCGGAACCAATGTCAGACCAAGCAGTGACCGGCACGAATCTAGTGGTTAAATGCTCTCCGGCAATGATTTGCATACACTGCCGACAAGCTGCCAGCTTCTGCTCTATAAAAACAACGAAATTAACCGCAGATACTGATTGCCGGGTGCAAGTGATTACGTTCCTGCGCTATCCACGGCGGCAATAAGGTAATATTTCAATTTATTAAGCCTTTTAATCGACGATAAACGACTTTTAAAATGTTCGCGAATTCATTGTAATGTTTGGCGAATTTAACAGCATGATTCCAGATCTATTGCCCGTCCGATGTGAGTTTTATGACGACAGCTCTATCCAGTTTGTGAGAAACACTACGGTAAACCGGTGACAGCTATGTTATAAAACCCTCACAATAAGCGGGCAATGGATCTGGGATCATGCTATTAAATTCGCCAGGTGGCAGCACCTGTAATGAAGCGCTCACTACCACTTTTTTGGATCGTCTTCTATACCATTTACGATGGACATTTTCAAATGTGTTCGTTCTGTATTTCCAATGCGTTGTTATCGGACCTATTCGAACAGCTAGTTAAAGTAAAGAAACTAGAAAAAGCTACTCGACCCACGGGGTCGATGCCTCCTCCAAGCCTCCAAATATATGTCTGACCTTAATCTTTGACCTCGACATCCCCAAAGTTGATCGTTTCGTGTCCTTGCCCAGTGGTCACTTGTGCCAATAGCAGCTTCAGAATATCGTGATACAAGTTTTGTAACACACGAACGGACGAACGAGCGGACAGGTCGAAAACACATAATGCTTCTGTCCACCACTCTGGCCTGGCAAAAGAAAGAAAAAATAGGCCTAGTCTTTCAAAGTTTTAGTTACCAAAGTTAGGCACAATGAGTAGGCTATCAGCTTAGGCTGGAAAGGTAACTGTAGGTCTGGCGTCGCACTGGCCAATGGCCATGCGTCACAGACAATCAGCTAAATTCACTTGACTTCGTTACTAATAGGCTGTTCATGAAACTGTTTAGGACTACAGACATTCGAATTATCTCTCTATGTCAAGAACTGTTTAACTTTGAATTGCCGAGTGTTCAGCTTGAACGCCGTTGTAAAAAATTCATGAATAAATTTTCTGCATGGAGTTCTGTTTAGTTAAGTTTGTTTTTATTATTGTTACTACCATATTAATGGTGAAATAAAGATCTACAATAGTGGTTTACTCACCTACGGGCTCAACGGCCTAAGTCAGGGAGATGAGCACCCCGCCTACACTCCTCCGGTGGTATACCTTTACCTTTTAACAATAATTAGGCCTAGTAACTCACAACATTGGCAGCTATCTCATCAGACTACAGTCTGTTTGTAATTTAAAGAAACCAACAGTGTAGTGTCCATCACAAGCACGTACGTACGTAGCCTATCTAGAAAATCCTCATGTTTAGCTGGAAGACAATGTTTGCTGTTTGTTTACACACATTGCAGAACGAAAAAGAAATGTGTGCGACGCCCGTGCTGGTTCTGTTGACGCTGACAGCGCTCATTCACTGGTCCAGTGCCATCACCTGCTACGTATGCAGGTCAAAAAGTGAACCCGGATGCGACGATCCGTTCAACAGGAACGGCACTGGCGTGCACACGCTCACTTGCCCAAGCAACGCCTGCTTAAAAGCAAAAGGCAGAGCTAAAGGTAAGCAAATAAGCGGTCATTTCTGCATCGCTATATAAAGTGCCGTGTGGGGAAAGCTTTCGGCGCATGCTTGGATGTTCAGGTCAGGTCGGCATCAATTATAGCTCCATGGTCGCCGCCATCATTGGTCGCAGCAGCCGGTCGGAAGGAGAGGGAAAGTAGGCCTATGAGTCAGGCATGCGGGAGGAAGGCGGCCGGGCAGTGGCGGTTTTATGGTATCAGGGGCGCCCTAATACAAGGGCAAAGGCCCAGTGATATCTAATTTTATATCCAACACTACCAGTTCTGGATGACATGTTATTATTCCCCCGACCGTATGGAAGGGACAATAAGCATTGCTTTTGTCCGTCCGTCCGTCTGTCCGTACGTCGCGTACATAGCGAATAATTCCAAAAACAAAAGGCCTAGCATGCCCAAATTTGGAAAAAGGTTCCCCACCTTTGATGCAACTCGCATACCAGTTTAAAGGTAAAACAGTCAAAGGTCAGGGTTAGAGGCGGGCGGGGGCATACCGTGTCGGCCGAACCCGGCGGCGACACTGATTGTTACATGTTATTCGTTCATTCATTTACTTATCAGCTTTCTGTTGTATAATATTATTACTTTATAGCAACTCACTCATTCACGTAGCGCTGCGGCTGCAGATGTTGCGGATGAAGCCAACGAACTGTACAGTGCGTTTGCTTAACCCTTTAGAAATCAGAGGCAAGTATAGTGCCACATTGAATAATATGAAGTTGGTACACTGGCCGTTGACGGGTGGGCTGTTACATTTGGTACAGTGATGAGGGGGGCCGCAGCCCGCCCAGGCCCCTCATCGCTGTACCGAATGTAACAGCCCACCCGTCAACGGCCAGTGTACCAATCACCGTATTGCTGTATAATGGTCCGTTGCTCTGCGGTTGTAATGTGCCAATAAAAGCGTTAATGCAGCAGCTTAGATCCCATAACCACAACAAATTCGATTTTCCGCCCTTATTCACCGTCATCTTCATCTGTTGTTGATTCATTATCAAACGGAAAGTGACAGATTAATTTTATATAAAATGATCGTAATCGTAATCGTAAAAACAATTTGTAACGCGCACAAAGTCAACGCACAAACATTGAATCGGAGGCTTACATACATACATACGCACAAGGCACAATTAGTTATAATGGGACCGCGGCCAACTTTCACGTGAATTATAGGTCATATTTCCATCGTCAAGACGGAGCAATGCGCGATTTCTCTGCGACAGCTAATCTTTCACCGTCCAATACTAATTCTTATTGAGATATTGACAAGCAGACAGACCATCATCGTTGCAATCAGCGTTTCGCCGCTTCTTTGGTGCGCAAGACGACTGAAAATACGGAGCGTCGCGCGGTTTCTCTGCTACACGTTAGTTTCTTGTACGTTTTGTGGTAGCAGCTACATTGGTTTGTTCGCTGTAGACGATTCGGTTTGGTTCACTGGAGCGGTGCGCGGCTGTGGTACTGCCACAATGATGGGGTGTTCTGCTCTGACCAGCCAGCCCGTACCAGAACTTCACCTCACTGACGCAACTGGCGAGCTGTGCTACTGTTCCGGCAACCTCTGCAATTCGGCTCCCCAAACCTCAGTTCGGTATAGTGGCATGGTGGTAGTCACTGCGGTCAGCTTCACCGTGGCGGCCAGTTTTCTCGCACTGACCACTGATCGGTTTCTCAGCCAGTGACGACAAAGACATGTAAAGCTATACCTTGCCTTACGTTCTAGTCGCAGTTAGACCGTCGTGACGTATAGGCCTATAGCGCTCACTGTCTACAAGTTTTATTCTTATTAGAGTTGCACGTACGAACAAATCGAAGTCACTGTTACAAAGTAGAGTCGAGAAAACAATACTTAGCAGGCTAACGACAGTAGATTTGTTAAGATTCATGAACCTATGGTTAACACGTATATCTTTAGGAGCTATTAGGGCCCTGTAATAACAATAAGCCACAAAACTGACGAAAACGAAGCCTCGATTTATCCATCCATCCATGTTTATTTCAGACAGAAGTCAATAATTAAAATATAAAATAAATTATTTAATCGAAACAGTATTTTTAAATTGATAAAATATTACAAGCAAACAGATATTTTGCTGAAAAAGACATTTAAAACTTTGGGGCCTGCTGGACCTGAGGAAACGTGTATCCACGCCATTTGGCTGACATCTTAATACATTCAATTAAGTAGAGTTAGCAGTTAACTATTACTCCAGTTAGTGCTCAATTTTAACTTGATCAACTGTAGGCATAATGTATTATTCCACAACAGATAGGCCTACAGTTACATAGCCTAGACTCTCTATACATACACGTAGTAACCAAGCAGCTCAAACTTTAAGGCGCGTGATTATATACATCTGAGAATTATATTAGGCTACTGCATAAGGACACGGCATGTATTTTTTACGCGCTCAGCCTAGAACGCGTGCACAGCGCGGACAAAATCCGTCCCGACGTCCTGATGTACGTCCGTCCAACCGTCGGTCAGATAATCGAATACGGGTGGGGTATAAAACATTCGAGATTTTCGACCAATATATCGTTATATCTCGGAAATGACAGAAGATAGGTACAACAGAAAATCGCATATGGATGCACTTTCGATTGGATACCAATCAATGACGCTGAATGACCGTAATGCACCGATTTACCAAATATCGCTTCTTTCTAGAGCTCGCTATGTACAATTGAATGAATATATTGTCAGTGGAAAAAGCTAGCCCCGGTCTGTAGATTTCAGCAATGTGGCCCTGTCGACCGATACCAGTTTCAATGACCTTGAATGACCCTGAACGGCTGTAACGCGCCACTACCATTATGTCATTATTTTACACCATATATCGCTTTTTCGGAGCCTGCTATTCAAACGCGAATGAAGACAGATCCATATCATCAGCAACTTAAAGACAACCCCACCCCGTAGATTTCAACGACGGAAACATCGCGCATAATTCAGAAAGGTCACGCTGAACGGTGGCGTTGAATACAGGTGGGGTATAACAAATTCGCAATTTTCGAGCAATGTGTCGATATATCCCGGAAACGTTAGAAGATAGGCACTTAGTTACAATGAATGACTAACAGAATGTCGTATGTGCTCTACTGAATGACGCCATTTCCATTTAGGGTTATAAGCTATTTTAAACATTTGTAGATCCAGTACCTCGTAAAATATAATGTTCGCTACGATACGCTTATACGACGAATAGAAAATTATATATTGGTTATAATTTTAAGTGTCGTAAGCGAGTTGAAGGAGTGTTCAAGGTAACATCAGTCACACACGCTAAACAAGTGTTAATATCTCGGAAACGATGCAAGATATAAACACAGCTGCAATGGATTACTAATGGGATGTCGTATGTACTCTATCGAAACACTACCAATGACCTTGAGTGGTGGTGAAGGTCATTTCAGCCAGTTTAAAGATTTCTAGACCCAACATCTCGCAATATAGTATATGCTTACTGAAGGTAGGCCTATTGTTTCTTTTACACGAAAAGCTGAGCGCGTACTGTTTGCGATAGCTAAGTTTCTTGTTTTATTGCTGTTGGTTCTTTCTGTGCATGCTTCAACGTAACTGTGAGACAAAACACGATAGCGAACATATAAATTAACTGTAACTAACTGCATCTGCTTTGAAATAGATTCAGATTATCGTTGCCGAATTTGAATCAGATTTTCTTACTCGAAAATGTTTAGTCGTGTTAAATGTAGCCAAGATTAGTATTACGTCGATTAACAATGACATTCTAACACTCTACTGCTGACTTTATAGAATCTTGCAGATTTTAATTATTTGTAATTATTATAATTAATGTTAATTATATATTATTGTTACGTATATTATACGCGTGCAGCCATAATTGTATTGTAGAATGTAGTGTAGTGTAGAAATTGCAAGACCAAGTGACTGTAACATACACTGTGTCCCAAAAAAAGTAGTACGCCAAACTCATGGCGATAACTTTGTCAATTCTTAACGGATTTTCGAAATTATTTCACTGCTGGAAAGCCAGGTAAATTTCTAACAAAACCCACAGTGGGACAAACTTATTTAACAGCAACAATTTGTCTCATTCAACTACCTGTTTGGTAAGTGTTAGTTAGGCAGCGTAGCCTAAACGTGTCAAGGTAGTAAAACCCTAGTGCAACAACAAACTCTTCAGTAGATGAGATAGGCGAACGTTACCGCTTGAACCACGCCATCGTTTTACAAGTGAACGTGGATTTGTATAGCGCATTATGTAACACACCTCTGATGCGCTATCGCTTCCCGTGGGTCGACAGCTGATCTCCGCTAGCCAGTCCCTTCAGCCAGGCACCACACCACACTGCAAGACCACGGATACGGGCTAGTGCATCACGCGATGTGCCTGTTTACTCCCCAACCTTTTGCCGTGTACTCATTCCAGCCTGCCCACAGACGGCGGAATCAGGCTGAGTAGACCTGGGTGCCTGGTTCTGCGCGATGGTTTACCGTCCAAAGACGGTCACCCGCCCAGGCACTAACCGGGCCTAGCGTAGAGTAACTATACGTTGATAAGTACGATGTGCTTGCAAACCGTTTCCTTACCAAACACGCCTTAGCTGACGCCATAATGGTCGTACTTCGACAAATACCGCACTTGATTCATTGGGCGTAGGCAAGTCTGACCCCCCCTTCATAAACGAAAACAAGAACTTAGCTAACGCAAACAGATCGCGCGTCAGCTGCGCACACAATACGTCGAGGACATCAATAGTAACCCCGTGACCTTGAAATCTAGGCTAATGGTCACTCAAGGTCATCGAAACATTTCATTTTTTCTTGTGTTAATTTGAATTTTGCTTGGTGATTGTTATCTTGTGAGATTGTACTTTTATAAGTGGTTGCTGTGCAGCAGTGTATTTCCGCCTGTCTGTGACGCGCACCCTTTAGCAGAAAAATTGTGTCATTGAATATTTCGCTAAGCCACTCAATGTCACTCAAGGTAATTTGAAACGACACCCTTGAGTATGGCACGTGCAGGTCCCTATTATAGTATTCCATTGTAACTATGTTTCTATCTCGTGCAGTTTCTGAGATAACAGGCACAATAACAGTTATTAGAATGTCATACAACAATTGTAATACAACTAAAATAAAATGGAAATATATAAGGCAGATCTATATAAGTCGTAGTTATACGTTAATATCAGTAAAATTAATGTGAATTAAGTTATGTTTACTTACAGCCCAAGCGTGTATACTATAGGGTATAAGTATAGGTATAGGCATAGTACGGTTTAATGTTCCACTCGACACATGATATGGGTCATTTCGGGGACGACGAAACGTAGGGATTCATGGGGAGGGCTGGTCACCTATACCCTTGAGCTGCGAGTAAACAGAAGACTTTTTGCAGAATTTATTTACACCACCGGATAGATAGACCAAGCATCTGGTTCGGTTATTATTTATTGATCGAAAATTAGCATTGTTTGCCGCTTTTACTCACCGCAGTCTCGTTTGAAGCCACCGCAAGGGAGTTTCCCCTGGGATCCAGAGTATGAAAGTTGGTGTCAAAAATACTACAGGTCCATGGGTTGCGCGATAGTAAACACCGCATGAGCCTACGGTTATTAGTTTTGACGTATTACCACCGTGTGCTGGACAGACAGACAGACGGACGGACACATCGCCTGTAGTTATGGCATGCTGTAGCGTATGAGCGTACCAAAACCCAGAGCGTGCTGACACTGCTGAGATTGTTGAGTTATCTAAGTACCGGTAATGGTAAACGCCTGCCACTCTGGAATTGGAAGTGGAAGTTGGAGGCTTGGAACTGTGGTAGGCTACTGAACGTGTTACGGCGCTAGCGTAAGTTCGTAATACGCTATAGGCCTACTTGAATGAGTTGAATTGAATATAGACCACTCAAAGTCAAAGAGCAGCACAGCGCTTGTTGTACTTGGGTCTACGTGAAAGTTAACCGGAGCGACCGCTCATGGTTTTTTTTCATTTAAAAAGAATGCATTGTGTGACGTTTATGTCGGAGGTAAAGTCAGAGTATCGGAATTTATGATACTTTTAGATTTACAACACTGTGGATCAAAATGAAACTTTGTATTATAAGTAAACAGTCGTTAAACTCAAATCAACAATCAACAATAAACAATAAACAAACCTACAATCACGAGTTAGTAGAAAAACAAATATTATTGTGACGAATTTTTCGTCACTAATGTACTTATAGAGAAGACACAGATAGACCTTCCCATATATACACTATTTTCGCACTGTATCACCACCGATAGGCCTATAATTCCGCAGATTCAGAGTCTGATTTTTTTTCTTCTCTACAGCAACCGAGGCAGTTGTCTTCTGCCGCGCTATCAGTGGTACGATAGCTGTTCAGTTAATTCGTAATTATTATCTAATTTAACCGAAATCCTATATTTGATTTTCGATGTTTGCTTGGTCTGTAAATATGTTGCTAGTTTAATTGTTGCATGTTTGATGTCTGTAAATGTGTTGATGGATTATAGCTGTCGTTGAATGACATTTCAGCCGTTCGATTCAGAGCTTGTAAATATTTATCGTTAGAATGTTTTATTATTGTTAGAAGAGTTATTATTAATGTTAGTTGTAATTGAAATGATATATGATCTATAATTTTGCCAATTTAATAGACTACGGCAACGTAACTGAAGCATCGTATTCTTCAATGAAGTTTGAGTCGCCACCTAGCGAGTGTAATTGTAAATAATTGCCAAATTCTGTCAAAGTGTAATTATATTTAAAGAAGAGAAAAATATCATAGCAATTAAAGTGAAGTTTTTAATAGTATATATCCATAATTCTTTCATCCATTCCATATAATTTAAGGATAGTGCTTATATTTGAAAAGAATTTATTTGTCTGCTACACCATGTTTTGGCGCGGCTTTCTAGAGGTAAACAGGCGACCTCCGGAGGATACCACCGGAGGCGACCTCAGGAAATCCTCCGGAAGGCCTCCGGAAGACCTCCGCAGACGACCTCCGGAGGACTGGACGACGGAAAGCTATAAAAGGCGGCGAGCAAGGCCAGTTGGGGTTCTGCATCCGTGGCATGCAGGTCCAGCGTTAAGCGAGTGAAGAGTAGTTAGAAGCGAACGTTGATAGTCAGCCTTAGTAAACGTTGATAGTATATCGACAGGAGGCATCTGCTACCGAGGCGAGCAGGTTGAGCGTTAGACTTGAGTTCAATAGATAGCCTTTGAACGTAGTAAATAGGCCGATAGTGTGGATTGGTAGATCCAATAACTACTAGTTTCTGAGCTAGCAGCCGAGTTGAGCTAATTCTCCAATTCTTTAACCGAAATTTAATTAGTGAAGGTAAT
>Ga0209149_1001404_pt1 | contig 12127 bp, 10 predicted proteins | sample WorMetTyACAVOLI2_FD_187423 | JGI IMG/M metagenome (GOLD analysis project Ga0209149, IMG submission 187423) | Marine gutless worms symbiont microbial communities from Max Planck institute for Marine Microbiology, Germany - Olavius algarvensis... ... | reverse complement strand
AAAATAGTTTGCAGCAGTTTTAGCCAATGCGACCCGACTCCTACACAAACATGCATGTTACATTCATGCTCTCGTACTTCCCCAACCTGTCTACCAAGAGTTTGCTTCATTGCGACCGCCGTTAGGTGGTCGCACTCGACTTGTTCATTTTCACGTGATCCACGAACGTGACAAACACACTGACAGACACCACATGATGGCATAGGCCGCACTTATGCATAGCATCGCGTGGCAATAAAACTGTTATTGGCAGTGTTTACGAAGGCAAGTAACCATACCAGAAGCAAAATAATCACCTATGCGTATGGGCATGGCCATATTAGTAAGCAGCAACTCGGCGTCTCTTGTCACCACTGTTTTAATTCCAGACACCACTACCACAGTCGTTCGGCAGCCGTCTGTCAGTTCGTGCAGCATTACGCAGCCACTGGAATAATTCCAGCAACCACTGTCCGGACTGACATACCCGAGTTTCATGGTATTGCAACTGGTGGGGCCGCATCTGTTTATTTAAAAGATTAGTGACGCCAACTGAGCGAGTGTGGCGGGTGACGGCACTGAGTTTTACACATTGAACCGGGTGTGCATGGCAAGTATGCAGCGTTTTTAATTGGGTTTTGAGTTATCGTTGCATTACGATGTCGGGTGGTCTGGGATCGGATTGAATCGGACCGGTGCAAATTTGGACAGTTGCTGGCACAGCTGGTCCATTTTTTGGCTTTTGATCTATATCACAGTTCTTAGTGTGATTTTTAGTGCTCGCTGTGGTATTTGCCTTTTTCGCCAAATTTGCTTGTCACGCTTAGGTCAATTGTTGTTTTTAGCTGAATGTTACTACCTTACGTTCGGCTTATGGTATAAGCCGTCCGTCTGTCGGTCTGTCTGTAACATTGTTGCGCGATAGGCAGAATCTTGAACTTTTTGGCAATATTTTTGCACCAGCTACTAGCTCAGGGCCTTTGACAGTTTGTATTAAAATTTTAGACAAAAATTCGAAGCGGTTGTAGGGGATTGTGCAAGTTAAATACAAAGGGGTATGAAAAATTGGCATTTTTTGACCAATATCTCGCTTTATTTAGAAAACAGTACAAGATTGGCCATGGTTACAATGGAAGACGAATAGGAACTCCAAGCTTGTATGTGATCTATTGAATGGTGCCATTTCCAGTGACTTTCAGTGACCCTTAACGTAGTTTTCATGGTACAGTATTCTGAACGTCAATTAACTCGAAATGGTGCAAGATAGAGTTACAATGGCAGACCGACTTAAAGTCGTATGTGGTCTATCAATCAATGACTCCTAACCCAGATTTCAAGGTGATGCCGATATTTAATGCTGAATATCTCAGTAATGGTAAGAGACATATTTACAATGAAAGATGAATAGGAACTCGTATGCGATCTATCGAATGATGCCATTTCCAATGACCTTGAGTGACATCTAACCTAGATTTCAAGGTCATGATATTTTGAACGTCAAATAACTTGAAAAGGGTACAAGATGGAGCTATTGTTACAACGACAGACTAGTCATTATAAAGTTGTATATGATCTGTCGACCGGCACCATTTCCAATGACTTCAACGACCCCATAACCCAGCTTTTAAGGTCACGCCAATATTCGATGCTAAATATCTCAGTAATGGTAGAAGTTAGAGACATATTTACAATGGAAGATGAATAGGCACTTATATATGCGGTCTGTCGAATGGTGTCATTTCCTATGACCTTGAGTGACCCCTAACTTAGATTTCAAGGTCACAACATTTTGAACGTCAAATAACTCAAAAATGGTACACGATATGGCTATACAGCCAGAATTGCAGACTAATAGAAAATTGTATATGGTCTATTGAATGGCGACTTTTTCAATGACCCTGGATGATCCTTAATCCAGATTTCAAGGGCACGCCATTATTCGATGTTTAATATCTCTAATATCGCTAATACTGTTCTTTATGTTATTACTAAAGACTAAAAGGCACAGTACATTGATGGGGCATAATGTTCAGCTATCTAATATACTGATTAGTTCTTGTTTGACTTTGTTAAATATTCTCTGTGTTTGTGCAAAACCTTATTCAACTTTGTCGGACCTGCTAAATTAATCTCACAAGTTAACAAGCAACTCACCTTGCGCAATTTTTAGTATTTTGAGTGTCGCAGTATTTTGCATGGTCTGCCTAATTCAATGCTGGTAATAGAGGATCCAGTTACAGTTGAGATAGAACCGGAGTAGTAAATTATAGTTGATATATTCAGCATATTAGTGGCACACCTCTGTCTGTTAGGGACTGGGGGTTCTTTTGTTGTTAATTGAGCCCTCTTTTGAAAGATGGATGGACTCTATTCAGTGTGAAGGAATACAGGTATCCAGTCCACATCCAACGAAGTGCGGAAGATGTCGCCAGTTGTAATCAGTATTTGCTTGGGGCTACTGCTAAAACTAGAATGAGGCCCAAATTTGCTTAGTTGTTTGCCAGTGAACATTTGTGGTCAATCTGCTGTATATTGTGGGTGTTCTGTAATGTTGCAGAGCATGTCTGGTGCCTGCCTTTTCCTTGCAGCTAAAGTTGAAGAGCAGCCAAGGAAATTAGAGCATGTGATCCGCACTGGATATATGTGCACTCATCGTGAACAACCACCTCTCGATGTCAAAAGTGATGTAAGTGCTGTTGTTTACAGTTTATCTTTTTTCGAAGAGCTTTCTTGTGTGTAATGATGATGCTGTTACAACACTGTGAAATTTCTGTCAGTTATTGGAAATCACAGGAAGTTTAGTCTTTGTTGATTAGGAATGCCCAGCAGGGGTGGTTGGTTATGTCTGTTACAAATGGTTTTTGTGACATGTAGACCTATCTGGAAATGGCACAGGAGTTGGTCGTTGATGAAAACATTCTTCTACAGACCCTCGGTACGGTATGCAATACTCTACTGTCTGTGTGCGTGTGACTCCTATAAAGTTTGAATGTGACAGGGTGGCATGTGTTTAAAGGTGGAACTCAGAATATGAACAGCAAAATGTGTATACACTGCATTCCCATAAGACATTATGATGTTGGTGTTGGAATCCTATCAGCAGTGAATTGTTTCTGTATGGTTTTATTGGAATTTTATCAACCTGTCTGCATTGTACAAACTGACACATTTGTATTTGTACCTGCAGTGCACACCTAATCACATATAGGCAGAGCAGGTATTGTATTCATCCAGTGTGTCTGTCCATCTGCATGCAAGATAAATCATGAACACGTTGGGTGTCAACCAAACGTGAAATGTGGTAGGTGTGGCCTGGCAGGGGGTGACCATCTAGAAGTGATTAAATTTTTTTGTGTTAATCTTTCCACTTGCCGTAACATACCGGTACGAGATTGTGTACTGTTGTAGGTTAAATTTTTCTTGTAATATTATTCTCAAATATTTTAAGAACACTTCTACTGTAAGTTCAATTCTTTAAGAACTTTTCAGCTACTGGGTGGTCTGCATAGTAGGCCACTTGACCCTAACACCACAATCACATGTCAAGGATTAATAAGATTAATAAGAAGTCTTGGGTCAAATGGCACGGTCAATGGGGCTTTTTGGGGCAGAAATTTGACAAGTCCATACTTGTCACATTTCTGCCCCAAGAAGAATGCTTGTAAGTGTAAGAACAAAAGGTGCATATTGTGACCCTTTCATTTGTTGTTGCAGCATGTAAAATAAACAAATCTGCTCACGGGGGTAGTTGCTATTCAGCAGAGAAGTTTGTGGTAATAATCCAGTTTGGTACAGATATGACAAGGGTCATGAGTCACAGGTCACATTGGTCACACCACTCACCATGTGTGGTTTGTGACCCACATTTGTAAATGCATTTCTGTGCTGTAGTTGGCCTGTTAGACGGTTTGTGAATAAGCAGTGTACAGTGTCCACTTAAGAACCCAAGGTCTTGCTGCAGTCACAAAAAAAAACAAATGAAATACTGACAATGTTGATGCAATCAATTTGTACCTAGCTTGATGAGATAAAATGTTTGGAATGAAAACGTAGTTAATGAGTGTGTTCACAAAGTCTGTGTACCGGGTGATGGGTCACGTTGGTCATTGGTTAAGTTTGTTGGGTCATGTGGGTCATTGTCACCTGTTGTTAGGATTGTGCTGCAGGTCAAACATGTTGCCAGTATGCAGGTTGCTAGTAGAGACGTATGTTAAGTTTTGAGGTTGTATGTAGTGTCTCTAGTGCACAAGTTCTTTTACCAAGGAAAATGTTATTGGATATTGGGAATGTAACATGCCCAATACCTAATAACATTTTTACCGCGCGATGCGATGAAAGCGCGGTCTTTGCTGTCATGCAGTGTCTGTCCGTCACGTCACGTTCGTGGATCACGTCAAAACGAATAAACATATTTTCGAAATTTTTTCACCATCGGGTAGCGACACCATTATAGTTTTTCCATACCAAAGGGGGTGCCGATATTCCGACGGAACGCCCCTAACGGGGGCGTCGAATGCAATTGCAAGGGGGTATGAAAAATCCCGCTTTTTGACCATTATTTTCACCAATATCTCACTCTATCTCAGAAACGGTTATAGTTAGATGGGCACATGCAGCGAGGCAATTTGTAAGCATCGAATTGTCTTTCTATCCATGCAATATTTAGCGTGATTGCACCAGGGGGAACAAAAATGTGGTAAAAATGGCAATTTTTGGGCTTATGCATTGATTTAATTATCGTATAACTCAGAAACTATTGAAGATAGATAGGTACATGCTGCGAGGGGTTTGGCAAGCATTGAATTGTCTTTCCATCGATGCAACATTTTGCATCATAGTTGCAGGGGCATCACCAGGGGAAACAAAAATGTGGGCTGCAGTACGTGAAAACGGCGATTTTTTGCACTTGCGGTTCGAATAACTGGGAAACTGTTGAAGATAGATGGATACATGCTGCGAGACAATTTGTAAGCATCGAATTCTCTTTCCATCCATACAACATTTAGCGTGATTGCCCCAGGGGCGTCCCCAGGGGAAACAAAAATGTGGTAAAAATAGCGATTTTTGGACTTACGCATTGACTTAGGCATCGTATAACTCAGAAAGTATTGAAGATAGATAGGTACATGCTGCGAGGGGTTTGGCAAGCATTGAATTGTCTTTCCATCCATGCAACATATTGCGTGATAGTCACAGGGGCGTCTCCAGGGGAAACAAAAATGTGGACTGCGGTACATGAATACAACGATTTTTAACTGTTGTAAATTACACGATTTTTGCTGCCATAATAGACTCATTCATGTCTAATTAACCGTCTGTAGCATATGTACGTGAAGTTCTCGTCTACGTATTCTGACAAAAAGTTCCTGTTATACCTCAACAACTTTACAGACCAGCATCTCGCGGTTTGTCAACGATAGCTGAGTTTCTTGTCATTACAATAGGCATTCCACTGCATCACTAGTATGATGTTAGTGATGCAGTGGAATGCCTATTGCAGTGGCAGGAAGCCATTTAGAGTTATGGTCACTGCTGACTAACAGGAAACAGTAATTTGGACTGTAGAACATAGAGACATAAGTTTTTGTACAATTTATGTTGTAGGGTTTGAAATCACTGTTGACCATCCACACACACACATTGTCAAAACATGCAACCTTGTTCGAGGTTAGACATTACTGACTGATAATTTTTTGGGCAATACATATGTGTGTAGTTCATCACAGTACTACGTCATTGATACACTTATGTCCAGTGCTATAATAATAATAATAATGTCATCATTAAATTTCAATTCTTTGCAAACGTGGACTCGCGTTTACCAATGACCATTTGTGTATTTTGTGACAGTTTTAAAATGCCATATAAAGCACTTAATACCGAGTATACTGTGTATTCCAGTTGGTGGTGCTGTTTTGTGTCTTAGCAAAAGTTTTGTTCGTAGCTAATGTGTTTTGTTCAAGTCGTTTTGATGGATTTGTGTATTTGGCGGATTCAAACTTTGTGTATTTGGCGGACTCTGTGTAGACATGTGACGATTGGTACACCAATGGTAATTTTTGCTGTTTTGACTGTCTTTTGACTGTTTTTAATGATTGGTACACTGTTGGTACAGTCTTGGTAGACCTGTGACGATGTGTACCAATCATCAAAAACAGTCAAAAGACACTCAAAACAGCAAAAATGACCTTTGGTGTACCAATCGTCACATGTCTACACAGAGTCCGCCGAATGCACAAAGTCCGCGTCCGCTGTCCCCCTCCGTGTCCGCCGTCCGCATCTGTTGAATACACAAAGCCATTTAGATTTTGTCAGTATCGACAGTAAATAGTCTAATCAAGTAATTACGGGAAAACATTAACATTGTTAACAGCAAATGCTGTCTATCATCTGTGTATCAGCTGATGATCCAACCAGTACATCAGTAAATCACAGTACGTGCCGATGCAGTGTGCTGCTGAAAGACTTAAACTTAGCCAAGAGGACTTGCTCGTTATTGATTGTGATGTAATCAAAACGATGTATGATGTGCCGTTTCTCATAGCAGCTGAGGTTCATGGTGCATCAGTCTCAGATTGTGCTAATTGGGCTGTGTAACAAGCTTTTTCGCCATGCTGTTTCTCAAGCACACATAAAATGTGTGCACTTAAACTTGTCTGTAGGGTTGCCATATAAGGACCAGGAAGAACTGGACCCCAAGTCTGCGCGAGGTGAGGCGCTGCGGGTGGTGGAATATGGGGAGGGCCACCGGGGAAGACATTTGAGAAAGGGACTTTTCCCCCTCCCCAGAAAACTGTATTAACTGTCTTATATAAAAAGGTGTGTTCTGGTGCATGTCCTATTTCTAACTTACAAGGAATTGTAGCCTAAGACCATTCTGTGCCCACTCAGGGCTTTAAAACGCCTGTCATAACAAAGCAGGCAAGTGTATATTGACATTGACACCGCCATCCGTGAGTCATTTCTCATATTCCCCATATGATTGACAGAAAACTTAAACCCTTAATAATAAATTATTGCATATATGAAATCTTTATTCAGCATTGGATGAAGAACGTTCATTTAAATCTGTCAATAAGTTATAGACAAGATATAAAAGAAAGACACAAAGGTTCACTGGTCACTCATCAGCGTTGCTCAGACTGAAAATACAAGCACAAGTAAACATAGCATTTATTTGTTCTTGTATTTTGAGTCTGACTGAGTAGCCTTAATCAGATTTTTGTTGGCCATGATGACGTTTCTCAGTTCTGTACACTTGTAGTTTAGATTGAAGAATATTGTCAATTCGCTTCTCACACTGTTAGCATATAGGCAATTTTGTTCGTCAGTCGAGTGGCAACATTAGGCCTAGTCAGTCGTCACATTGGTGAAAATCTTACTATTTTAGGAGTTAACTGTTGAAACTGTGGTTCGTTGGGAAAAATGAGACTTGACTGTCTGGTTTTAACCAAAATTGTTAACCAGACATTCCACTTGAAACCGGACTGTCCGGTTAAAAACCGGACATGTGGCAACCCTATATGTCTGGTTGGTAGAAGGTTACTCAATGTTGATGCCTATGTTACTTTTCTTAGTAATTGACTATAGAATATCAGTAAAAATATTGATAATTAATAAATTATTGATTTCACAGTTGTGCATTCAGTAATGATAGAACTGCAGAGGAAGCTGGTTTTAAACCTGTCACCTCGACTGAAATCGTCTGCCACACTTTCTTGCAAAATTTGAGTGTTCAGCTGTACAACTTTTCATTCAGATCTGCACACTGTCAAACATGAACTTGGGTCTAACATGATGAATTAGAGAGCTCCACCAATACCTATTGCACCTGACCCCACGAAACACTGACAATACTTTGGTTGCCTCAACCAAAAGTGATGCAGGATTTATCCAGTCTGGGTTTCCAGGTTGATCCAGATCTAAGTATCCACTGGATTGCTCCCAAAATGTTATGGATTCATTCCCTTGTTGGTGTCAGTCATTTTGTCAAATTTTGTGAAAATCAGCCAATGGATGTGTGAGAAATGCTAATAAATCTCCTAAAATACCCTTTTCTGCAGTGCTAAGACAAGTGGAAAAGCAATCCAGAATCCGTATCCAGGATCGGATCAGCACGAGAAGTTAATTGGTTCTTCCCATTGACAGGCACAGTCATAAACACCAAGTTTCAGTGAAGTCAGCTGATTACTTTGCAGTAATCCTGCTTACAGACACGCACAAACAAACAGCATCGATTACATAACCTCCCCAACTTTGTTGGTGGAGATAACTACACTGTGGGGCAAAATAAATTGCACCATTTTATTTTTTGGATTAACTTTGTCCAACTGCATTGTATTTTGATAATTTTTGGCACACATATACTGAAGTAAATTTGCAACAGAACTGTAACATAATTGCCCACCTATCCTGATAGGTGCTTCTACCCTACCTTGTGAAATATAATCTGTCATTATGTTAATAAAATATCATTTTGTTAATAACCACAGCTATACCGATGTTTGACATCCCTTGCTATTTCTGACAAATGCATTCCTGAATGACTCTCAGTAATCTGTAGTCTGTTGGGAGGCCACGTCTTGTGTGAAGTCCAGAGTCTTTTGTTGCAGCAGCTCAGTGCTCTTGCACTGGAAAGCAAAAGTTGCCAGCAGATTGACAAATGTCTGGCAGCTACTGTTTGAGCAGCAAGACATCACAGTAATATGCACCATTCACTTTCACCCCTGGCTGCATGAAAACCACACCAGTGTGCCAGCGTCTAGAGACACCAACTGAAATGGACACCCAGGAACATGTTGATCAGAAAACAGTGAGGGACATCAATGAGCTGAAGCAGCATGTGATTGATACGTGGTCAGCAACCAGCCGAACTTCATCGATCAAGCGATTGATTGGTGGCAAGATTGTTTTAATGCATGTCTCAAAGCCAAAAGCAAACCATGAACATTTGCTATAATATTTCTTCGTAACAGTCATGACTTTTAAAGCGTACGTTACTGCTGATATGAACAAATTGACTTGTAGTTCATTTCACAAGGTAGGATCAGAACATCTGTCAGGATAGGTGGGCAATTTTGTTGCTGCTTTGTTGCAAATTTACTGCAGTATCTGTGTGTGCAAAATTATGGAAATATACAGTGGTTTAACAAAGTTATTGCGAAAATAAAAAGGGTGAAATTTTTTTTGCCCCACAGTGTAGTAGCCATTTCTGTTTCATGAATTTTTCTTTGCTTAATAATTTTTTGGTATCCTGCTGGCATTATTATGTTATCATATCTGCAATGGCACCTGTTAAGTGCTTGGAATGGCATTGAACAACATGTCATCACACATCATTGCATTGAACTACGCTGTGAGTCCAAAAAAACTGGACCCTTTCCATTTGAGCATTCCTTTGGCAAATACTGTCAGATTTTAATAATTCTTTCGCTATTGCAGACAGAAATTAACTGAGACCTCTTCTCTTCCGTATGGGGCAGGCAGCAGAAACTGCATAGCGCTGAGGCTTCTTAACGGGCCCAATGCGCATCCCCAGATCCACCGGGTATACACTTTTCATCAAGGGAATAGTGGAAACTCCTTAACAGTTAAATGCCAATTAAGGAAATTATGACCAGTCAGGAGTTTGACCAGCATCCCAAAGAGAAAGGCAAAGGGCTATATACTCCTTAAATGAAGAGAGTAACTAGCATTAGAGCTAGTTACCAATTAAAACTATTAAAACAGTCAGAACAAAACAGACTAGTCTTTTGAGGTCCCGACGACAGAGTCGAAGGGTAAACTAGAAAAGGCAGGGTTAAAAATCACCACCAATACACCTTACACAAAGGGAATAGTAAATCACAACTCCTTTGTGTTAGAGTTAAAAACCAATTAAGGAAAGTATGACTTGTCAAAAATTAGACCAGCATTCCAAGATCCCGATGACAAAGGCGAAGGGTTGTGCCCTTAAATAAAGGGAATAATGAGTAACTGTTTGTGTATATTAGGGCTAGTTACCGATGCCAGTTAAGAATGTCGATACAAAACAGACTAGTATTATAAGATCCTGACGACAGAGTTGAAGGTTAAACTAACAAAGGTTTAAAACAACTCTCTGTGTGGGCAAGGTTAAAAATCAGTACCAATTGGCGGTAACATGCAGGGCTTCCTTCTGAACACCCTGAAATGTCACAAGTCACACTACTGCTTAAGATGCCTTGTGACAGCACACCTTGGACAGGAACACAAGTAGCTGACCGTTTGACTCCCTGCGCTCACCAACTCATGAAGAGGTTCCCCGGAAAATTTACTACCCCCATGAGCCGGGTGCTGTGGGCAATTAAGAATGCTTACCCGACACAGAGAAACCGACAAACAACAAGGCCGAATCCCCAGACCGAGCCCCCCACCACACCCAGGAAGGGCAACCCCTGACCAGAGCCTCCATTGGTCAGTACGGTTCTAACGATTCGTTTGTCCTAAATATGGCAGTGGATACGAACCGATTCTTGAACCGTACTGTCCACCCCCACGATCGCCGAACGTGGACGCTGGAAGTTTGATTTTGGGGGCATTAACTGTGACCAAGTGTACCCTAAAACATACCACCAAACCTGAAATTTGCTAATGCACTACCTTGTAAAATGAACAAGAGTATTGGCCAACATTGCTGGCATGATTTCGTAATTAAATATGCAATAGTCAAACAAGTCACACTGAATGTAAAAGATACGGACAAAATCAACATTGTCAGTCTACAAGCTGTACTCAAAGTGTCCTCCTTTAGCACGGACACACAACGCGCGTTCAAGGTATTCATTGCCACTGGTCAGTAGCCTCATCAAAAATCAACTGTTCAAGACCGCACCAGACATCGATCAGCCGCTGTCTTAATTAATCCACACTATGGATTTGTCTCTGGTAGACACGATGCTGCATGGTAGCCTAGATCTCATAATCTACAGGAGTGAGATGTGTGCTGTTTCGAGGCCACAGGTTGGACACAATACAGTCTGGCGTTTCTTGATGCAGCAGTTCAACTGTTGCACGTGCTTGGTCTACCCTAGTTACAGGCAGTGGGCACCGTAAACAGGTAAACACTGAATGACGTCATTACTGAATGACGTCATTATGATGTCATGACGCAGTGTTGAAGAAGACTGTAAGTAAGTGATGTCAGCAGAATTTCCTGCTTTGTAACAACAGTGAAATTACTGCATGCATTGCAGATTTATTCAACAGTTTCTGTGAAGAGTCATATGTGGTTGCATATTTTGGCATCCGTGACATGAAGCGTGTGCATGTGCTGAAGGCAGACATTTTGAATACACACTGTAAATTAGTTTGCATAACAACCTAGGTAGACATTTACTGTAAGTTGTCTACATGAAAGATTTGCACCACTTTTGACTTGTGTATGTTTGCTGTGAAGTTTTGCAAGTTATTGTGGCAGCAGGTCTGGGGTGGTGTTCTTCCCATTTCATTGCTGAATGTAACAGCAAAAAGTTATTAAAATGGGTCAAAGTTTCCGTAAAAGTAGAAGTGGTGCAGTGCACAACAACGAGGAATGTAATGCTTTTGAGAAACGATCTGGTTTTTGTATATATTTGTATGTCTTTCATTGTAGCTAGCAAAGATCTTGCACAAACTTCATACTTTCTTGCTACAAACAGGTATCATATGTACAGTGTGTCTGAGAAAAAAACTGTAACCCTAAGTGTTTGATGATAAAATAGCTAAATCTCAACGATTTAAACAAAATTTGCAAGAAATAAAGTTGACTAATTTTGCAAGAACTGTGCAAAATTTTGTCAAAAATTTGGGGATTGACAGTTATTAATTATCTATTTTTTTTGTACTGAAAACTGCAGCTTTCAGCATTGCAATACTTGTGTAATTCTTTTAGTCATCACTGTAATGCTTTGCATAAGGTCATCACTAATGTGTGGTCCACAGGAAGAGTTCCAGCTGAATGGAAAGAAGGCATTATCGTCTCACTCTACAAGGGCAAAGGATCGCAGTCTGAGTGCAGTAGCTGCAGGCCGATTTCTCTTTTGTCTGTATCGGGAAAAGTATTTGCACATATCCTTTTGGCGCGCATTCAGCCTCTACTTGACAAGTGCCGCAGACCTCAACAGTCTGGTTTTACTGCCGGGCGGTCTAC
>Ga0209149_1001403_pt1 | contig 12128 bp, 10 predicted proteins | sample WorMetTyACAVOLI2_FD_187423 | JGI IMG/M metagenome (GOLD analysis project Ga0209149, IMG submission 187423) | Marine gutless worms symbiont microbial communities from Max Planck institute for Marine Microbiology, Germany - Olavius algarvensis... ... | reverse complement strand
AAATATTTTTACCCTGAATGGTTGATTCTTTTTTAAACAGATGTGTATTGTTAGAATATTCGGAGTTTCAAGCATGTTGCATATAGTAGTGTAGCACTACTACTACTACTCCTACTGCTACTACTACTACTAATAATAATATTTATAAGCAGCGCAGCCTTAAGTAAAATCAGATGCGCTGCAGGCACATGTCATTCAATGCTGACGAAGAGATGCGCTTTCAGGAGTCGTGCCAAGGTGGCCGTGGACAGTGTTGACAGACGCAGTTCAGCTGGTAAACTGTTCCAAGTCTCCGGACCGGAAACAGCAAAGTTCCTGCGACCAGTGGCTGTGGCTGTCCATTGCACGTCGACTTTGCCGGAGGCAGCCGACCGCAAGTGTCGCCGTCATGTGAGATGAACGACCTAACACAACCTTTGGGCATTGTTGGAGCAGTATATTTATAGTCTGAATACCCTTTTTGTCGCTCAACAAATGGCATCAAAGCAGTATAAACCACACGCTATAAATGAACGGCATGAGTTAGCTTTTCACGCTTGTTATTGTGTACCTGCTGTAGCTGTTGTGGACCATATTGCACTAATGTTGTGAGAAAGTTGTAGTGCGGTTTTGTACAGTTTGGGTTGAGTTGTCCTGATCGATATTGGTGTCGTTTTAGTGGACGACTATCATAGCGGAGATGCTTTTCCGCAAGAGACACCACAAAGCTGTACAGTCAGCAACATCGACTGAGCCAGAAGTGAGGCTACGAGGAAACAGACACCGAGATGGACAGATCAGACGATACTGTCGCAACGGCGGATCTCCGATGCTTCTTGCACTGCAGACGCCGATGTACCCACCAGGAAATATTATTCACATCGTCCGCAGTCGTCCGAAAGACGTGCGGTTAGTTTGTCGTAGCTTTTAGTCCGTAATGATTTGCAGTTAGCTGAGAACTTGGTTTTTTTTATGAGTTTACTGCAAGTATTAAATGACATCTTTTCATTAAAGGACCAAGTAACCAGTTCGTTTTCATGCCTCCACTTTCGCAGGTTGTGTGCAGTGGAAGCTATTAGATTTTCAGTATGTCCCGTTGTCCCAGTGTCCTGTGACAACAGAGACTTGTCCGCGGGGCGGGTGAGTCCATTACACACAGGCAGCAGGGAGGCATCTTATGACCGCTCACAGTTGTAAGCTCTCTAGTTGAGGTTCTGACACAGTGCATATTACCTGTAGCTCTGTGGTTTCTTTGAATATTGTAATGTAATGGTAACAGAAGGCATATTGAGCATGAAAATGGTTGTTGTCTACCACTTCACTCTGTTGCTGCTGTTGGTTTGATGACAGGAAGGGCTTCCGATTTGTGAAACATCCGACTTGTACAATTTTCGAACATTTTCTTTTGGGTGTCCATATATTGGTAAACAAAAACCAACTGTAGTAGTTTAATGCAGTGTATAATGCAGTACTGATATTCGTGACATTATTATTATTATTATTATTATTATTATAGTAGTAGTAGTAGTAGTAGTGTAGTAGTAAAGTTGTAGTTGTCATTACGTGATTGCATATTTTTTCATGTATCACATAGTTGTTTGCTGTTTTCTATTTGCTAGGTATATGTGCCGACTTCGAAAGGAGGTGATCTATCAAGCAATTTGGGCAGAAAATGCCAATTTTGACCAGATTCATGTATCACCAACGATGTTCTCTGATCACGTTCCTGCTGCAATGTTCAGTGCAATGAAAATGGTAAGATAATCTCTGCAACTTTCTTGTTTTGCGCGTTTGCTGATTACCATTAATACTGCACGTTATGCATTTTTTTTGTTTTTTTGGCAGATAATGTGTAATGTAAAATTTCAGTTTGCACAATATATTGCTGCCAGGACCTATCATGTATTGTATCATTTGCTGGTTATCACTACTGTAAGTAATTAGCTAAATCTAGTTTTGGAACATACCAACAATTTTTCACAATATTTTTTTCAAAACATTTTGAGCAATTGCAGTCATGGAGTGTGTGCTAGTGGGAGTGTGAGGCCACATAATTTTGCAAAATATTTAAAATAAATTATTCAAATTTGTGACTGCTTTTCTTCAGTGCTTTGACACTGTTGGTAGAGCATTAGCCTGTAAAAATACTGCTACTGGAGTCTCGAAATACAGTGTGTCTCAAAAAATGAATTTCTGTTATATTTTCAAAAAATAACTCCAACAAATCTGTTCCAATATCAGCAGAGAGAGACACAGAGTTTATTTATCCAAACAGTTTATTATATAATGTGTTTAAAACAAAGAACCAGCCGAGGTTTTTCTGTGGCAGCCAGAACAGAGGCTAGTGCTGGTTGCATGGCACAGTGGTAGAACGTCGGTCTCTGACAGGCGAACTTTCCCTGTCCTGCGCTTGACCTGCGGCTGACAGGTGACCACGTATGTGGGTAAACCGTCCGCTGTAGGTCAGCCAACCAGGCCGACTCAGCCTTTCGTCTTTTTGGGGTAGATAAATGAGTAGTAGGCTGCAATTAGATGTCCGCAACCTCAGTCTGGGGATGCGCCATCTGGTGAATGCTTACGAGGTGGAGGCAGGTACGGTGTAATTTGCAGGTAACACTGTGAGATCCGTACCTGAGCACCTTGAGTGTGAGATACTACAATAAAGGCGCAATATAAATCCACTTCCTTTACCTTTCCTTTTACCTTTTAGTGCACAGTAACTGAAGGGATGGTTTCCTCAGCTTAGAAGAAATAACACAGTTTAGTGTCAGCCAATACAGAGTTCGGTCATTTCATATCAGAAGACATCAACAGTAAATATAACATCTAAGCAACAGAAAACCTAAATTTAAAAACAACAAAAATGTTTAATCAAAGCGTGATCTTATGCACTTATATGCATCTCTTCAACAACATTGAATTAGCGTATACTGTGACTGCTGTTGTTATAATTCGTAACTGGTTTCCGGTTTTATCACGTTTTGGAAAAAAGTATGTGTAATTCAGAAGATTAAATTGGTTATTCGTTGTACCAAAAATTATTGACAACGGGTCAGACTTGCAGTTATTTGAAAATATAACAGGGGTCTGGTTTTTTGAGTCACAGTGTATATCCTTTGAGATCACTGGCTAATGTAGATAAACCTGGAAAATTGCAATTAAAATAGTTATAATCAGTCAGATAGTCAGTAACATTTATATAATGCCAAAAGTCATAAATGAACCTTAAGCACTCGTACAGAGTGACTAGACATTACAGGCAGAATCAAACTGATGTGAATGTGCATGTGCAAAATTTCTACATTTGTGCCTACAACAAGTAGCTCTGCTGTCGCAATGAGGCTGCACGATGCTTCGTGTCTGTCAGTGGTTAGCTTCAATAGTACAAAACGTCGAGCAGAGTATTTTATTGTTAGTTACAAAGGCTACAGATTTATCACTGCGTGCAATTAAATACTGTTCTTTGGCATAACATTGAAACTTCTTGTCATAAACATTTCGTCATCATTTACCACCATCAACAACCATCGCCGCTTACTATCAGCGAAATGTCACAACTTGCGGGACGATGGTGCGATGGCGTTGTATTGATAACACCTGGCTAGTCGCAGCATTAACAGCATGCAGTGAAGCCAGATATAGGCTCAGAATCGTGATTTCAACCTACCAAACCTGCATTCGATGCCCGCATTAGGGGAGTTTCCGTCGGAATATTGTGATGCCTTTTGGTATAGAAAAACTAGAATGGCTTGGATACCCGCCGGTGAAAAAGTTTTGTCGATATGTTTATTCATTTCGACAGAATGTACGAACATGACGGATAGACGGACGGACGGACAGACACACCGCATGAAGGCTAAGGCCGCACTTGCATAGCATCGCGCAGCAAAAATGTGTCTTTGATGAGTTTTTTGAACTTCGAGGCATTTTGTTTTTTAGGTTTCAGCACGTGTTAGTCCCTCGAAGCCGTCTCGTAAGCCCGTGAAACCTGTGCAGGATCGGCGTACTGGTTCGCCGGATGCATCTCACTTGACGACTGAAAACCCAGCAGTGCCAGACTGTTCTGTGTCCGCTGCATCTAATGTGCTGCCAATGTTCTGCGAACCTTGCATTCCCACTTCTTCTCATGATGTGGTCGATTCAGACAACACTGGTGGATGGGACTCGCATCCAGCTGGTGTACTGAAGCGCCGCGGCACTGCTGATCGTGGACTACGTGCTCGTAGCTATCCTCCAGCCGGAAAGTTCCCAGTAGGTATAGATGACTTGTTTGGCTTGGCTCCACTGGCTTCCCCAGAAACTCTGTCCGAGTCTTCCAGTCTGGCCAGCTGTGGGTCCAGCGGTGCATTGGCTGGTCTTGGCTACCAGCGTATAATGTCAAATATTTTGCCGCCACGCATGGATCCTATCCTTCAGTCGCCGGCTCGGTCATCAAACTCCCGCGACTGCTGTCTGTACCTGGAGTCGGCCAATGTTGTCGGTGACTTGGCAACTCTCAGTCCGTGTGTTGAAAACCTTCCGTCACCACTTGCACCTCATCATCACGGTCCCGACATCATACCAGTACCACATTTTGTCATCGCTGGGCCGAGCAGTGGTAGATGTACTGTCGCTGCATGTGGCAGCTCACCAGATGTGGTCCAGGAGACCAGATCATCAACAGATATGGCAGTTCTAAGTGGCAGTGATCAGCATCATGTTACAGCTGTTGAAACATGTTATATACACACTGCTAATTCATCTGTACATCAGGATGGCCAGTTTACGTTGGCTGATACTCCGAGTAGTTGTGAGCGGGGAGCATGTGCTTGTGGGAATGTGAGGCCAGATATCGTCAGTACACACGACTGCTGTGGCACTACGATGCATGATGCAGTGTCTGACTAACTTCACGCCAGTTTGCCATTGATCCCAACAACTACTGTAAGTCCATTAGTGTTTGCACTGCATTACTTATTCAGATGCTAGTGTGAAGTTTGAGTTGTTTAAAATCAGGGTTAGCGTATTTGGTTGAGTTTTGTTATTTCGTGTTGAAAATAATGTAATTCTGTGCATGCACTGCATATGGTGCCGATTTATAATTTTGTTGCGTGTGGGTTGTCATCGTTGAACTTTACAATTTCAGTTTTGTCGAGCTCTGTCAGTCATGTAACCATTAGTGCAAGCATGTCATGATATTATGCAGATTGTGATTAGTCGTTGGCTACTGGTCTTTTAGTATTGTTATTATCAGCCTTCTTCAGATGAGTGTATCGTATTGTGTTTCTCGTTCCACATGTTGCCCTGGTATTTTTGAGATTTTTTTTGTATTTATTACAATTATTTACTAAAAGTCAGCATTATAGCACCGTGTTGGTTGACAGTTGCTGTTTACAGCTCTTTAACTTACTGAGAAGTTGCCATAATGAATACTGGCAAAATACGTTTTTGTGGAGTAGCTCGGCAGTCAAATTTCAAGTGATGTGAAGTCAGCCGGACATTGAACAAGTCGACATTTTTGACTTGTTATTACATAGTGACAAAATCAAAACAAATCTGATCATCAGTTTTTCAGTTTCATAGTTATGTGAACAGGTAATGGGTGTACCTCAAGGTAGCATCCTGTCCGTCACCGTTTTATGCCTTAAAATTAATTGAATGGTTAAAGCTCTCTGCCCAGGTGTCTCATGCTCTCTTTATGTTGACGGACAAGAAGAAGAAGTTAGAAGGACAAATACAGGGGAAGAAGGCTTACGGGAGACCAAGAACAATGCTTTTGGATTGGCTACTGAAGACAGAGGAAGGCAATATCAGCTACGAAGAACTAAAGATGTCTGCCCAGGACAGGTCTAGATGGAGTCAATGAAGATGGAAACCTGCCATATGGCAGAGCACTACAGAGATAGTGGTGTGGATATTAGGTTCATTGTACTGAACCCACGTTCTGCGTCAGCCGATGTGATAAGTAAACACGCAAATGTGTCGTTGATAGCATGTGCATCGTACTATTCATATGTACACCAGTACACATGTTCAAGGCCGTAACTAGGATTTTTTTCGGGGGGTGTCACGTTGAGCTTGAAATCGAGGCGCCGCGCCGAGGCTACGGCGCCGAGGGGGATGGGGCCTGGGGAGGGGGTGTCCCCTTCCCATAAAATTTTTGCATTTTTTATTTCAAAATGGTGAGTTTTTGTAGTGTAGATAATTTAAACATACACCAATGTTGAGAAATCGCAACCGGAAAATGTTTTGCTGAACAAATAGACAAAGTTGGCTAACTAAAAACAATTGCAAACAATTTCGGGGGTGTTTAACACCCAAAACACCCCCCTAGTTACGGCCTTGCACGTGTTGAGTAGAGAAACCCCTAGTATAGTACAGTAACAACAAATGCCAATAGCCCAATACTTAATCATAGCTTTAAAATAGCCAGGAATGGAAGCAGACTTATCTACGCAACAAAAGCTATCTGAATTTCGTTAGGAATTTCCAGAAAATAAACTGGAACGGAACGTTCCAGTCCAATTCAAACCCTGGGGAGGGGGAGTTAAAAACTCAAAAAAGTGTGGGGTGGTCTCATTGGTGCTGCGGACAGCTACCATTTCTGTTTTTCCCAGCATTGCCAAATGTGGTTCAATATATGGGGCACAGACCTGCGCACAGTCTGGTGTAGAACCGTCAAGGTCGGCCAAGACGTTTCTACAGGGTGGGCCAAAAAATTCGAAATTTTTTTGAATTTTTCACCATTTCGTGATTTTACGTCCCTATATTTCAGAAACTATTAAAAATAGAGGCATATATTAAGCATTGTACGGAAAAAAGCTTTATCTCTCCCCTATCCAACAGTCGCATCTGTATAGACTCATCGCTCACGGGGTTCTACAGGGTGAGCCAAAAAGTGAGTGACGTAATACCAGTTTTGCGTCTTATGCCTATAGCAACTCAGCCGTCTGCCATTTCTGTATTCCTGAGCGTCGCCAAGTGTGGTCGCGTATGTAGGGCACAGACCTGCGCACATTCTGGCATAGAGCCATCCACTTTGGCCAAGGGTTTTCTATGGGGTGGGCCAATAGTTCGAAAACATTTTGAATTTTTGACCATTTCTAGCCTTTACGTCCCCTATATCTCAGCGACTGCTAAAAATAGAGGCTTACAAGCAGCGTATGTAGGTTTTTGGCCCTCCCTGTAGAAACACCGTGAAATCTGTGCCCTGTGGAACAGCTATTTGGAATGCGAATGGCGGATTTGTGTCAGTTCTACTGATGCACTTGTTTTATTTAATGTTGCAGCACCCTGAATAAGCCACCGTTCTTGTGTATCATTTTTGCTGAATTCTTTGGCATCCTAGTGTTGAAGAGATTCATTCAGTTGGTAGAATCAATAACGTAAATACTTCCGTCGAGCTGTAAACAATCAAGATGTGATCAAACGTTGTCATTAGGTAACATTTTTTAGTTGTGTAAAGTATGAAGTTTTTACGGCTTTGGCGTCCTCGCATGTGACATCTTGTTGTTTGCATGTGTAGGAGATGTATTACACAAGTTCGTGTGGTGAAAATTCAGAGTTTTCTGATTGTACTGTGAGAGGCCCTAATGTTGTGAGTGCTTGGTCGAGGACTGCACAAAATGCTAGCACCGGGATGACCACTGTTTTAACATCTGTGTCCGCACCTACTACAGAAATTCAGATAACACCGTTACAGGCTCGATTGCAAGCGTTTTCAAGCAAGACATGCACTGACCTTGGCATTTCTGTGCAGCAAAAGCCGGGTTCAGAGATACCGGGTGCAAAGAAACATTGCAGTTTGGAAGGTTTCAACACAAAACAGGTGGACGCTGGTTCTACTGAAAAAGGAGTAGATGTCAATGGCGATGACAGCAGTGATGAAGATTATGATGGTGAGACGACTGAGTGCAAACTCTGTAACATGAAGTTTGAGAAGGCTCAGGTATTTCTTTATATTATACTAGATACCCACACCATTTTTGGTATATTAGGGATCTGCGGTAACCGTGTCTCTATCTTATATTTATTTCTGAGATAGTCATCGTCAAATAATGGCATGCCCGTGATATCAGGGTTAACGGTCATTCAAGGTCATTGAAAATGGCAGTATGTGATAGATATTACTTCCTATCAGTCTGCCATTATACATAAGTATAACTCTGTCTTATACGTTTTTCGAGTTATTAGATGTTGAAAAATGTGAGAAGGCACAGGTATTTTTTTATATTATACCAGATACTCACACCGTGCTTGGCACAGTTTTACCCCATCTGTGCTCCATATTTGCTTGGTTTTGCAGGTTACAACCAACACACCAAACCCTGCCTTTCCCATCTGCCATTGCCGTCCGTGCAGCTGATTGCGCTGTTCGTTCTATCCCATGCAGCTGCACAGCCTCTGTACGTCTCTGGTTCGGCACTTACGGCATTCGCCACTATGGTTAATATAACTCTAACCCTAAACCCACCCAATACAATACAATATATATACGATACGATAGAGTGTATTTAACGTGCAGTAAAAAGCTGATGGGTAGCCAGCTTAGTCCACCACACAGAACAAACAAAAAATTAAAATGTGAAACTAAAAATAAAACAATGAGCATGATATGTCCGATCCAGTCCCGTTGTCATGAAGGCAGTCCGGTAGGTAAAAAAAGTGTAAGGTGGGAAGGATTAGTTGAAAAGATAGGTTTTGAGCCTGGAGTGAAAGAGTGAAGGAGTGATGGATGATGAGAGTGGTGATGATAACAGAGATAAGCTGACAAGTGAATGAGGAGGTGAGTCGAGACATGACTGGCGAGGCTGACGCAATGAATCAGGGAGTTGATTCCAGAAATGGGGCGATGCATATCTGAATGAGCGATCTGTCATTTTCAATGAGGAGATGGTTGGTGGGCGAGAAAGGGTGACAACCGATGAGGAGCGGGTACTGCGAGGGGGTTGAACAGGGATCAGATTGTTAAGATAGCTAGGTTGACTGGTTGTAAGAACTTTGTAAATAAGAGAAAGAAGTTTATATTCAATGCGTTCGTTGACCAGTGGAGAGATTTGAGAATGGGAATGATATGTGATATGCACACAGATATACACTGTGTCCACAAAAAACAAAGCCAGAGAATTTTTAGCATAATTTTAGTTAGGACTGGTGAAATTTAAAAAAATTGTACAGTGTAGAGTTTTATCTCTATCTGACTGTAAGTACAGCCTTAATCTAATTATTCAAACCAGAATCAAATAAGAGACCAGATCGAATTCGGCGAACGTTCAAACTGAGTTGTACTTGGCATTTATGGTAATCATTAGGCGTTGTTACATATAAAATATTTAATAACAAACAATTAAAACTTACAAATGTTACAATAAGGCTGGCACTGTATATATATTCATTTACAGTTCAATCTGATCTAGGCTTGAGCCATGCAATGCATGCAAGCGATGTTTGGATCGAGACGCTAGCAATATTTATCTCACGAAGGTGTGATCAGTTCCGTTGATTCGCTGTCTTCCGAAGATGTCGCCGTCGTCGTCGACTTCCACTGGTTCACAGATTGCCACCTGGAGGCGATCTTTAGCATGAACTCGTCACGACTCGACTTCGATCTCCGACTACCGTCGAAGGGAAAGATGTTCGTCTGATCACCGGCATTTCTCCCTGAACCCGGCTCAACACGATATTCTTCCGCACTGTCAATCACAACTGTCTGATCTAACTATCAGACTTCATATAACGACTTCTTTGAAGTCTATATCACAGAAACGGTGACTTCATCACCTAATATTCAAATGATCCTTTGACCAGTTCAGTTCAATCAGTCTATATCTCAACAATCAATCAAACAATGTCATGTGTCCAATCGTTCTTTGTCCTCATTGGTCAAAATAGCCTTAAGCTGATGTCCGTTATGATAATTCATAAGTATGTAAATATTCAGGCATCAGTTGTTGGACCTCAGTAAAATCAGTAATGGATGATCACTGGTAGTGACTGTCCTTCAACGCAAAGCTAGCATGCAACAAATAGGCCTTCATATTAGTGCCAGCAATTAAATTAGACAACGAAAATATTGGTGGGCATTGTACACCTTTACATACAGCTTATTCTTGAATTCACTGAGGACTCGGCTGCAGTAACATTTCCTATGAAGCCTGTGTAATTCTCTTAACTGAGATGTAATAATGAGTGTTGTTGAATGGCAAAGGCTTGACCATTCGATTGTTGTGCAGCAATCAGTCAGTGGCATTGCCATCTCTCTGCTTGTGTCAGGCTCACGGTGGACATTTTGACCACATTTTCTGATGGATTCATGCTTCAGTGTGTTAAGTTAATGCTGAGTAAATTTCTGTATTTGTCGTTCATACCGTTTGACTGTTTTGTTAATTGTCAAACTTGGGTGAAACATTTTGTCAGGTATGGGCATTATGCATGTGAGGTGGAAGATATTTACGATATTTATCTATATGTAGAAAAATTGTTGGCTGTTTTTTGTTGTTGACACACTCTACACTGTGTTCCAAAAAAACGTGACCACATATTCGATGATAAGTTGAAGTACAACTATCCGTTTACAAAGATTTTTGGCACACTTACTACCAAGAGTATAGGCCATCGACAGGTATTTTTAGTTTCCCACCTCACTTATTTTGTGCAGCTACTTTATTTTGGGAAATTGTTGAGACCTAAATATCACAAATTTAGCGTTATATTGCTGATTTTCTCAATGCTTCAATACTAGGATATTAACTGCAAAATTGTCACCGTATTATTTTGCTTACTTATTATACAACTTATGGTTTATAATAGAACAATAACAAGATTTATTGCAGACGATAACGTTGTTTATCAGTGAGTTAGACGGGAGATACGATTGGCTTCAGACAACAGCTGAGCACGACATCATTTGAAGCATGTGAGCTGGAGATCATGGTGAATTATTTTTCTGTGTACACTTGAACAGAGAATGGCAGTTTCATGGGAAATCTAACGAGATGACCGATGCCTTTTTGGCTTGTCCTTCTGACTGAGCACAAGGTCCTTCACTGCTACGCGACAAATGCGGTCTACCGCTGCCTGATTGCGGGACAATTGTACCCGTCTTGTGGCTTCTGTTCAGCAAACTGTCGATGCTTCCAAGTTTCCAACCCTTGTCGTGCAATTCACTCAACAGCCTCGTGCACCATACTGTTTTGACAGATAGAGGTTTTTAATCAGAATTGCATCTTACGGTGAAATTTTCATGATTTTGTTTAATTTTAGCTGATATTTAGGTCTTGACAATTTCCCAAGGTAAAGTAGCTGCACTAAATAGGTGAGGTGGGAAAATAAAAAATACCTGTCGATGACCTATACTCATAGCAATAAGTGTGCCAAAAATCTTTGTAAACGGACAGTTATACTTCAACTTATCATCAAAAACATGGTCATGTTTTTTTGGAACACAGTATATATACAGAGTAGCCCAAATTAAAATACTCCAGCAGTAAATTTGCAATATATCTAAGTTCATCAAAAGCATCAACAGAAAGTAATGAGACATTTGAAACATTTACAACAAAACAATGCAGTAACGTTGTCAATCTGTTGATGTTTAATAACTGGTGCAGCATGTTGTAGCAACAAATTGCAGTTAGTTGGTCACATTAAGTATTTAAAATGTTCACCGTTGGCTTTGATGCATGCTGTTAATTGGTTGGTGAAACTCGGAATGGATCTGTAAGAGTAATTGTAGCAAGTCATTTCAGATCTGGTACTGAAGCTATATTTTGCTCTGAAAATTCTTAGGGCTTGTCTGGTACTTCTGGTAAAGACATAGCGCTCCAGGTATGGTAGTCTGTGGGGTTAAGTCTGGTTAATTTTGGGACCATTCATGAAAATGGTACCATTTATAAGTTTTGGTATGGTTTTCTAATCACATTCCGTAGTAACTATGGCTCTGTTTCTTGTATCATTTCTGAGATAAAATGAGATATTGGTCAAAAGTCTAGATTTTTTTATACCCCCTGCATTTGACACTCCCATTAAGTAGCCTATTTAAAATTAGGGGTGTAATTCGATTATCGGTTAACTGATAGTCGGTCGAAAACACCGATTATCGATTATGGAATCTCGTAACCGATGATCGAAATGTGCCGTGACAAGAAGGCTATCAAGGAAAACTAACCTTT
>Ga0209149_1001400_pt1 | contig 12141 bp, 10 predicted proteins | sample WorMetTyACAVOLI2_FD_187423 | JGI IMG/M metagenome (GOLD analysis project Ga0209149, IMG submission 187423) | Marine gutless worms symbiont microbial communities from Max Planck institute for Marine Microbiology, Germany - Olavius algarvensis... ... | reverse complement strand
ATAGTACGTTCCGAATCCCCCACGTGTGTTCCGGCTCGACGAGTTGGAACGACAACGAGACCGACCTTGCGACCGAGTCACGCAGCACGACCTGACATGACAAGCGCCGGGCCGGGCCGGGCCGGGCCGAACCGGGCCGGGCCGGGCCGGGTCGGACGAAACAAGACGCCAGCGGATTGATGGACGGATTGCGCACGACGGATCTGCGCGTCGTAACCGGCCGCCATGTCCATAAGGACGGGTCTGGGCAGCGACCGCACGGTCCGATGGTGACTGGTCTACGGGCACTTCAGACGCTGCTGCTGGTGGTGTAACTATCACCAGGTCATGCAGCGAACACACGCGCTGTCGTTGATTTAAGAGACGCATCATACCGTAACTTCAGCGCTACACACAGCGCGTTGCACAAAGTAACCAAGAACTAAATATTTAATGATGGATTTATCTCTTTGGAATGGACTACGTAGATCACCTCTGCCTCAGCAACCTAGACCACGCCACGGATGGACCTAATCCAGACAAAGTCCGAATATGACGTTGGCGCAGTCGATGGTGTGTTTCTAATAGTTTTTTTAAACAAAAGGCTGGATATAAAATGGGTTTAAGTAAGAAAGTAAGTTAGGGCACTTGCATCACGGCGTCTCTTCGCTTCTCTTCGCAGACAGCCGTTAAACCGTCTGGCGCTGAGGCCGCCGATCGAGCCCAATGCGCTGCATCACGACGTCAGAAAACAAAGAAATGCCACAGCGGTGCCGGATGATGTTTTCATTGTCCTAATAGATGAGTTTTTAGCTTCTGCTTGAAGGTGTTCAGTGAGAGACTAGGGCTGGTGTCTGACTGTTCCATACTGACGAGCCAGAGAAAGCGAAGCTCCGATTGATGTCTGCACCCGCGGGTAGCTGTATGCATCTAGTCGATGCAGACCGTAGCCGTGGACAATCTTGGACGCTGTCCACTGGACGCATTGTAAATATGCTGGGGGAACACGAACACCGTGCAGGCACTTCCAAACAATGACAGCAGTCTTAAAAATAACACACTGTTGCAGTGGTATCCAACGGAGGGTGTGCAGAATTGGCGGGTGTAATATAGTGGTGGCGTCGTACTACTGAGACTAGACGAACTGCAGCATTTTGCACTGTCGTTTCATCTCAGCATTAGCTGTTCAAGTGAATAAGCCGTTGCAGTAGCCCAGTGAATATAGCAAGTGTATCGGAAACGATACGAAAGCCGCCGCTCGTCAAAGCCCAAACTGCATTAAGAAAACAAAAAAATAAAATATAGCGAAAAACGATTTTCAATATGGCGGATGGAATTCTTACACCGTGCAATGTGGCACGATCATGACAGTGATTTCGCCAGGTGACTGCTTCCAGCAATGTAGCATGTGGCTCTGGGGTCATGACAGTGAATTCATCAAGTGGCAGGACCCTGCAATGTGACACGTGGCTTTGGGATGACATGTCATTGAATTCGCCAGGTGACAGCACCCTGCAATGCTGCATGCGGCTCTGGAATCATGACAGTGAATTCACCAAGTGGCAGCACCCTGCAATGTGATACGTAGCTCTGGAATGACATGCCATTGAATTCACCCAAACGTCCGCCATATTGGAATTCTACTTCTGGTTTCGATTTCGACCATATCACTGCAGTCGACATGTCATTCTGCACCAGTCTGTGAAATTTTATCCAAATCGGACCACCTTCGGCAGAAAAAAATGACATCATGTCGATTTTCAAGACGGCGGATCTCCGCCATCTTGGATTTTAGGGATCCAATAATGGTTTCTTTAAAAAGCACATGTACGACTTCCTATAGGTCGTCAATAAACACCATAGCTCAGACTCTAAATTGCTCAGTTTTTGCATTTTGGCGACAGACAGACAGACAGGCAGTCAGACAAACAGACAAACAAACAGATGGACAGCCCAACGCATTAAGCCGCTCTCGCTGTCGCGAGCGGTGGCTTAATAAAGGCGCCTCGTTGCATAGATGCCCTGTCTAACGAGTGCATTGCCTTGAGAACAGTGCCTGCATGCGCCGTACAGATACGCGATTCACGCATTCACTGTAGCATGATTTATTGTACAATTCGCACAAAATCACTCTAGCGAGTATTATTTCTTATTAATTTTTGATATTACAATGCTCTACTAACGGGACTTCACGGACTATTTAGTGGATGGCTGACGCGGTCACTGACATCGACGTCGCGGCGCCATTGTTCGGAGTTTGTAGCTGCAGCTGGTGCAGTGTCCGTACTCAACATTGTAAAGTGGCGTTGTCATAACTTTTATGTAACCAATTATATATCATTCATTTTGTTTCATACGGAGTCCTTTCTCCGTGCATATAGTATTGACAGTAATATATGTCTGTTCTTTCAAGTGAATTAAACTGCTAGGATTTGCCGAAAAAATGGGCTCGCGTTTAATATAAATACAGCATGGAACTACGTGTGTTTACCTGGTTATCACTGTTGCCAGTAAAGTCGACATCAGCTATGATTTCGCCGCTGTGAGCGTCAATATGGAACAGTTCTTGGTCGTTTCCGACGACGATCGAGTACGTAACGAGTGCGTTGTCATCGTCGTCGGCATCGACCGCAGTCAACCTCGCCACCACGCTGCCACGTCGAGCCACGTTAGACACCGCAATCACCGCCTCCGACCTACTTTCGGTTTCCGGTTCCGGCAAGACGAAAACTGGACTGTTGTCGTTGACGTCTAACACGTGTACGGTTACCACAGTGGTGGAATTTAACGCGCCAAGGACGGCTGATGATTCGGAATGGCGGCGGACATTCTCATCGTCGTCGTCGAGTTCTACTTCGAAGACCTCGGCAACCAGAGCGTGTGACGCTCTGTCTTCTCGGTCCAGCGGTTTCGACGTTACGATGGTACCCGACCGCTGATTAATCTCGAACGTTTTCACATCATGTCCGCCGTCAATCTTTCTCAACCGGAAGTAGAAACGGCCGTGTGACGCCGAGTCGGCGTCGACGGCCATCAATCGACCTACTTCTGTTCCACGCGGTTGGTTCTCAGCCACTTGAAAAGAATACGTGGCGGAGAGAAACTGCGGCCGTTCATCGTCGACGTCGACTACGTTGATGATGAGCACGGCAGTCCCGGTGAGCGGCGTCGGACTGCCGCAGTCGACGGCGCGAACTCGCATCCGGTAGCGCGACATCACTTCGCGGTCGAGCACGGCGCGCGCAGTGACGGTTCCCGTGTCTGGATCGACTTCGAACACCGCGTTACCGCTACCGTCGTTTTCAATGCCGTAAACAATCCTGCCGTTTGCGCCCGAGTCGGCGTCGGTGGCATTCAGCTGGGCGACGAACGCGCCGACAAAGTTGTTTTCGAGGACGTCGGCGACGTAGATGGTCTGATCAAAGAGAGGACTGACGTCATTGACATCGACGACGTCAACGGTCAGCTGCCGGACACTGACTAGTGCAGGCTGGCCGTGGTCAGTGCAAACCAGCTCGATATCATAGCTGCAAACGTCGCGTCAGTAATTAAACGTTTATAGCAGATTCACTTTTTAAGACGCTACTTTTAGGTTTGCGTGGTTTAATGAACGTCAATACTTAGATGCGGGCTGATACTGACATCATCCCATAAACAATGAAAACTTACATGGTGTTGTTGCAGCAAACAGGCTTCAGCCTATTATTATAATGACTTTAGGCGTCCGAAAAAAACAATCTTTCGAGAATAATTCCGGCAGTTGAGTCGTCGATAAATTAACACTTAATTATCACAAATCACTTTCGAGAGAAAACTTATACATGTACAAACATATTATACGCATAACAATATAAAAACGTAAACCTTAAAATTGGGAGTTATAATTCTGCAGTTAATTGCTGCCTTCAGCGCTTTGAACACTGCTGTTTGGGCGTTATCATAACATAACATTTATTGTGGTTTGGCAGCCAAAGGCTGGATTAAAACAGCGCGTAAGTTCGCTACGATATAATAGAACTTACTGCTCCAGCTTTCTCCAAAGATTTCCTATTGGAGACTTTTGAGAAACCACTACTGCTAGTACGATACCACATAACACTTATTTGATTCGTAGATCATGAGAGTCGCCGAGCGACAGCTGTAAGACCTTATTCGCTGGCTGAATGTCTTTCGCTTTGTAGTACGGTAACAGTTTATTGATGTACACTGTGAGTCAGAAAAAACTGGACCCTTTTTGTTTGAAAATAACTTTGGGAAATACTGTCCGATTTTAATAACTCTTTCACTGTTGCACACAAAAATTAACTGCGACCATGTGTACCGTAAAATCTACCACCACCACACACCAAATCTGCTAGTGCACTAACTGGTAAAATGAACAAGAATGTATTGGCCAATGTTTTACTGCTGGCATGATTTCGTAATTAAAGATGCAACAGTCAAACAAGTCGCACTGAATGTAACACACAGAGACAAAATCAACACTGTCAGTTCATAAGCTGTACTCGACGTGACGTGTCATTAAAAATATTCCGCAGTGAATTCCAGGCTGAATTATGCAATTTTTTGACCACAATGTTATCTTCGTCGCTAAACCCCATACAGTTTTACTTTGCCTAAATTAACATGCATTGTAAACAGGTAAACACTTCATCACGTCATGAATCACCACTGAAGAAGACAGTAAGTAAGAGATATCACCAGAATTTCCTGCTTTGTAACAACAATGAAATTTCAAATTACTGCATGCATTGCAGATTTATTCAACAGTTTCTGTGAAGAAGTGTATGTGGTTGCATTTTCAAGATAATGCGACAACAAACTATAGGTGAAGTGGGAAATTCAATTACATGTTTGTGGGCAGATAATTTCTGTCTGCAACAGTGAAAGAATTATTAAAATCGGACAGTATTTGCGAAAGTTATGCTCAAATAAAAAAGGATCCAGCTTTTTCTGACTCACAGTGTATAGTAGCCATGCAGGCTAGATTGGCATACGAAATATTTAAAGTCAAACAGTTCAATATGTAACGTTCATGTAACGTTGTCTTGTGTAATATGTATCAATCCAGCAATGGGCGTGGCTTAATATAAATAAGTAAATCCTACACACTGTGCTCGGCGACCCAGGACGACAGCGGGTTGTGACCATGCAAACACAGCGCGCACCTGTCGACACGTTCCCGGTCGAGTGGCTCATCTGACGTCACGACTTGGAACTCGCCATCGTGTGTTGCTCGCAGTTTGAACTGGTCGCCGACGCTCGACGGACTCAGTGCACACGTGAATCTCCCGTTGTCGCCGCTGTCGGCATCCGCAACGATCACGTGAGCGACGAACGTTTCCGGTTGGGCGTCTTCCGGGACGGTGGCAACGTCGGTGTCGGTCGCGCGCAGAGTGTTGATGCGAATCAGCGGTGCGTTGTCGTTGGAGTCACCGACTCGCACTACGACGATCGCGTCGGCCGTCAGCGCTTCCGGCGACCCGCAGTCGCTCGCCGTCACCATCAGCTGATAAACCGGATGTGCCTCGTAGTCGACCGTACCGGAAACACTAATGGCGCCGGTCGCGTTGTCGATGTGAAACGTGTCGGTAAAGCTGTGAGTCGTCGTCGTAGAGAAGTGATAAACGATGACAGCGTTGTCGCCGACGTCAGCGTCGATGGCATGGACGGTCGTGAGACGAGTACCTACCTCGCTGTTCTCCATCACTTCCACTTCGTAGCGGTCACGCTCGAAGATCGGCCTGTCAATCATCAACGTCTATGATCCCATGACATAATATATAATGCACGATAACTTGAAAACTATTGCAGATATCGGCTTTCTGCTTGGTAGTACGTTGATTGGAGAAAAACAAAAATGTCGGACGAGTTCGCATGTCACAGGTCAAGGTCAAGGAGAGTTCAAGGTCAGTCGGTAAGGTTATGAGATGTTCTGTCACGGTTGGCGAGATTCCATCTCCGATCGCAAGTAATGTTCTAGTTTCTGTTTTATTGGAGTTGTGTGGATGCTGTATGTTACAAAAAGTTAACAAACATCGTTACAAAGTCACAAAAAAACAAGTGCGTTAGCAAAACACAATATCCGCCATAAGGGGGTGTGCAAATCTCGGATTTGGGGATTCCCTGGGGGCCGTGACTTGCGTTTTGCAAAGCTGTCGTCGAGCCGATATTAAGCTCTAATTGATATGTAACGCTTTGACTTACGATTTTCAAGATATTCTCGTCAAATGGCCAAAATTTAGGCCCAAAATTTGGGACTTTTGGATCCTTGGAGGCACCACCTCAAAGGGTCGAAGACCTGTCTGGAACCGATATCTACCATCATGCAAAATTTCACGCCCATCGGTGTCACCGTCGCCGATATATCTGTAACCGGGCAGAGAAATAAAAATAACAGCAAACTGATTACCCTGCCATGCTCCCACACTAACGTATGGCGGGCAAGACAGAAGCATCGTTACATTGTTATATCGTTGCATCACAATAAACACAGGCGACCTAAAGCAAAATCGAGGCGAGGTAGTGAACCAGTTTCACCCACAAACTTAAATTTCAAATTCAAATTAAATAAAACTAATTTTAAAAAGCGATATTTTCTAGCACCTGAGAACATGACATTACAATATATCGGCCTCTTCTTGGAAACATCAAGAGACCGTATAATAATACGCCGAAATGCGCCTCACTCACTCCATTAAAAATCGGGCCGTGCATACCCCAGCTGCGCCCCCTAGCGGCCAATTTTTATAGTGTCTAGCTGCACGAAAAAAATGAACTTCCTATCCCAATTTGGGGTGGGTTTCCTATTAGTGTTCAGTAGTAACTACAGACATACGACGCACCATTTAACCATAATTCACGAACGCGACCAACCAACGAACGACCAACCAACGACGTCAAGACACGGTGTCTAGCATAATGCGCCTCTCACTATGTGAGTGAGGCACATAAAAAATATACATGTATATTTGATTCAAAACAGAGTTGTAGGCTAGCTCCTTGCAAGTCTGAGTGGACAGCTGAGTAGACTAGTCTTTATAACATCAATAAAAAGCTGCATTACTATGTATTTTCTCTTCACCATAAGAGACAAGGCTTGAACTGTGACAATGTACATGTATACATGTAATTACTTTCTATGTGGAAAAGTCTCCTGTGAAATGTCTAGGAATTGTCGTATCTACCACCATTATTAGCATACAACTGGAAAGTGTCGCCGAGATTTTCACTCAGCGTTCTAACCTTCTGCGAAAATGCGTTTTGCATTTTCAGACAGCAGTCGGTGGCTGGCAGAGACGACGCGAGGCATTAACGAAAAAGCGGTCCATTAGCACGGTCAAAGTGGAATGTCAAGGAGGGAGCTCATGCTATACGGTTCACAGAGCGCCACCGTCGGCCGCACCGCAGCCATCCAATAGTCAGCCGAACTATACGTAATGGCACGCTGTCGTCCAGTCTCGCGATTAGGACAATTATTCAGAACTAACTGTCTGGTTCGCGCGAATAATTTCGCAAGACGAATAAGCCGATCGACAACAAACGTCGAGACATGCGACAAGAATAATTGCGTCCGAATTTTGTTTAAATTTCACGCAATCTCGCGTGCTTGTCAATTACAAGTTTATAATTTCTTAAATTATTATGGATCATCATCTGAGAGAGAGCAGATCGTATATTTATAATATTGTCTATACCAACTTTAGTCTTTTTTTATTGCTGTCATCAGTAATTTATTTAAGTATCATGGGCTACCCTGTGATGTAGGACGCTATTGTCATTTGGAAACAATAATAACATAAACGTCGGAATGACCTTCAAATGTCATTCGGAGTCATCAGCAATGACGTCAGTCGACAGAGCGAATAGGCTTACGACTTACTATTAGTGGCCTACGTGTGAGCACATCTTTATCTTGCACCTTTACAAGACATTACCGCATGTTTATAAATTGAGGCCTTAAGTGATATCAAATTGTCCGAAAAAAGAACTCCCATAGTCGAGTGCGCTGTGCGGTAAAACAAGACAACTGAACCTTAAAAGTAAAAATAGACTCAATCATGCTTTTTATGTTTTGTGTTTTATATTTCGTTACTCCTTATTGGCAATGTCATTGCGCTATCATAGGCAGTCTGCGTATTGTGTTCGTATGACGTTTACAATGTATTTTGTTCACGACAAAGAAAATCTCTCTCTTTCCCACTCCCAAGACAAGTAGCTCTGCTGTCGCAAAGAGGCCGCGCGGTGCTTCGTGTCTGTCAGTAGTTAGCTTCAACAGTACAAAACGTCGAGTAAAGTCTTTTATTGATAGTTACGTTGGCTACAAATTTATCATTGCGTACAGTTAAATGCGCTGTTCTGTTGTCTTTGGCGTAACGTGGAGGCTTCTTGTCATAAACATTTCGTCGTCTTCTCCCACAATCAACCCTGCCGCTTACTACCAGCGATGTGTCACAACTTGCGGCGGGACGGTGGCCGTGGTCCACCGGCGACCGTGTTGACAACACCTGGCCTGTTGCAGCCTTAACAGCAGGCACTACAGCCAGATATAGGCTCAGAATCGCGATTTCTGCTTACCTCACCTGCATTCGACGCCCGCGTTAGGGGCGGGGGTTCCCGTCAGAATATTGCCATGCCGTTTAGTATGAAAAAACTAGAATGGTGTGGCTACCCAATGGTGAAAAAATTTTGATGATATGTTTATTCGTTTTGACAGAATGTACGAACGTGACACACACACACCGCATAACAGCATAAGCCGCGCTTACATAGCATCGCGCGGCAAAAATGGCATGAAACTTGCGTAGCTTTTATCGGCAGTTGTAAATCTACGCTAAAATTCACTGGTAATATATTACCGGGCGCGTCAAGTATTGCCGTATGTGCATAACAAGTAGCCGTGATAAGCTGGCGTACCCATCAGTTATTCAGTGCACGTTAAATATCTGCGGATCGTATCATATCTGTACAAGTAGCCCTGCTGTCTCAGAGAGGCCGCGAGATGATTCGTGTCTGTCAGTAGTTATATTCGATAGTTCAATACGTCGAGCGCAATGCTCTGTTATTAGTTATTTCCGCTTCAGATTCACCGCTGCGTATAAATAAATTATATTCTTTTCTCTTCTCTTCGCGTGGTCGTCCATGTTGGTTGTGATAAACAAAGGTTCACTGATGCGTCGCCGTCTGTGCGATAAACTGCACGTTGTCATCGATCGATAGCCAGCTATTCGTCGAGAATCGCGATTCTGGTCTACCCTACCTGCATTCGACGCCCCCGTTAGGGGGGGGGGTCCGTCGGAATATTGCCATGACGTTTGGTATGGAAAAGCCAGAATGGTGTGGCTACTCAACTGTGAAAATTTTTTGAAGATATGTTTGTTCGTTTCGACAGAGATCTGGATCTGGATCTGGATTCGGACAGATAATCGGCAAACTCTCAAGCTGGGATATCCTGCCGATGGAGTGAGTGCTGCACTGCTGCGCTGAGCTATTTGTAGATGTAAACCTTGAACGAGTCCAAGGTGTTGCGTGACAGAGTTCCAGGCTGGTATAGTAAGAGGAAAAAAGAATTCTTGTAGACTGATGTCGATGAACTGATGGTCTCGAACTTGTACGAGTGGTTCGATCTCGTTCTACCGTCCGTAGGGATGAGTTTGTCAGATGGCACAGCCACGAGTCCGTGGACAATCTTGTACATGAGAACCAGGCGCTGGTTCTCCCGGCGAGTTTCTGGTGATGGCCACTGAAGTGTGTTGAGCATGATGGTAGTAACACTGGTGGTACTGTTATAGTCATTCATCACAAAACGTGCACTGTGGCGGTTTAACATTTCGAGTTTGGTTTGGTCCTTCTTCGTATGGGGATCCCAGACTGAAGCACTGTAATCTAATGTTATCTAAGCTGAAATATGTCATTTCTTTTGTTTTCCTTGGTCAATATTTCAGATTTCTGCGTATGAAGTTCAGATTATTGCTGGCTTTTTTTTGTAACGTATAGGCCACATGGCTGTGGATCAGCCACTCCAGATCACCATTCGTCCACAACTACCAAATGTGTGGTGAAGCACTTCTGGAGGAATGTGAAGCCAAGTACTTAGGCAATGCATTAACATGGAACAGCCAGTTGTGGACGACTGGTGATCTGGAGTGGCTGATCCGGAGTATAGTGCATTCTGGCGAGTTGAGTCGCACGCCTCAGGTCTTTGTCCAGTTGACGAGTGCAGTTAAGTCACGCTGGAGTATAACCTGATCATCTACTAAGTTGATTTCCCGGTACACCAGGCAGTCGTGTGATAGTACCTGGGGATACCTGTTCAGGTAGGTGTTTTTTGAGTGATAATGGCCCCATAACGGTGCCTTGAGGGACGCCAGAATCGACTCGGGCAGTCGACGTGGTTTCACCATCAACCACCACTCGTATCTCTCTGTGGCAAAGAAAAGACTGGATCTACATGTAAGATTGGTCCATTGATACCATAGTGCTGTAATTTCCCCAGTAAACGTGCATGGGGAACCGTGTCAATGGCACGGGAGAAATCCAGAACCCCTATGTTCACCTATGATCTTCTATCATAAGCGGCCATCAGGTTCTCCAGTGTAACTAGAAGCTGTGATTCACAGGAATGGGCTTTGCGGAAGCCAAGCTTATATGGTGTCAATATCTGCCTTGAACGTGACGGACAGACGGACAAACACCCCACGACGGCATAGGCCGCGCTTATGCATAGCACCGCGCGGCAAAAACAGTGATAAGCTGCTGATGATGGTGACAACTGAGATAATAATGATGATGATGATGATGATGATGATGACGACGACGATGATGATGATGATGCATACGTTACTGAACTGAAGACCTGTTGTCGTTAGCGTCGAGGACTTTCACGATGACGTTAAGAGTGCCAGAGCGACGTGGTTGACCTGCGTCGTAAGCCGTGACGACAAGCTGGTGAGTATCACGCTGTTCACGGTCCAACGCTGTAAGCAGTGTCAGCTTCACGTCTGTCGATCCGTCCATCTTCGTCGACACCGTTAGACTGAACAGATCCGTCGCCGACTGATCGTGGTCCAGCTCGGTTGCACTCAGTTGATATCTCGTCACCGAGTTGGCGGCTGTGTCGGCGTCGTGGGTGGCCGGCAGAAGGACCGCTGTCCCGGCCGCAGACAGCTCCGACAGCTGGATCGTTCGTGTGTCCGGCACGAAGTACGGACTGTTGTCGTTGATATCAGCCACGTCGATATACACCTGCCACCAACAAATATTTGAACTCTGTGTGACTTCTGTATTACAAATAAAATCGCAGTATGATCGCCGTATGTTGAGACTCCTGCTACAGATTTCTACTTTGTTACGATTCGTCAGAAAAACCGTGTCCTGTGAATGCGTGGGTTGATGAATCATATCGAATTTATCACTTGATATTATTGTTGTTTATTTCTCTCAGCAGATAACTAATATTGAGTTACACGTGTTTTAATTAACATGTAAAAAAGCACAATGAACTAGGCGGTGTTGATGCCTTCGTGAAGTAATTGCAAAACGCGTGAGAAAACTATCCAAATGAGATTAGTAACATGCATGTACAGTGCAGTACAATTTTTTTGTCGCGCGACGCTATGCATAGCGTGGTATATGCTATGACACTATGTCAGTGTGTGCGTCTGTCTGTCACGTTCGTGTATTCGTGTATCGAAACGTCTTCCCCTTAATTGGTGCGTAGAATGCAGGTGGATTATGAAAAAAATCGCGATTTTCGACCAATACCTCGCTTTATCTTGGAAATGATACAAGACAGGACCACAGTTACTGTAAAACGTTTCTAGGAACTCGTATGCGATCTGTCCAATGGCAGCCTAAGAGGAAGCCGTATATGTTGTCGAATGTTGTCCTTTTCAATGACCTTCAAGCAAGATTTCAGGGGCACGCCATTATTTGACGCTGAATATCTCAGAAACAGCACGAGATGGAGACACTGCGGCGACGCTGCTGCGTAACAACCTTAGGCAAGTTGTTCACACCCTACTGTCTCTGTCACCAAGCAGTATAATTTGGTACCAGCGAAAGCTGGGAAGTAAACAGGCATATCGCGTGATGCACCAACCCGTATCACGTGGTTTCGCAGTGTTCGCTGATGCCTGGCTGTCGGTTTCGCTTGCGGAGATC
>Ga0209149_1001399_pt1 | contig 12147 bp, 6 predicted proteins | sample WorMetTyACAVOLI2_FD_187423 | JGI IMG/M metagenome (GOLD analysis project Ga0209149, IMG submission 187423) | Marine gutless worms symbiont microbial communities from Max Planck institute for Marine Microbiology, Germany - Olavius algarvensis... ... | reverse complement strand
AGTCTGGGGGCATCACCCCCTAATAGGGGCAACCGTATTTCCTGCGTCCAGAACTCTCGTAAAATGGAGAACCGTAACTCCGTAAATAATTCAGGCATAGGTATTCTATGTTCTAAAAATAGCAACAAACGGTTGGCTTTCCCAGCAGTAGCTGGGCTTCTTGTAAATCATGCAGTATTCGACATGTAGTTTCAACAGATAAGACACGAGACTTTTCAAAATTTTCAATGAGAAATGTCAAATCTCCAATACACTAATCTTATCAGTAATTTCCAAATCTTACAAAGTTTGTTGGCATTTGTAGTGTCACAGAATACCTGCAGAAATATGTAGGAAGGTGAAATTGTGGCCTTGTACTCTAGACTTGCCACGAAACCCACGATAAATACATCCACAGTTAATCGTGGGATATCAGACAGTGTTACCTAAGCTTTCGTCTGCTATGCCGAGCGGGGCCGGACTTGGCTTGGAAATTCACCTACTTAAGATGGGCCGGGCCAGACACAAAATGAACGAACCGGGCCATCACAACGAAACATCTAGGCCAGTGTGGTCAGCAATTAGTTACCAATTTACATGCCAAAGTACAAAGCCACGTGCAACGTAACGGCACTTTATGGCAATAATACTAGTAGGGCTGAAAACGTTCGTGAGCCAGCCACTAGCACCAGCAGCCATATAGCGATGCTAGTGATTAAATTGGATACGTGTACGGTACTAGTTTTAAAATTGTATATCCACCTGCTAGAAGCAAACGGGTTGAGTAAAAAATTTAACGGACCAGACTAGACCGTAAAATTTAGGACCGTGCATGCCTAGCCAAGGCTCTGTGCTGCGTTTTATCTGGTAAGCCGTTATTGACAAAACCCAGCCCAGCATCGTGCATATTACACCTACTGATCGAATTGTCGAGGCATGTCGAGGACAGTGTACAAATAAACAAAGTCAACTTATCTATCAAGTAGCATTTTATAAAACATTACCCGGGAGCATGAATGCACACATTTCGTAAAACATGAGAAATTTAAAGTTAAATCACAATTTCGACAACATGGCGGAACTTTTTGGGTAACCGTTGAAACCTGTTATCTACGGTTCAAACCATAACCATACAGTACTAATTATGCGCTCGCAAGTAATTGATCTTGGATGGGTGGTGTACGTTACGTTACGTTATGTGGTTTCGGCGGGTACCGGAAGACTCCACTGTGATATTTGCGAAAATTTCGTTTGCTGATAGACTACAATGGCCTGTCTGCAACTATCTTCTGTGTAACAAGAAAGATAGTTTACATTTCAACTACCTCATGCCCATCCTATAGGCCTACCGGTGAAGTACCAGTGAATAATGTAATTGAAAATTAAACGCTTATTCGTTGTACCAAAAAGCTATTGATACTGGAGCACATTCACTATTGTCTGTTTCATCTGTATGAAATGTAACACTGGTCCGATTTCCTTGAAACACCGTGTTTTTATTATGACACTGATCTCCACAACATAATTAACGGCTTTGTTTATATTGACCTCGTTAGGTCATCAGCCCAGCCCCGGTAGCCTGAAATCCAGCGTTCAGCAAATGCTACAGCCCCGGGCGTCCTTGAATGAAATTAAATTATTTTAAAAAATAAATTATAAAAATTACGTTCATTTACGTACTGTTACTTTATTTTATTATCTTTTAAGCTAATGAATAACGAAAATGACGATAATTAAAAGCACAAAAGACTATTAAATTAGTAAGAAGACTATAGCGCCATCTGGCGAATAGTAAACGTAAACAAAAGAGTAAACAACGGCGTGAAGCGAGAACGGGGCAGTATGGTTTCAGTGGAGTTGCAAAAATAGTAGTTTATAATCGTTTGTAGTGCAGTCCCCTGCAGTATTACAGTACAAAATGCGATGATTAACTCAGTTAACTGAGTTAATATTTGACTGGTTTTGGAATTTCGAAACGATGCATTGCTAAGGCGCCGTTTCCTTGACTGAGCGTCCTTGAACACACATTTTGTTTGTTGACGCAGTTCCACACCACTCTACTTCGACATAGAACGTCATTGCATCAGTCATCTTTAATTCTACAGAGTGGCGTATTGTGTATATTATGGAGCAAGAGAGTATAAGTTCCGCTGAAGGTGCGCTTGCTTCTGGTACCGTCAACGCGGCAGAGATTGACAGGTACGATACGATGCAATAAATTTTGGCGACGTGTGATCACTAATCAAGTTGGACACATTGTATACAGGCAGTAATGGGCGCTCCGGGAGAAGTTCGCCACTCGACGTTATACTGATGTATTACGCGCGAACTACTCGTATACAACTACAAGATGACTATCGAAACATTCCACATAATTTTATTGTCATATAGTCTACAAGTGTCCTTTAATCATGAAATAAGTCTTAAATGTTATAACGTCAACATATTGCCCTGTTTGCGGTGAATAAATACAACGATTATGCTTGTTGTGCGAGAAAAAAAAACGACGTAACGTCGGGTGGTGAACTTCTCCCGGAGCGCCCAGTAATGTTGATGTGATTGTATGACTGTTGCTTCTGGTTTTAGTAAAAACAAAAAAATACATCACACAGTGTAGTGTAACTGACCATGTGTGCATAATCGTGCCAAAATCTGGCTACTGCTTAGTTTGTTTTCAGCTGTGCTGTATTTTTTTGTATACAGCATGGACCCAGATGAAGTTGCAGCTGGTTGCTTTGAATTTCGTCTAAGAACTCGGTCATTTGATCTGCATCAGCTGACACAAGGAAGCAAGTTGAAGAAGTTTGGCCGACTGTTTCGAGCATCGTCAGATGGTGGTGTAAAGCAGTCGTCGTCCGTGCCATCGTCGCCGGCTGCTGGATCTTCTCCTCGTCATTCGCCTCCTCGCCGTCGCCGGTTTGTTCGGGTCATTCGTGATAAACCAGAGGACTGCACCGAGGATGGTCGATATGTTGTGCACAAATACTCTGAGCAATTTCTTGCACAGATGAACCGTGAAAGGTTTGTGACACACACTTTCATGCAGTTGAACAGAAGTGTGTGTGCATATTGGGTACATTTTTTAAAAACAAGCTGTTTTTTTGTTATTAGCCCCATGCCCATGCTGTCTAAATATACAGTAAGTAAATTTTTAGTAAGTATTTACATTACCGTATTCGCTCTAATAATTCGGCCTCTCTAATAATTCGAACGTGATTTTTTTTCGAAAATAATAATTATTTTTTCCGCCTCCAATAATTCGGACGGCGATTTCCAATAATTCGGCCACCTTAGTATCTTAGGATTTGAAGACGACACGGTCGATACGGCGTGGGCCCCATGGCCCATATCAGTGGGCGTGACCGCTGATGGATGCGGCCCACTGACATGCCACCAGTCTGCCCAACTGTCGGCCCGGTATGCAGGCGTGCGCTACGTCGATGGGATCATCTCTTGTGAATCTGGGTTCTCGAATGGGATGGGGAGGGGGTTGGAGGTAGGGGTGGGTGCATAAATTACCGTAACGGGCATACATTAGGCTGCTACAAACGGTCTGCATGTGTGATGAAAGGCTTCAGCACGTGTTTAAATGTTTCGTCACACTGAATGGGCAATTTCCAGTTTTCAGGCCTCGCGCATTTCATGGAATCACTGTGGTCCTATTCGCTGTTTAGTGTTTGTGCTGTGTATTTCTGTTTCCTGTTTTTCTGGCCGGCGTGTTTACGAAGCACGTGGTATCTTTTATTAGGAATAAAGTTGTTTGTTGTGTGATTCTTACAAAAAATATCATCCGACATGTTTCATTGTACATTGTTCGCGACTGCAATATTGTTTACATATGCAAACACATGACAGATTTTGCCGACGTTGATTACCGGTAATAATTCGGCCATTCGATTTTCATAATTATTTTTCTCCTTCTGATAGTTCAGACAGCCATGACAATAATTATAAAAAAGCGTTAGAATTATTAGAGAAAATACGGTAGTCCTCAATATTATTGGTGAACAAGACTGAAATTTCAAGAACTACATCTCTGATGACAATTTAGGTGGACCAGCTGTAATTCCAGAATTTAGAATGATGTCTTACAGTGCACAGCACGGTATCTCTGTGATCACACCTGACAACTGACCCGCACCAGGTGTGTCAGACCTGCACCAGGTGGGTCAGACCCCCTGCACCCGGTGGGTCAGACCCGCAATTGAATCTCAAGCTTACCTAACTTGCACAGTCGCTGAAAACCTGCTTGGAATGGCATATTGTTACATTAGCAAACAATGTACAGGAGTTGTGTATTTACCATTGTAAATAACATAAATCTGTAAATATTTAGTTATTTAGTTTTTATTATTTTACCCATTTTGCAAGGCCCTCAACCCAGCGCCATATGCCCAGTTTGGGTCTCCATTGCACCAAAATATGTTTAGCGGCCAGGCTCTGCCTGGACCCTATGGGGAGCTTACAGCACTCCCCCAGACCCTTTAGCTGGATTTGGGGGAGGGATGGGGCATGGGGAGGATAGGGAGAGGATGGAATGGGGAAAGGGGAAGGATGGGTGAGGGGAAGGCAAGGGAGGGATGAGGCCATGAGAGGGGTAAGGGAAATGACAGGGAAGAGGAGGGGGTATGACCTGCTTTACAATTCACAAATGTTGGCAGGTGTATGTGATAGTGGAGAATCTGAGCTCATAATTAGGCATGCATGTTTTTGTTTCTTTCGTAAGATGCTAACAGAAATATGAATTTAGCGAGACATCTCTTGAAAATTTTAAGCAGAATTAAATACAACATTTAGTGCCCCCAACTACAACAGCTTGCATTTCCATGGCCACAGTATTACCTGTAGTTTGAGTTTCATGCAGGCCTGTTTGCAGCTCTTCAGCTGATTTGTAATTAAGCACTTTATGTTTCTTTTTGTGATAAAATTGTTACCTTTGGAGTCCTTTTGAGACTAATGTGAACAGCCATATTTCATATGTTAGCAGATCTGCATACTTTTTCGCATCTAAGCACTGCATTGCTTCGCTATGGCCACACGTTAACATTAAAATAAAAAAGTTACAGATTGTACAAAATACAGTTACCTCCACCAACGGCAAAGGTTGTGTGGTCATTCTTTCCGTCTGCCTGTGTGTCATTCTGTGAGCAGGATTACTGAGGAAGTACAGTAATCAGCCGATTTCATTGAAACTTGGTGTTATGATTGGGTCTGCTCATCAGAAAAACTGATTAAGTTTTGGTGGGTCTCTGGTCCCAGATATGGATTCCGGCTCAATTTTCCATTTTTCTTGCCAGATTTTTACAAAACTTGCCAAAATGACTTATGCTGACAGAGTAATGAATCCACGACATTTTGGGAGATATCCAGCAGACATCCGGATTAATCTGTCAATCCGGATTGGAATCCAGGATCGCTTTTGGTTGAAATTTTGGTGTTGGCAGAGGTCTGCACTCTCTGAGCACAGTCTTGTTGTGCATGTAGTGTTAGCCAGTCTATCACGGCTGTCAACCACTGCATTTTGTTTTGGCTGCTTTACAGGCACGCTTCAGAAAGTGAGTATGGAGACCGACCTTTGCCATACGAGGTTACGGGACATACGATTCTCAAGAGGTCTGTATTGAGTCACAGCCCATCTGAAAACAGCAATAACAGTATCGGTATTGGCGGCGACGGTGAATCAACCCCGCCTGTCTTCAAACATGCTAGTTTCCGCGACGAGGTGGTAGTAATTGAGTTCGACACTAAACGCAAAGTGCGAGAGGCTCCAGCGACGCACGTTGTCCCGCTTCACGATGCCACCCTTGACGACTACGACTCTCATGCTGCGTGCCAGCGTTTTGAAGACTTTACAATCAGCGAGACGATAGCGGCACTAACCAAGGGCTTACTGTCATCAGATGATGCTGATGAAAACGTAGTAATGGAGTCTGTTGAATCATCGTCTGATGCCACCAACGGAGCGACTGAAGAACAAGTTGCAGTTGCTTCTGATGACCAGTGATGTTTTAGTTTTACATCTCAAAAGAAGTGTTTATTTGCTTACTTGTTTTGTAGTAACATTAGTTGTTTGACTTGACTTATCAATGAATGCCGAGTGATGTTATTTTTTGTACAGTCACTTTACTCTAATTTCTGGTCAGTGACAGTTGCTTTTGTTGCACACGTGTGTAATGTTTTATTTTGATCAAAAGTAGCAATAAAATAAAACCTGGTCAGTCAGTCAGTCTCACAAGTGGACATGCTGCAAATGACAACACACACTTACTTTCAGAGCATCTGAGCGGAGCGGCACAATCTCCGTTCATCGTTCTAGCCTGTTTCTGTGACCCCTGCTCTCTGCTCCGTTCCTGCCTAGTGGATGCCCGCACCACACTCCACTGAATTCTAGGACCCCCATTCACTGCTTCACTCAGGTAGACTTTAGGCCCACTGCATTCCGTTTTCCGCTCCAACAGTGCAGTAATTGAATTTGAATTGAACTTGAAGTCACATTTGTAAGTTCAACATGGACGGAAGTGAGCTTTGTGAACATGTTAGTTATGATATTACAGAAATGTTACGCTTCTTGACTTAAGCAACATTTGAGTGGCCATTTCAGGGCACTGCCCGCTGAGTTCCTGCTCAGTGCCCCCACACTCTGTGCTCCACTGAATTCTTGGACCACCGCTAATTAATTATTAATTTTCATTAATACGATTTTGTCGTTCTCAACTACAGTGTCCTTTTATGTTATCTTTGGCCCGATTGTAGGTGTATCACCGTATATGTAATAATCTGTTACAATATGTATCTTTCACCCAGTCATTCTCTTCCCTTCTTAAAACATAACCGTGCTGTCTAAACCTATTATGCTGCAGTGATCTACCGTATTCCCAGCATTTGCCTTAGTTACAAAGATGCTGCTTTGTGATGATGACAGACTCTAGCCATGGGGAACTTGGTGCAGAACTCTGATGTGTGCCGACCTTAACAGCCACTATAAGTCACGACAGTGACGCTATAATCTTATTATTATTATTATTCACATTAGCTGTCCTGACAATCGTGCTGATTGACTCATAAAGACATACCGTGTGTTAATGATAGAGCTCTGAAGACTGTTTGTAGTAGCTTAATTTTGTGTTGTCATCAGAGTTGTGACACTGTGCGAGTGTGTGCATACATGTAGCTAGGCATTGCCTGTGTTAGAATATTTCGCCCGTATGTTGCTCAACTGTTGCATTCCTGTCAACAGTACACCGCGGTAATTGTACAACAGTGTGTTGATGTCGCTTCTGTTCTTTGATGCAACTGCAAGTGTGTGGTGTGTGTGTGTGTGTGTGTGCCCCGAGTGACGTCCGTAGAGTTAATTTCTGTCGTAGAATGCTTGTTGCTGTTGATTGTTAGCATTATTGGTTGTTGAGTTGATTGGTCATGTTTTGTATTGTACATGGTGTACATGGTTGAAAAATTACAAAGTCAGCTTATCATACTGCGCTGATAAACGAAAAATCTTTACGAAGTAATGTTGACACATCGTGTTTGTGTTACTGTCGCGTGACGTGTCACGCGGACCGTCGTGTTGCTGTGAATGTGTTTCAGTCTATGCAAAGCTGCAACTTGTTTCGTGTTGTAATGGCATTTTGGAAATGGCATTGTAGCATTGCATCCGATGATGCTCACGTGCTTTCTGCATATTACTGTAGTTCTGTGCTGTTTCTAATGTATGTGGTCTGTAAAAATGTTTATGTTTACTTTAGATAATTTTATTGATTTGGATAATTTGGCACTGTTTTAACCAGGAATGAGTTCCGCAGATGCGTAGTGAAATCCCCAATCTGACCACACTACCTGTGGAAACAAATGAACTACGTAGTGCCAGGCATGACAGATCTCGCCCGTTGCAGGGTGCTGCCACCCGGTGAATTTAGTGGCATGTTCTCAGAGACATTGCCCGTCTGTTCTGGCAGTTTTATGACAATAGGTATAATCATTTTCGAATACATTATCAGTCATGCCCATAGTGGCAGGGCCGGCTACATCTCTTGTCGCAGCAGACTCGTGTGCCAAGGCAAATCACAACTACAAATACAAGAATATCTCTGCTTCATCATCGCAACACGAATTCATTCTTCTCTCGTACAATAGTCCACTGGAACTCACTAAATAAAGACACTGTTGAGAGTTCATCCTTGGACGTCTTCAAGAACCGTCTACCGTGATCTGCTGTTTGTGTACCTGCCCATTGGCATGATATCCCGGCTACCTGGGGAGTTTGCCGATTATCAAGCATAAGCAGAAGTCATAATGTTAACGATAACAGTAGCTTTAATTTATTTTACTGTTGCTGTAATTTATTTTCACTTGGCTTGAAAATTTAGAGAATGTATTCATCTTCCTGTAATGTTGATAACAGACATGTGTGGTAACAAACAAACATTTGTAACAAAGTTACAGACACAGGCGACCAGAAACTTTACCTTACCTGCTGTCACAAGGTTGAGCTAAGTGTGAAAAACCGTTAATTAATGCAGCAATGGCAGTTGGCAGTGTCCAGTCCAACAACTGCTTTGTGGGCCATGTTAAGTGCAAGCACTTTCTGTATCACTGCACGGCATCAGGCGATGTCGTCAAAGGTCAGTCATGTCATTGATATTATGCAGCTCCAGGCCAAGACGTTTGCACCACATTGTGTGCATACATATTTAATGTGAGATGTCACTATTGACAGTGGTTGAGTTGTGGACTTTTTGTGGTTAAAACAGTGCAAACTTCTTTGTATTGGGTAATTTTTTATATCATTATTGTTGAAAGTGAACTGCACATTTTGTATGGACCACAGTAGTTGTATCTATGGCAGATACGAGAGGGATCAAGTCATGCAAAACTCGCCTATTTGCCTCTGCATTGCCGCATTAAAATGATGCATGTTGTTTATGTTGTCTTTGACATTTGTAAAGTGTAATTTATAACACAATGTTCACGAGTGGGAAATTTCATTATGCAAATGCTGCTTTCGCTGTCTGTTTCAGTCATTTTGCTGCATCCTTGTCAGCATGGTAATGTTGGATTAGACCATCGCCAGCAACAGCCCACAGGCAGTAAGACACTTGCACGGCACGGCACTGACCAGTACTCGGCTGAGTGACAGGTCGATCGCTGGCAGTCACTGATCCAGACTTTTGAAACAAGTTGCCAGCACTACTGCAATTGGAAGGGAACTGTGCACCTATTAATAATCAACTGTTGAAAGCACCTCAGTTGGACTGAGGCTGTGCATGGCGCTTAGTGACTTTTTAAAAGTGCTGTTTGCAAATGCTGCAAGTACTCTTTACTCATTTACAGAGATACATACTCACATAAAGGTAACTGGTGGCAAATACCAGGGTAACACAAAGTAATAAAATGCAAAAAGTCACATTGTTACATACTTAGTGTCTGTCTAGCACCAGTCACCTGCTTACATTGTGAGTTAATACAGTGACTGTTGAAATTCACTCATTAACAATATGCCACATGACGCCAAAAGTTGCCCTTTTACGGGGTGTATCATTGAATTGAAACTATGCACATGTACACTGGCATAGCTGTAAAATATTCCAAGGGAGCAAACCCCAGTATTTGGGATGGTAGAGCCCCAAGGCAAGTCACAGTGGCATAAATCACAAAAGAGACGAGGGGTGATTACACGAGGGCAAGCAAGACCCTTCCAGTTTAAAAAACTTTTGAAATTTCACAGATCTGTATATTTTGATGAATATTAGGAAGTTGTACTATTTATCGAAAAAATACTGATTTGCACTATTTGTAAAAGTGGCCTTTTCCAAGTCTAGGGTAGCAGTGCTCTATATACTGGCTGTGGCATTGCTTGTTGAAATTACTTGTCGAATAATGTTAATGACAACAGGTGCTGTAATTTATTTTCACATGGCTTTACAATTTGGAGTGTGTATTACAAAAAATTACTTCAGCTTCCTTCTATGGGACCACACTGTCTGACCTGCCTGCTCGACTCTAAGATTTAAGCTCTTAGATACACGAGTGCTGTGAATAAAAATATGTGCCCCACATTCAGTGGAGCATTGGAATGTTTATGTCCTTGCATTGCAGTGTCCTAAAGTTTTGTTTGTCGTGACTTATTATGCCATGTAATAATGCAAGTATTCTTATTTGGTTGTATTTTTGTATTTTACTTTTTTTGCAATGTATTTCAGTAGCAGTAATTATTAGTGTGTCTCTTTCTGTGGCCTATAAAGATAACGTGTCCTTTAGTCATGGAAGTAATGAAACTGCTTATATCAAGCTGCTGCAACTCCTGTTGTAATGTGTTTGCAGTCTGTTGGTTTTGCATATATTTCAACTGCCTTGAGGTGGTGACATTTTTGAGCACTGGCTTATTTATTCATGTATTTATGTGTATGCTAATGTGGCAGCTGCTCACACACTCTAATCGGGTGGCCGTGGGTCAGTACCCTCAATCACAAGCCGATCTGAGCTTTGATGCTTGACTTCCTGTTACTTTCTGCATGTAACTGGTGTTGATTGATGCGAGGATGGCTACATCAGGTTCTGCCGTAGGTGGTATAAGGTGCATACCACACACTGTGTTTCAAAAAAGCATCACCCTCTGTATTTTTACGATAACTTTGTCAGATGTCAGCGGACAAAGTTATCACAAAAATAAATAAAAAGTGTAGATGCCCAAGGAAGCACGTCTGAGAGGAATGCAAAGTATACACTTCGTCAGCTGTTGTTAACTGAGGCTGGAACTCTGTTAATGTGGGCTTTGTCTAGTCTCTCTGCAGCAGTCATGATCCGATAGGCACTTGTTGCAAGAAGTTGTTGAATCATGTCGTCTCAGCATTTACAGTCCATGTTTCAGAGCCATAGGACAAACAGCTACATAAAGATTGTCAAAAAGTCTAGCTTTTTTGCTCGATCAAGTGTCTTGAGTACCACACCACATGTTCTCAAGTGTTCATGCCAGGCCTCTCTGACGTTACAGTCTTCAACAGAAGGCAGTCATGGGATCGAGATTGTGCAAATTTTCCACAGTTTTGTCAGTCCACAGTTAAAGTCGATGAACATAGCTGATAACGCAGTTAAACGGACTGTTTGAATTGTGAACATCTCATCTGAGCTCGCAGTTTACTGTGTTACCGAGTGCTGCAACTGTTGGCAGTGTTTGGAAATGGAATAGATTTAGTAGTGAATGAAAATTTGCTGTAAATATTTCTAGCTAATGCTACGTAGCATATGCTGTCATTGCCTGGATGTTGCCTTAGTATCACATTCATTACGTGAATCGTGCATGTGGTAAAGGTGATATCGTGATACAATGTAATCTCATATTTGTTTGTGTAATGTAGAACTTTGTTCGAAATTAACTGCTGATATAAGAAGTGGTCTGGTGTAGCAGTTACGTGTATACTCTGTGTCGTATATTGACAAACTGTTTCAACAGTGTCTTTGAATTTTGTGGTTTGTTGTCTTACATCAATTGCATTTGTTATACTGGACTGACTGCGTGGTTTAATTGCAGATCACACTATGATACAGGACTGCAGTATTTTATCACATATATATATATATAGGCCACCAAATCACTTGTAACTTCTTCATTTTGTGTAGTTATTAGTTAATTTGTCAGAATGTGCTGATTCAGTGCAACAACAAGCAATTGCAGTATAACAATTAGAAAACCTACCTACTCGACCTAAGTGCCGAGAGTGATGCCTCTGCCAGTCCTCCAAATCTATATTATTTAACCTCGTGTGACCTTGACCTTTGACCTCCTGACGCCCAAAGTTGATCGTTTTATGCTGTTGTGCCGTGAACCACTTGTGCCAGCTGGCATCAGAATCTGTTCATTGGTTTTCAAAATGTTGTGTTTATAAGTTTGGTAATAGACGATCAACAGATGCACGGATGAATCGAATGAATGGACACATTGAAAACGTTGTGCTTGCCAGTCTGGCCTGGTCGAGGTGCAAAACGTGTGTGATGCAGGAACAGTATTTGAATACAGGGACTAGCGTGTGCTTGGCGAGCTGTGCTGAAGTTGTATCTCATGTTGCATACATAGTTAGCAGAAATGAACCGTTGCATCATCATCAAGTGATGATAAGAAACACAACTTTGTGAATTGAGGCATTCACGCTGCAGTACTGTGACAGGCAAACTCTT
>Ga0209149_1001398_pt1 | contig 12152 bp, 7 predicted proteins | sample WorMetTyACAVOLI2_FD_187423 | JGI IMG/M metagenome (GOLD analysis project Ga0209149, IMG submission 187423) | Marine gutless worms symbiont microbial communities from Max Planck institute for Marine Microbiology, Germany - Olavius algarvensis... ... | reverse complement strand
AACTCAACTCAACTCAACTCGACAGCGTGAACAACAGTTGACTCAGTTTGTAGGTCGTGACGTCATAAACAAAAACACGACTGACTTGGCTGTACGCTGTTCAACTAAGTCAGTTGAGTTCAGCTGAGTTGAGTTGAGTTGAGTTGTGTCGCTATAAACACCCCTAAACAGTCTCTGTTCTGCAAGATGCCGTTAAAATAAAACGTCTCAGATAAGGTATTACACTGGCTTCGTTAGAAATGCAACTGCAGTTGTGTCATCAGTAGACTCAGGAATAAGTCCTCCAAATTTTATAAAATTTGATCAATGCTAAATGAAATTATGCTAAAAATGTTCTGGGTTTGTTTTATTTTGTGAACACCGTGTAGATTTATATGTTGCAAGGAAACCAGGAAGTGCACGGCGGTATGATAGGCAGACTGTTCACATTCACTGTATGCATAGTCATACAGTTCAGCTTTTAACCCTTTAGACTCCAAAGGCAATTATAGTCTGCGATGTTGCGCCTCTGAAGCTAAGGCCTTAGGGGCTTTATAAATCGGATTATTATTATTTTTATTATTTATTATAGTGCTACATCGAATAATACGAAGTTGGTGCACTGGCCGTTGATGGGTGGGCTGTTACATTTGGTACAGCGAGGAGGGGCCTGGGCGGGCTGCGGCTCCGCCCAGTCCCCTGCTCGCTGTACCAAATGTAACAGCCCACCCATCATCGGTCAGTGTACCAATCACTGTACGATTGCTATACGATGGTCCGTTGCTCAGCGGTTTTAATGTGGCGATTAAAGGGTTAAAATACGCCGAAAAGTGTGGAATGTCAATTGTATTAAAATGACGATTTCGGCTCAAATTTGCAGTGTCGCTGCAACAGTAGCGGCGACGGATCGAGCGAAGATCACACCGCGTGCGCACCGCGTTAGCGCTTCAGGGTGTGTTATTAAGCGACGAACACCATCATGTACACCCTGTAGATGTAAACTGTGCGCACTGTACAGGTAACTCGAAAAACTTGTTGACTGCTCACATTTGCAAAACGCTAGAACCAATTTGCATGATGTCTGCCAACTAAAATCAGGAACAGCAGCATTCTGTGCGTTCCCGTCTCAGCAACCGACCACTGATGTCACCTTCGCTCTGCAACACACGGCGACCTGGCAGTTCCACGAATCAGACTGTCAAGATACGGAAGAAGTTTCTCTGTGTCTGGTCCGCTGCTGTGGAACTCACTACAACTGACTGTCCGTGATGTACCATTGACACTGACTCAGTTCTGCGCACGATTGAAGACTTTTCTGTTTTCCAGAGCCTACGGGACATCATCATAGTGCCTTTGTGACAGTTTCGGCTGTAAAGTTTGTTTGCGCGAACACAAATTTACTTACTTATTTTATTTATTTATTAATTTATTTTTCAGTCAGTACCAAAAATGCTCTGACAATGTATTAATTGGATTGTTCTCGAATGTTATTTCGATAGAATTGGCCGCTCTGCAACTGAATTATGGATGCACTTGATCTTAGCTTGTACACTATTTTATCCATTTACGCTTTTTAATTTTAGTTAAGTATAATTACGATTTCTTACTCTTCATTGTGCTACCATTATTGGTGAATAAAGATGATTAAAAATCATATAAATCTGCAGCTTTTCGATGACGTCGGCAATCAAATAAAGTGGCCTCACTTTCTGGACCACCCTGTAGGATAGGCTACTCACCAGCGTTCGGTGTGGGCGGCGGCAGACGCTCGTAACCTCGCAGTAGACGCCGAACCAGTTTTTTGCTGCTACTGCACACGTATATTCGTAACAATTATTTAAACTTTAATCTAATTATTTTTTTATCAAGATGCTGTTTATAACTTATATATAAATTTTAGCTGTTCTGTGATAGCATGGATACTTTCGTGTAATAAATTCAGATAGTTTATTATTCAAATATTCCAGACTTACTTCCGAATGTTCAATGTGACTCTTTTTCAGCAGTTTTATCGTATGTGCGAAGCAGTTTATAAATCTGTAAACCTTTATTTAATTTTCATTCATTTTTATCGCGCGTCAGCACACCGACGCGCGTTATTGATATAGCAATTCTGTCTGTCTGTCTGTCTGTCTGTCCGTCTGTCTGTTTGTTTGTCCGTTGCGTTCCGATATTCTATGGAAACGGCTATAATTAGAACATATTGTCACAGGTTCTTCACCGCACGGTAGCCCAATCGTTCTAGTTTAATAAATATCAAAAATCTTCGAGAAATTCCGACTGGATCAGCCCCTGCGGGGGCGCTAAATATAGATGAGGTATAAAAATTTCGCGATTTTCGACCAATAAGTCGCTAATGTCGAAAACGATGCAAGATAATGCCGTAGTTAGTATGGAAGGCGAATAGGAAACCGCATCAGAGCTTTCGAATGGTACCTGTTTCAATGACCTTGAGTGATCTCTAACCCACATTTCAAGGTCATGATAATATGAAACGTCAAATAACTCGACTAATGGTAAGTCGTGTATAATCCATCCCATGGTTCCGTTTCAGAGTGACCCCCAGTCTAGATTTCAAGGTCACGGAATTACTATTGATGCCCTCGACGTATTGTTTGCGCAGCTAGCTGACGCGCAATCTGTTTGCGATAGCTAAGTTCTTGTCGAAAGTTGTGAAAATTTCCAGTGCAACAAACACAGAGCGATGTCCACGGTTTATCGATAAGTTCAAGATCATGAGGTTATAGTCAGCATTGCCTGTTGCTGGCTGAGAAAGCGACGTCATGTAGCATCGCCAGCAGCAGAACCAGCTGTAAAATGGCATCACGTGACTTTATCATCGTCCGACTGTTGTCAGTTGCAGAACACAGGCCTCTCAGCCGGATCGCAGCGGCAGCATGTTCGATTACACGATATCATTCAATTAGCATTTTGCCGGCTATAATCCATTGTCAGCCATTGGATCGTAAACAACCTACGCAACACAACAGCCGCCAACTTTATACCAGCTAACATAAGATTTGTCAATTTTCAATGCGTAGGCCTATAACTTATATTGATGTAAAACTAGTGAGGCCTCTCGGCCTAGATAACTCCGCTGCTGCTGCCGCTGCACAGACTGAGTTCAAATGTAAAATTTCAAAAAAATCGCCAAGAATTTTACAATCAAAATTCCCAAAATTTGTTCCACAGTTTTTGGCGTATTGACCGATATGGACCATGTGTGCCAATTTTTGTGACAACGGACGACATCCAGACATCCAGACAGCTAGCCAATCATCTAGGCCTACACTATAAGCCCCGCAGCAGCAGAGCTGAAACGCAGTTTACACAACGGCAAAATCGCACAAAACAGCGAATATCATAACTGGGATTTTAGTTGTAGTGCACAAGGCCTATAAATGTCAACGTGCAACACAACTAGAAATCCCAGTTATGATATTTGCCGAAAGTCTGAAAGTCATGTGACAGGTGGATTAGTTAGATCGGAGATCAGAGTGGATTGTTCGGAAGGAGAAAAAGCACAACTATACATCCATACGTAGTTAGATGAAGTTTTTTAAGGTCACATAATCCACAAACCAACTTCGTAGTACGGCAGCTTTTGGAGCTATGCGATGCAAAAAAGAATCTCTATGGTGAAAATCGTCTATGTTAAGCCGAGTGTGAGAGAAACGGACAGACGGACAGACAGACGCGCAGAACTCCCATTGCACATACTGTGCTTAGCTTAGTGGCGTACGTCAAGAAACGTCTCATTTCTACAGCTAAGCAACAAGTGTAACCCTTTAATGGGCACATCCAACCGCAGAGCAACGGATCATTATACAGCAATACGGTGATTGGTACACTGGCCGTTGATGGGTGGGCCTCGCCCAGGCCCATCCTCGCTGTACCAAATGTAACAACCCACCAATCAACGGCCATTGTACTTCATATTATTCGATGTGGCACTATAATTACAGTTGCACTCTAAAGGGTTAAATATAAGCAATTAGACTCGAAAAACCTTATTCTATCGTCTATTAGTGTTGCAGCCATGCAGAACGCAGCACATCTGTTGCACGCTGCAGAGCTCCGAGTATACCTGTAAAAAGCGCAACGTACGCGTAGTCTATAACAAGCCGACTTACTTGCTCGAGCATACAGACATGTCGTGTAGCTGCTGGCCAAGCAATCCATCACTATATACACATCGACGAAAAATGATAAACTGAGCAACGGCGTCTGCCAGTGGCAACCACCGACTTACAGCACACAGCAGCTGCTGCAGCCGAGCTGCTGCCTTAACAAGTGCGCAACGTACTTCCTTTATGTAGCCGAGAGCCTATGTATGAGCATATCTTAGTGTGTAAAATGTGTTGTGTGTGTGTGCATGTGTTCCTTATACGCAGCCAAATGGCTGGGCAGGCCGATCGGGTACAAATTTGGCACACAGATTCGCGCGGGAATGCTTTAGTCAATTCATGGTCAAGGTCAAGGTGAGCGAAAACAACTGTAGGCAGTTAATACTAGGCGAACGCCGTAGGCGTGAGATTGAAGGTGCCGCAGGTGTCGATTCACTCCGTCCAGAGGACGTTTATTGCGGCTATATACAACTATCAACGCTCAAAGCTAATAAATACACGGATGGATGGATGGATGGATGGATGGATGGAAAGCCTCAACAATCGATTCTAATTCCGAATTCTACTTGAAGAATGCAATATCAATTAGAAACAGAATAGTGTATTGGTTGAGAAAAAGGAATTGAATTTGCTTCTTTAAAACGTTTTGCAACTAATGAATATGATGTGAAACGAAGTCTGTGGAACGACCGCGGCAGCCTAGCTGGCTGGCAGCAGTAACGCGCAATGACATGGTAATCACGGCCAGATGGTGCGCTGAGTTCTACTTGTTGAACGATCGTTTCACAGTTCCCGAAGCAGCAGATTGTGCTGCGTAGCTGTCGGGTGTGAGTCCGAGTTAGAGGTGTGCACGGGCCGGGCCGGACCGGGCTGAAACAACTTCCCGTGTGGTCAGCAATTAGTTAGGCCTACCACTTCATATACCAAAGTAGGCCTACAAATCCACGTCGAACGTAACGGCGCTTGCAATCGGTGATAAACGCGGCCACACGGCTCGTCTTTACGTCATCAAAGTGCGATCGCATCACGCCGCTCCTGCGTCAATTACACTGGCAGTGGCGGATAGATTACAAGCTGGCCGTTCTGGTTTACAAAATGTCTTCATGGCCCATGGCATCGTCATACCTCGCTGACGAACTTAATTATCCAGCAGTGTCGGAGTTTCGAAGGCGTCTGCGTTCCGCTTCGTATCATGAACTGTCTGTTCCCCGTACCCGACTCTCAAGTCTCAACCTACAGCGACCAAGCTTTTTTCAGTCGCCGCTGTACATGCAGTCTCGATCCCGCAGCATATCACATTGGGAACGAAATGCCCACAGAAGGTTCAGAGGCTGAACTTGCGCGTGGTCGATGGTTTTGTCCCAGAAGCTGAAACCTAAATTTTGCAACTATAATATATGTTTAACAGATCGTATTTGACAAGCGTGAGCCACAAATTAATGTTAGGCATTTTACGCATTTACTTTTGTCAAATGGCGCAGTTTCGAGCAGTAAATTGCACATTTGTATAATCGCAGTAGGCCTAATTGATCGATTGTAATATAAATGTATGTATATGTAATATTATAATAAACAGAACGTCGAAGATTGATCCATTTGCTGTGTCTATAATGTGAGAGCCTATACGGCTTACTACGACACTGACGTCAGGTCCATTAGGCCTAATGCATATGGCGGACGTGTATCAAACAATGTAGCCGGCCGTGCGCCGTATTTAGCTTTTAGAGGAACATAGTTTTCAGTCAAATGATAGAAGTCATACCCACGGAACAGGTGCATCATCGTACGAGCAACTTCACGAAGAAGCTGATACGTCGAAGATGGATGTTGAAGGGCATTTGGCAGACGGAGGCGATCTGCTGAATTGTTTCGCTCCACTCCTCAACAGCATGAGATTGTTCGGTCTCTACTTCACGCGAGAGTCTCGCCACGTCCATGACGCTTCCAGATTCACCGCTGTGACGACAGACTCGGCGGTACCAAAGAGGTGGAACGGAGGACGCGTCTATGCCGTGGTCATTATGGTGGTGGCCTGGCTGAACGCGGCCAGGATGTTGAGTGTGTTCGACAAGACGGATAAGTTCGGGCTAATGCTATTTCTGAAGCTGGCTATGGTTTCTGGCTGGCTTCTCTCTACAGTGCTGCAGACCGCCTGCTTTGTTGCTAGTCAAACCGGAACTCTCGATCAAGTCTTCCACGAAGCAAGGCTGCCAAAATCTGATCATATGAGATATCGTCGCTTAGCAATCATTCACACAGCATTATGCTGGATTCTTCTGGTGGCAGAAATGCTTATGTTCTTAGTTCCACTGCTTCAAACGGAGAAGTACTACGACATGTCGATGGCGCCTCTCGGTGTTCACGTTGCTGTGTCGGAAGAGCCAATCGTCTTGATCAAGTTGTTTTCGGGTTTGCTATATTTCTTCGTCTACGCTGCATGGGTCTTTCCACAGTCAGTGAACTACGTCGATTGACAACTCCAAGGTCTTACAGTGTATACTGCAGGCTCACGAGCAGTAAATCCATTCCATTGCGTGAAGTGTTACAGTATTTTAACCACCACTGCATGCACCACGTAGGCATTTTTAATTTTAATTCAAGGGTCATTCTTCAACGCGCATCAGGTGATCGACAGTCAAAGGTCTTACAGTGTATTGACTCAATTCGCTGGTATATGCACTTAGACCTACAGTCTTGAAGGATGCTTTCCACTTTCAGCTTTCCGAATCATTCAGTCAGTGAACTACATTTCGCAACATCGTCTACTACTCCAACATGAACTTCGAATCTGGAAACTAAACTTGTTTCATTCACAGCGTGAACTGCATGGAAGCCCTACATCATCGTCTAGCCTAGTTGCTGCTAGTACGATGGTGGCTGAAATCTAGATTTTGGTATAGTTCCATCTTGTAACTGTGGCCATTCGAGTTCCATCGCGCACCTGTTTACATAGTCAGTGAACTACATGGTAACCAGCGTCATCTACGACCAGTTCTGCGCACTAAACCGAGATTTCCGTCGCGCCGTCGGTTACAGCGGCGAGTTTCGAGGAAGCATCCGAGAATTTCGTCGACGTCACCAGTCGCTGAGTCAGTCAGTCCAGAACGCTGATCAGTTTATGATGATCAGCAACGTAGCTGGGTTCTGCTGCCAGATTCTGAACTTGATCCTCATCCTCTACTGCTCCATATTTTTTCCAGACGAAAGCATCGGTCGGAACGGGTTTTTTACCTTTATGCACATCATCTGGTTCGTTACAATCTTGTCTGGTCTAACATTAACGGCATGCGAAGGAGTCGTCATCAACCACGTTGTATGTACCGCATGATACACATTGTGAGCCGTAAGCGTTTTGGTAATTACATCATAGGCATACAGTTAGATCACGTATACGCGCCTCTGATACATTGTTACCCAGCGATTTTATGCATAACGCGGACTATGCTGTCATCAAACTTTTTCATCACCAGGTAGCCACATCATTCTACAATGTGTCCCGAAAAAAGTGCCCCCCTAAATAAGTCTAAATTTCTTCAAAAATACATAACTTTATTTAATTATCATTTAACAGCATAAATTGGCATCTAATTTCGATAAAATAACGAATTGTCGAGATAAGCCGTCTTACCGTCATTGAAATATTAGCAATTATAAATCGGTACTCGAAAATTGCAGTTTCCAATGTTGTTTACTTATACTCACGTCAATATTGCTCACTCTGACGTCAACATTGACGCACTTTTCACTTTATCAAAACAGCATGGTTATCAGTAGCGTAGTCGACTGCGAGAGTGTGTGAACGCTGACGGTGGACATTTTGAACACCATTTGTAACCGTGATTGCTTTGCAGACTGTTCATTGGATTTAACACTGATAGTTTCGTTTCAGAAAATTGCATTTTTGGTGTGTCGCTGAAAGCAAATAATAATAATAATATCGTGATCCTGAAACTGAACTCACTTGCAATTTAGCACACAATGTTCAAATGGATGTCAGTGTGTTCTCTGTAATATGCAATGATTTCTGTTCAGTACTATGAGTGTTACTGTATTTTACTTATGGGGGCGCTTTTTCCGGGACACACTGTAGTATTTCCACACCAAACGGTATGGCGATATTTCGACGGGAACCCCTCTAACGGGGGCGTCAAATGCAGGAGGTATAAAAAATTGCGATTCTCGACCAATATCTCGCTTTATCTTGGAAATGATACAAAACACGGCGATAGTTAATATAGAATGCGATTAGGAAACCTTGCCCAAGCTTTCGAATTGCACCATTTTAAATGACCTTGAGTGATCTCTCGACCCTGCAGATTTGAAGGTGACTATATATTCAAATTCAAATAACACGAAAATGGTACAAAATAGAGCTATACTTACAATGGCAGACAATAGAGAGTCGTATATGATCTATCGAACGACACTAGTTTAATGACCTTGAACGACCTCTAACCCATATATCAAGGTCACGCCATTATTTGACGCTGAATATCTCGGAAACGGCTAAAGATACGGCCATAGTTGCTATAGAATGCAAATACGAAACCAACTCAAGCTTTCGAATTGTACCATGCTCAATGACCTTGAGTGACCTCTAATTCAGATTTCAAGGTATATCATCTATAAAACAGCGCCATTTTTACCGCGCGCAAGGGCGGCCTATGCCGTCATACGGTATGCGTCCGTCCGTCCGTCTGAATTCTGTCTAAACGAATAAATATATCTTCAAACTTCTTTCACCATCTGATAGCCACACTATTCTAGTTTTTTTCACACCAAACGTTATGGCGATTTTCCAACAGGGACCCCCTAACGGGGCGTCGAATGCAGGTGGGTAGGTAGAAATCGCGATTCTGAGCTGTCTGGCTTCATCGCGTGCTGTCAACGCTGCGACCGCCGGGTGCTATCAACACGGTGCCGCCGGACTGTGGCAGGTTGTGGCACTTATCGCTGGTAGTAAGCGCAGACTTTGTTGATGGCGGGAGACGACGACGAAATGTTTATGACAAGACGTCTCAACGTTACGTCCAAAACAACAGAACAGCATTTAATTGTACGCAGTTTATTTCAGGCACATAGCACACAAACACAAATGGCCATAAAACAAACAAACACACACACACACAGAGACAGACATAAAAAGAGAGCAAATACAAACACAAACTTTAAAAATGACTTGAAATCACACACAGTTGAGCAATGATACTATTGTGACTGTTCTGTATATATTTGTCTTGCAATGTTTAACCTGTTGTTATAAATCAGAGTATCGAAACTCGGTAGTCGCAATGCGGTCAACATATCAGTGACACTGTAATACTTTGAATAATTAAAGAATAGTTTCATACCTTTTATATAACAAGATCGCAGTCTATTAATTGTTGACAAACTGTAACACTTCCAAAGTTCCATACCATAAAAACAAATACTAATAGGAACTTATACACGCCCTACTCAAGGGTGTCATTTCGAACAACCTTGATTCAAGGACCTTGAATGATTTTGATTGACTTGGCGAAATATTTAATGACAAAAACATCACGCGGTCTCTTAGCTACAGCTGTGTTTCTTGTATTACCGCTCGATGCTATGCACAGCGCGGACTATGCTGTCGCAAGATGTCCGTCCGTCCGTCTGTCACACGCCGGTATGTGTCAAAACGGCTAAACGTATCTTCAAACTTTTTTCACATTCGGGTAGCTACACCATTCTAGTTTTCCCACACCAAACGTTATCGCAGTGTTCCGACGGGCCTCCCCGGACTGGACGGTTAAATGAAGGGGGTGTAAAAAATCGTGATTTTCGACCAATATATATCGGAAATGATACAAGACAGGGCCATAGTTAATATGGAATGAGAATAGGAAACCGTACCTAAGCTTTCGAATGGTAGCATTTTCATTGACGTTGAGTGACATCTAACCCAGAATTCAAGGTAACAATATTATTTAACGTCAAATAACTCGTCAAATAGTAACAAGAGCTATACTTACAATGGCAGACAAATAGTAAGTCACATATAATCTATCGAACGGCGCCATTTTAATGACCTTGGACGACCCCTATCCGCCATGCCATTACTTGACGTTGAACGTCTTAGAAGTTAGAAATGATACAAGATACAGACAGTTAAAGCGCGGACTTACACGCCCTAATCAAGAGTGTCATTTCGAATGACCTTGAGTGACTTACGGAAATATATTCAATGACATGAAGCATCGCGCGGTCTCTTTGCGACAGCTGAGTTTCTTGTTTTATCTTTTGTCTTTGTTAAATCTGGCTGTTCAGTAGTAACTTGTATATATGTGGGTGAAATTCAGGCACACAGGCTCGCTGAACGAATTCATGATATTGACTTGTTGTCATTGGACGCACAATCAGTTTGTGAGGTAGGATAATATTTTACCTCCATACATGCCTACTAGTATGAGTTATATTTAAACTATTTTATCTTCTGCTTTATGTACAGTGAATCAAAACGAATTTAGCGTATTTTTTCACATCATGTTCAACTTTTAACAGTTTTGGCATTTTTCTTGACTTGTTATGCTCCGCCAGTATAGATGTTTATTATCAGGTGAGTGATGACGTAGATAACTCGCCTGTACACATATCGGATGTTTCAGTTATTCACACTGTTAACTTAAAATTGTAGGTTGAAAGCCGCCTAGCAGCCTAGCAGGCTCTCAGCCTAGGCTATATTGTAATCACTTCGGAGTCCGAAAAAAATCAATCTTTCCGAAATAACTCCGGCAGACCTCAAGCGATCCGGACCAAATGTGATACACATGCACAGGTAGACCCTCAAGCCGCCGCCGATAGCCGAATTCGCCGCTGAATTTTTGTCCGCCGAATATCCGGGGTTCGCCGCCGAATTTTATTAGCCGAAAATCGGCCGAGAAAATATGTATATTCGATAACAAAGTGAAGTCAACACCCCAATAAGTGACTAGCGTGTTATTGAATCATTCTTGTGATTTCGAAACTTCTTGTGATTATAGATGGATGCAGGTTTTGTAACATCGAAGAAACGGACAACAGTCATTCACGTTGGCAGTCATTTCAGTTTAGGTTCAACAGCTCAGCCGAAATTGTTTGTAATCAGCTGAATTTTAACCGCAAAATTCTTGTATTCAGCCGAATATTAGCCGAATTTTTTAGTACACGCGATAATTCGGATAATCCGAATATCAGACGAATTTTCCCCAGCCATCCGCATTTTTTTCGGATTGCAGATTGGGGGTCTATGCACAGGTCAAGGGACGACAACGTTCTGGAAATTTTGGGTGCGATCGGCCTCGTGGGGCAAAATTGGGGCGTGGAAGAGTCCCGCGAAGCCGGAGTTTTTTTGTCGTCAAAACGAGATGACTTTTCGGCAACTTCCCAACGGACGATTTTCACCAAGTTGGCTACGACACGTTAATCCATGTTCTCTCAAAATGTATCGGAAGGGAATTTTCCAAAAAAAATTCCGTGTGGTCATTTGCCCCCAAAAACCTCAAAATTGACGGGGGTCAATCAGACACCTTACTTCTTCTTCTCGTATGCGTGTCATCAACCATAACTGATCAGCCACAAAATAGCATCTTCATCCGCAGTGTGTAGCCGAGATAAGCTGCCATTCAGTTTTGTCAGGAGACAGGATTCGACAATGTGAGACATCGTCTGGGTCTCGCCACAAGGACACAGGTCAGTGTCTGTAAGTCGCCATTTCCTTCTGCAGGCACCACAGTGTCCCTGTTCCGTGCGAAAACGGTTCAGCAGAGACCACTCTTGCCGAGGGAGGTCGAAGCCCGGTTGCCGGATTGTGGGGTCACACACTAGGTGAGAATTGACCACCTGAGCCGACTTCCAGTTATGCCTCCATCGACTTTTGATGTCAACTGGTTGCAAATCTAGCCACAACGGCTTCCTGGGTGTCAGTCGTAGCAATGGTGGGCTAAGTATATCAGGCTGGATTGGCCAACTGTCATGTTTGACGATTTTCTCCACCAGCTTGTCAGTGGCAGCCTTCCTTCGTAGGGCTGGCGGTTCAATGTTGGA
>Ga0209149_1001396_pt1 | contig 12153 bp, 8 predicted proteins | sample WorMetTyACAVOLI2_FD_187423 | JGI IMG/M metagenome (GOLD analysis project Ga0209149, IMG submission 187423) | Marine gutless worms symbiont microbial communities from Max Planck institute for Marine Microbiology, Germany - Olavius algarvensis... ... | reverse complement strand
GGTTTGAAGTTTTAACAACTGACTTACTGACTTGAACTACTAAGTTGTTACTCCAGCAACTGGTTGAAGTCGTATAAACTATCCTACTGGTTTGGACCATTAGTATAGTATATTATAGTTAGCTACTAGATATGGCAAGGCACAGTCTCCTCATGGTCGTAATATGATTTTCCTTTGTAACAGGTATACTGTTGACGACAGCAACATGCATAATGTTAATGCCCTTCATGTCGTGATGCGACAGATCGATTATCTGAAGACAATAAGTGTATAATAGGGGCTTATCACTGTTAAATGGACTGATACTTAAAAGACGGTTTGTGGGAATTTGATGAGTTTGATCAATCTGACACCGTCTTCACAAATGCACTTTGCACTGCTTGAATGCACTTTTTATTTACTTGTGCACTTCACTATATGATTGTATTATGCAGAAATTAAAACATATCTAAATGCTGTGGACGGTGTGGGGCATACACTAACTACATTAAATGGGTCATTTCAGTTTTTCGATAATGGTAACCTTATCATCTTTCTGCTAATACCGTAGTAAACCATCGTTACTAGTTAGTCTGTCGATGATGACGACGCAATAAACTTAACAGTTGGGACCATTAGCTTAACAACTGGTGTCGGCTTGCGACCTTAACAGTCGACGGTCCAGGGACTAGTGTGGACGTCTTCAGGTTTACCTGACTGAGGTGTGTGATGCCTTGGCAACGACTGAGGCCGAATGTAGCCAGCGTACTGTTCGGCAGTCAACGACGGCGGCTTTGATCCCGGCTGCTGATACACATACCCCGCCGACATTGGAGGAAATGACGAGAATGCTGACGGTGATGCAATCGTACTTGGCGGATACTTTCCTGACCCAGACACAGGTTGACTGGTAGTGGTCTGGTACTGTTGTGACACTGGATGTGCAGGTGGTTGATAACCAGGGTGGCTGGCTGCCGGCTGGCCATAACCACTGCTGTATGAGCTCGGTTCTACACACCATGACACCACACAGCAAAGTATGTATGCTGTAACATGCATTAACATGTGAATCTTTCAGTCAGACAAGAACTCAGATAAACTACAGGAAACACTGAAAAATGAAATAACTTTAAACAAATGACAATATAAATTTTAAACGACTACTTTTACAATACAACAACAGAAAACAACGGCTAAAATAATGCAACATGTATTACGAAAGCACATAATTTTTCCGAAGCAACTGGTAATCGCTACTGATGGAACTATACTGCACTCAGAAACACATATATGGGAGAAAATAAATAGTTGTACAGGTAGCATGCGCATGTACAAATGGGTAACTTGCACAACAATAGCTTTGAAAATTCCCAGGAAAAAATGTCAAAACAAAACTGACATACAAAAATATGCAGGGAAGTGACTGACTACTGACAAATGTAACGTAACGAAATAAACTCAAGAAACCAAATCAACTACAACAATTACCTGTTTTGGGAATTTTGCCATACTCACTGGCAGCAACGTATGGCTCTTGCTTAATGTGGCCGTGAGAGCCACCGCTGTATGAACTGGTACTCGCGAACTGTCCCGGATAATGTGACGAGGGATAATGAGCAGCTGGTGATGGACTCGGCGACCTCGAACGCTTTATACCCTGTCAATCACAAGACGATGTACAAAGCTCAGTACTTTGAAACAATGACACTCATGAACCAACACATACCGTTATACTCTCCGGTCCATAAATATTTATTATAAAATCGTATATAAAAGTAGAAAGAGTAAAAAGAAATAGAGAATACGCATAAAAACTAGTCTTTGCCTTTTCTAATCTACACAGAGTATTGCAGATGTTTAAGACAATAAAGTTAATGTGTGTAAATCCACTAATTGCCGTAACCACATGATATCTACGTACGGACTACGTAAAGTAACATAAAGTAAACGTGGATTTGTATAGCGCATAGTCGTGAAGCACCACCTCTAATGCGAACCCGCGACTACTAGATCGCAAGTCCGACGCCCTACCACTAAGCCACCGCGCCACCCGCGTAACCGCTAATTAACAAAAGGCACACAAACATCTACAGCTGTCTTGGAACAGATATTCTAGTTTTAAAGGGCCTCTGTTTCAATGCTTATGACAGACTATGCTGGGTCCCCTGCTGGTCATCTAAGTAACTGCTGCACTGCGTCAAAGCAGTGAAGTCCATCTTGTATGTGACGACAAAACTCGTAACAGCAAACATCCGCTGTAAGCTGAGTGTGGCTGCGTTGTTTTATTCACCGGTTGATTTCACCGATGCATCAGACATGCATCACTCTAATGCATTTCTGATGCATCGGTGAATCAACCGGTGAATAAAACAACGCAGCCTATCTCTGCATGTTGCACTAGCAGCATCAAACCATTCCTATCATCACTTGACTAAAATAATAACTGCTTGTGTTGATTAACTGGTAAACACATGCAATATGCAGTTGTATTAACATTTCACCAACCATACTGTGAAAAATTCACACGTTTTCAAAACAATCATTACGCAAGTTAGTGTAATTTTGGCAAAAACAGGTGCAAAGTGACAACGCTGGCTATTGCCAAGTGTACAATACATGTATACTCGACACAATGTGCACACCTGTCCTGCAACTGGTGGATGTCCAGCAATGTTCAAATACTTTGACGTTGGTCGCTGAACAATATGAGTCTGTAAGAAGCCAGGATGTCCGGGCACTGACTGTAAGTTGGTGGCGTACTGCTGCTGCTGAAATACTGCCATCTCACTGCAGTGCCACAAACAGATCACATCTCAGCCTTATAATAAAATACTATGTGACCAAAAACAATGCATATGCTGCACAGTACACGCAACTCTCCAATGATAGCAGAAATGTAAATCTAACATGCCAGCTTTTCACAAAACATTTCTAGGTCGAGTCCTGAACTAAGAATACAGTATTTTCTGATCAGTGCATATTGGCACATATCAGCATGTGCGCTCTTTGATAGGATGATAAAATGATGAATACCAATATGATAAAAATTAATAACGTAATTATTATTTGCAAAAACAACATGAAAATTGTCGCACTGATGCCACTATTATATGGCAACAGTATCAGGTTTCTGTTAAAAATAAAAAGATTTTCTTGCAAATCCTGACAAAATGCTCAAAACTTTTAATTATGCAGCACTGAATTTTACATAGTTTTTGCTTTGTTATCCATAGCCAAGTATAACTTGGAAAATAAACATCAATATACATGGTCGACAGTCACACAGATATCATAAAATTATCTTAATCCACTGATGAGATAGAGATCGTAGGTGGTACTTTTATGGCGCACCCTGAATATGGCACTAGCAGATGGTGTTCCATGGCAAGAACTGCCAGAACATAACACAACTACCAGAATACGTCAGCATTAGATATGAATGTAGAGACTAGTGAGCAGGAATTGTACTATACTGACTTTTGTTCCTTCATCTGTCTCTCTGTCTCCCTTTGTCGAATTTCGTTCTCCTGATGCAGCACTTTTTTAAGCTCCGAGAACAAACCATGTTTCTCCTTCTTCAGCTCAGCGAGTCTCTGCTCCAACTGCAGCAACTGACTCAACACAAATACTTCAAGTCACACAACATAACAAGCATCACCATTAATATCAGTTGCATCGCAAATATTACAGTTGAAATGGAGTATCTGATAGCAGTAATGACCTTCAGTGAAAGCATGTTAATCCTGCAAATATTGCTCGTCACTTTTAATTTTTATGCCCCGCCTGTAGGGACGGGGGCAGTAAGCGTTGCTTTTGTCCGTCCGTCTTGTCCGTCTGTCGCTTACATAGTGAATAATTCGAGAACCCAAAGGGCAAGTGTGCCCAAATTTGGAAGGAATGCAACTCGCACACCACTTTCAAGATCAAAAGGTCAGGGTCACCAGGCCCATTAATGCTAACACATCGTGTGCCATATCTTCGGAATGCCAAGGCCTACGAACTTCAAAGTTGGTATGCGGATGCAGGACAACGACCAGCATCAGCCACAGGTGCCATGACTGCAAGGTCAAAGTAGTAGTAGTAGTAGTAGTCGTGTATTTGTACAGCGCATCACGCAGTGCCTCTAATGCGCTAATCGTCCCGTAGCACTGCGAAGAGATGAGTCTTTAAAGCCGATCTAGATCAAAGTCACGTGATCTGTTTGAGCCGTGTTGGCCCAATGGCCCATAAATCGAAAACAAATAGTCGTAGTATCACCAAAATTGGCAGGAGGGTGCCCCATGACACGTGCTACAATGCGCACCAGTTTCAAGGTCAAAAGGTCAATAGTCTTGGTCACAGGCCAACTAACGCAGACACAAAAAATGTGCTATATCTTCTAAATGCTATGGCCTAAGGACTTCAAAGTTCGTGTGCGGATGGAGAATGTAGACCCGCATCAGTAGCAAGTGCCATGACCTCATATATCAAAGGTCAAGGTCACAAGGTCACATGGTATGTCTCACCCGTGTGGGCCATACTATGAAATTTGCACTTGGTACTCTGATGAAGTACCATGCATATGACCGACAATTGAGGTCAAAAATCAAAGGTCAAGGTCATAAGCTCACATCGTGTGTATGTCTCATCTCTGCCTCTTCTTAATTCAGGAAACAAAATGCTGTACCTGTGTCATTAGAGGTGGGCGGGCATACCGTATCGGACGAACCCGGCGGCCACAGTTCTTGTTTATTAATAAAATTATCTTTTATCCGTGCCTCACAGTTCTATCCATTTGTAATATATGTTGGAACATATTATGTTCCATATTCAATCACTATTAGTATTAGCAATGCTGTAATTTTGGGACTCATCATTTTCAAACTCACTGCCAAATGAAGGGGGTTAATATTTTTGCCTACTGAAATTGGTGCCGAATGCTGTGCTCAAAGCGAAAGCAGGAGCACATTCAAGACCACACACACAGTGGCGTTGACAGAAAAATGTTTTGGGGGTGACCACCCAACCTTGACTTAAGTGAAAGATTTGACTTGAGTGAAAGATTTTTATTAAATCAGAAATTTAAACAAAAGGTTATATGAGAACGTTTAATTACCGGTTTCGCTAGTACAGAGCATCGTCAGGAATTGTAAATAAACATAAAGCAATACAAAAGGTTTGATTTTAATACAATTTGCTCTATGTTCTATCATAATTTTTTGGATTTCAACAACCAAAAGTCATTTTTTTCCAAAACTATGTGTATTATCAAGTAATAAGTAGCTATATTATACTAAAAATATAAAAAAAATTAAGTCGCTGTGCTGCACTAGAGGAAAATCGATCAATTACTACATCAACATTTGGGGTGTCAGAGTGATGGATCTGCAGCATGATGAGAGATTCAAGGCATTGCTCTTCCATGTTGGACCTAATAGAAAAGAGACTGCACTCCAGTTTTGAGAAGCAGCGTTCAGCTTAAGCAATTGTAGATGGAATTGTCGACAAAAGTTTCAGAAGAATAGCAATGTTTGGACAGGATGACGTGTGATCAAGTGCTACAACTGCTGACTTTGGACGCTTTTCCATTGGCACATTCTTCCACTTTCTGCATCATAGTTGAAATCCTGCTTTGATTATATTGGTCAGGTCAATGAAACACTCAGAATAGACTGCAATGCCTTCTTCTAACTTCGTCCACTGTTACAGTTACAGCCTCTACGCTAAACTGCTTTAAAAGAAATCTGGAACATGTGAGAAATTCAACAAAGATGGGCCTAATCTGGACAGAATTTGCAAGACCCTATAGGTAATGTATGAATTATTTATTACTTATTATGTACATCGGCTCTAACTTGAAAACCAAAAGGCCTAGGAAGACGAAACTTTGCACAGGGGTACCCCGGGTCACATGCGACTCCCACACCGACTTCAAGGTCAAAAGGTCAAAAGTCAAGGTCACGGGGTCAATTAGTGCACCGCAGCGAAATGTGCCAACATTTCGTAAACGGATAAAGCTACGCCCTTCAAATTTGGTACGCACATAGGCCGTGGGCAGTTCTTGCCCCGGACCACAAATTGGCCCCTAAGTGGGCGTGGCCTGGGGTACGTGACCCAATTTCGAAATTTTGGGACCCCCTCAATATGTCGCAAACGGAAAAAGCTACACGTTGGCCTACGGTCAGCAGGGGCGGGGGCATATTGTGGCGGCCACCTAGCCGCACAGCTTGTTTATACCTAAGTCTACTGTACAAATTTATGTGGTGTTTATATGAGCTATATATTTTTATAATGTTCCTCATTTATCAGTAGGTGAGAGGTGCGCAGACAATAAGGTCAACGAAGTCTGTATGGGTGTCTCAGTTTTCTGCAAATGAGCATGCCTATACAGTAATATATCTATTATTATATATTTATTTATCTCTTATTATATGTGTTACAAGACTTATTCTATTTTTCACCATTCAGTTGTGTTTGTGATAACAATATTTGCGAAAGTAAAAGAAATCAAATTTGGCGCATCTCTGCCGTTAAAATTTTAACACTATATTGATGTATTAAAACTAATGCAATTTTTATGTGTGAAAACAAACATGACCAACGGAAAAAAATTGTTATAGAGATTGGGGGTGGCTTTGGCCACCCTGACCACCCCCACGGCTATGACCTGCACACACATAACAAAAAACACTGATGTACATCTAAGCAAACCAATCACAGAAAATCACTTCTGATGCCGAAATACAACTAAGCTAAAAACGTAACATTCAATTCAACTTTAACCAAGTGATGTCTGCACCCCATTATATGGTGCTGCCACATGGCAAATTTAATAGCACAACGCCAGAGCCATTATCTGTCTATTACAACAAGTTAACAGATTTGTTTCAAAGTAACAAAGAAACATTGCCACGAACACAAAACCTCGCTGTCTATTGCTGCGGCAAGGCAATGAACAATGCTTGGATTCTGCACACTGTGTCAATTTGACATACCTGAAGTTAGAAGAAATCTGTAACAGAAAACTACAAGTATGAGATACACAACAGTAGTGTATGTTGATGAACCTGTTCCTTGGTCTGCTCAAGTGTTAAACTATCTTCCTCCTCCTTCTTCCTTCTCAACTCCCTCTCTCGGCGTAGCTGTTCCTGTGCTTTGTCCTGTTCTTGCTCTGGATAAACAAAGACAGCAACAAAACAATTAAGTAACGGTAACAGCTCAGATACGACGGATCCAACTACGAGATGCAGACAAAGTGATAATCTACATAAATCACGGCGCGACGCATTGCATTAGAGGCTGACCAAAACAGCACTTTTCATTTTCGGCCATAAATGAAAACAAAATTGAAAATTAGCTGAATTTAACTGATTATAAGTTTTCTGTGCGACAGATCGAGGCACAATGCAGCGGTATCAGTAGTGAAAAAATTACACAATACAGATTCATTTTAACTTCATACACTTTGTTATTTCGCATTTGCCTGAATGAAAATAGTCTACAGTGACGAGTGGACATAATGAAAGTGACATTTTATATAGACATTTGCTGCAGAGTAGTGACGTAGGTCTACTTCGTCATAATCTGTTTTTAGTTTTTTTACTCAATGACTATGACGATGATTGTATACTACAAACATTATTCTGCTCGAAGTCAGATTCTATCAACAGTGTATGGACTGCCTTTGAGAAGCATGTCTTGTGACGTTTGTGTTCATGTTGTAAATGTACATGTTTTTATCTACTGTTTATAGTTTGTATTTCTGTCTGTCTTGCTGCTTCTTTGGCGAATAAAGGTGTTCATAATTCGACATTTTGGAGTTCTGATGCACTCATGTGGGTGGTGGCGAAAGTACTCTGGACTTGTGTTTTGCAAGTCCAGAGGAAATTCCGGAGTGACAGCGTCCACGTCGCACGACTGGAGACCGCATGAATCATCATTGTGGAGATGATTCCATATTGCGGGCCAATGTCACATGGGACCCGGGGTTGCCTTCCCTGGGTGCGATGGGGGCCTCAGTCTCGGGGATCGGCCTTGCTGGTTGTCGGTTTCTCTGTGCTGGTAAATATATTGCTCTACTCATTGAGCATGAGTGGGGCGGCCCTCAGCACCCGGCTCATGATGGCGTTACAGTAATATATCTATTATTATACATCTATAACCTATTTATCTCTTATTATATATGTTACAAGACTTATTCTATTTTTCACCTTTCAGTAGCGTTTGTGATAACAATATTTGTGAAAGTAAAAGAAAACAAATTTGGCGCATTTCTGCCGTTAAAATTTCAACACTATATTGACGTACTAAAACTAATGCAATTTTTATGTGTGAAAACAAACATGACAAACAGAAAGAAAATTGTTATAGGGATTGGGAATGGCTTTGGGGGGGAAAGTAATCTGCATCCCCGTCACCCTCCCCACGAGTACCTCGGCGAATACACCAGTCGAGGGAAACCAAAGATTCCACCTGCGGACAAAATCCTTACAGATCCCGGTCACAACGCATACGAGAAGAAGGGGTGGCTTTGGCCACCCGCTTGGCTATGCCCCTCATGAATGGTTGGCTACTTGTGTTCCTGTCCAGGATGTGCTGTCACAAGACATCTTGAGCAGTAGTACGACTTGTGGCATTTCAGGGTGTACAGAAGGAAGCCCTGCATGTTACCACCAATTGGTGGTAATTTTTGACCCTGCCTAAGCAGGGTAAATTTATCTCATTTTTTACCCTTCGACTTTGTCATCGGGATCACAGAATACTGAGAATAGTGGTCTGTCTCCTGACTGGTTATAATATCCTTAATTGGTAACTAACTCCAATGTAAAGGAGTTGTTATTTATTATTCCTTTATGTAAGAAGGATAAAGCCTTTTGCTTCTGTCTTTGGCCCTTTTAAGGAGGATATAGCCCTTCGCCTTTGTCGTCGGGATCTTGGAATGCTGGTCTAACTCTTGACTGGTCATAATTTCCTTAATTGGCATTTAACTCTAAGGAGTTTTCACTACTCCCTTTATGTAAGGTGTATATCCTGGGACGTGCATTGGGCCCATTGGAGGCCTCAGCACTGGGCAGCTTTGCTATCTGCCCCGCACGGAAGGAAGGCACCCATATGGGTGTCATAAAACAAAATTTCTGAATTGCATGTCAGAAAGCGCTAAGCAGGTGTCACATGACCTACCACCATCCACCACCAAGCCGTAACTGTTATCGTTACTGTAAATGTAGATGGAGTAGCCGTTGAACAGCTTTCCAATGAAGTCATTGAAAATTTAGAAGTCTATTCAACAGCCATCCCACCCTCATTTACGAGTCAATTATGGACAAACAAGTTCTCTACTGACACATCAATTTAGAAGAGTCCATGCTGTGGTTAATGCTGTGTGCATTAGGTAACTTGGCAACAGCTACACATTGAGATATACAAAAATTTTTGCTGTGGCCCGAAAAAATCAGGAAACGAAACATTGAAAATGGCTGAAAACTGTTATACTTGTCCATTTTCGTTGACAAACGTGCCATATGATTCGGCAATTCTGTCGGTTCATCTGTCACACTCATGATCTGCGTCAAAATGTATCGTGTCGTTTCATGGATCGGTCAGCGATACATTGTTACTTTGGGTCTGGGTCCCTTACCTTGAAGTTTGGACAGCCATTTACAGCTCTTTTTATCACACAGAAAATGTAGTCAAAACAGTATGACATGAAACCAGTGTGACCAGCGCAAACATGAGCACCCAATTTCATTTACTGCTGTTGACTTTCTTTGTTGCATTATCATTATCACCCATCACACAGAATTAATGTGAGAAAGTTTCCAAATGACACATAACTTCACGCAGTTTCTCATCATAGATAATATCACAAACAGGTCTAAAATCATCACCTTGCTTCTTTTTCTCTCGTTCCAGCAATATGTAACGTTTCAAGGCTTGATAGGTGGCCCTCGTCATCTTGCGCCTTTCAATCATCATAGTGTCGGATTACACTATAACCATAACATCAGCACAACAACAGTTGCTGTAATAACACATAATACTTGCAGTAAACAACCCCAGTTTCTTGGGGTGTCTTTAACGAATGAAACAAGCTGAAACACTTTTCTGGTGTGTATTAAGCTGGTAACAGTTTTTGCAGGCTTTATGCCACCTGATGACGTTGCGAGTTTATTGAATTTATTCACTCAAAATAGCATAAACCATATACTAGTTAGCATTCAGCGAAAATTTTCACTTTGAATGTTAAGAACATTCTATTTTCACCTTCAGATATCTGTGACCAAAATCTTGATATATCCGGATATCTATTTTGGCATGCTAAACAGTGATGGTGACAGATTAAAATAGCAATCCTAGTTAACTCAGCCTATATACACCAGCATTTTCATCCACAGAGATGAATATTGACATATTACACACTGGGGAGGCGCCATCTGGTGAACACTTACGAGGTAAAGGCAGGCATTGTTGTAATTGCAAATAAAACTGTGATCCACGCCTGAGTGCCTTGCATATACTACAAACATGAGCGCTACATAAATACATTTACATACCTTTTACCTTTTGGTCGGCAGGCCTATTATTGTTATTGACGCGATGCGTCAATAACAGCTGAGAGATGAATGTTACAGCTACAGTGCTGAGTGCTCACTTTAAAAAGTTTAAACAACGGATTAACTTTCAGCTACAGAACTCGCATGTGCGTAGTGTAATGAGTCGGCTTGGACTAGACTTCAGACTGTAATGCGATGCCAAGTGAAGCTGGCATCTGTTTCTGTGCTTGGTAGTCGCATAGCATCACGAACAGCAAGTAATCGAGACAGCACATGGTACCAAATTTGTTGACCTGCAGTTGAACATTTAATACATGCAATAGTGCCTACAGGCCGAGTCTGTCATATATGATCATTAGAGAATAGAGATGTACCGGTACTGTAAAGAGAAAATTGATCAAAGTCAACTGCAGTGATAACCAGGGCAATTTTTACATTCCCGGGTCGGGCCAGTTTTTAGGCTTGACCATTCTTCGGTTCTTCGGTGCGATGTCCAGCAATGAGTGCAAACCACCCGTTACCGCCGGAGTGTCATGATAATCAGCAACGGTTGGTGGATGCCAAGTTCTGCAGAGCCCCATGGAAGGACTGAGTCGACTGCAAGAGACGAACAGCAAATGGGTGGGAATTCCAATCAGTAATGGTCCGAGGAAAAAATGAATATTTGAAGACATCAGTACGAACTGGCAATGACACAAATTTATTTTCGTTGGAGGCTCTAGTATGCCGTGATGAAACTGAGAGGTGATCCAGAGAAAAGCCGAAAGATTATTCAGTCCCTTGTGGAAAACCGTTAAATGAGTGTTCACGACATTCGAACAAGGGCAACCAACCAAGTTCGTCAAGCAGACCAGTGACAGAAGTTGTGTATAGCGATAATCTTTTTTGACAAAACGGGCAGCACAACGTTGAACACGTTTGGCCATATACGGGTCCCACGCTGCAGCGGCATACTCCAAGTGGGGTCGAACTAAGGACAGATAAGCAAGATTTTTAGCTTCCTGAGAACACCAAATATGTATTACGCCAAACAAAGTTACGAGTCCTAGTTGCCTTTAGGCAGATACGGTATTAGAAATATGTTCATGCCATTTAAGATCAGATGACACAGTTATGCCAAGGTAAGTATGAGAACTAACAGTGTTTAACAAGTCTGTTCCAAGATAGTAAACAGGAGAAGACTTATTATGTTGATGAGAGATAAATAATATCTGGCACTTCTTAGAATTAAACCTCATCTGCCAAGTTTCTGCCCATTTAAGTAGAGAAGATATATCATTTTGCAGCTTACAGGAGTCATTTTGAGATCCGATACAGGATGATTCGCGCAACGGATGATTTGCGCAATTGTTGTTTTTTGGCACATGATTCGCACAATGCCTGTGGATGATTCGCACAATGGATGATTCGCGCACAAGATGATTCGCACAAATTGTAATTTATTATAATTTTATTATTGAATTTATTACAGACCCTGTGTATATTTGCAATCCAGTGCTATTGCTAACTTTTGTAGCCCCTGCTTGAAACGGTGTAACTTTAGTACGGTATGTCTGAAAACCACAGGACACCACAGGCCACCCAATGGCAATTTCCCTTGCGACATAAAGAGGTTTTGCCAGAAGGATACGCCAGCGACATT
>Ga0209149_1001395_pt1 | contig 12154 bp, 10 predicted proteins | sample WorMetTyACAVOLI2_FD_187423 | JGI IMG/M metagenome (GOLD analysis project Ga0209149, IMG submission 187423) | Marine gutless worms symbiont microbial communities from Max Planck institute for Marine Microbiology, Germany - Olavius algarvensis... ... | reverse complement strand
TCCTGCCCCCTGACAAAACTGAATGGTGGCTTATCTTGGCTACACTCTGCGGATGAGGACGCTGTTTCGTGGCTGACCAATTATGGTAAATGACACGCATACGAGAAGAAGAAGAAGTTCTTAACTTATATAATACTCTGATGTATCAGTGTCAGCAGCCTTAGTTGAATAGTGTTAATGTTGATTGAGAAAACTATTTCATTTTGGACATGACTTAAATTACGCTGTTTTAGAATTTTTAATCTACATTTTTTCTATTGCGGCATGCAAGTGAACAAAAAGTTTTTTGTTTTATTTTTATTTCATCATTAATAGTATAAATTGCCCATGAGAAACTGTTTAAAATTTAGACGTTTTTTATTGCAAACAGTGGACATAAGTTACAAAGTTAGTGACTTTTACGAAAACATTACACTTTCTGTAAATTGCATGAGTAAAGTGTATGTATCATTTAGCATAAAGAAATACCATAATCACTTAATGTGTGGTATTCTGTTGTTCAGTGGTCAGCTGAAGCTAGCAGACTTTGGTCTTGCTAGACTGTCAGAGTCGGCCGAGTTCCAGCGACCGTATACCAACAAAGTGATAACGTTGTGGTATCGGCCGCCAGAACTACTGCTTGGTGAAGAGTGTTACGGCCCTGCAGTTGATATCTGGAGCTGTGGGTGAGTTCAGTGTTAATGTCATTAGCGTTAGATTGTGCCAGCTGTTTCTGTATTCATATACTGATAATCAATCATTAGTGTTTGTGGTGCATTTTGTTGTAAAGCAAGTATGGTTAGTTGGTGAGGTTGTCTGGTTTCGTGTACGATAATATGTGCTGTGACCAAATAAAAAGTAGGCCACTGTACAAATTTCAACAACTGAATAAAACTCAGAGTGATACTATTATTGAATGTGTATCCACAGAATTTAACAACACTGTCTAACAAATGTGCAAAATCAGGTTTTAATTACTGCAGTAAAAGCCAAGAAATTGAATGTTGAAAAGTATTGGTCAGAAGTGAAAGTCTGCAAATACTGCATCCTTCTTAACGCGCGAAACGCAGTCATGGCTTTTACGGAAGAAGATAAAGTTGATTAAAGTTTTGTGGTAAGTAAGTAAGTAAGTAAATAGTAGATTTGTATAGCGCATAATCATAACATCTCTAATGCGCTCAGTACATTGTGCTAGCGGGCGAAGAGAAATGTCTTTAACTGGCGTTTAAAACTGGCAAATTCAAGTGCTGGGTCACGCAAACAGTCCGCGATAGAGTTCCAGACCAACGGTCCAGCAACACTAAACGCGCGTTGCCCTAGACCAGACCGTTTGTAACGTGGGACTAGCAGTATGTTCTGACTAGCAGATTGCAGTTGTCTCCGAGAAGCAACATCCGCAACTAATGTACACAAATCACAGAGATACTTTGGTGCAGTGCCGTGCATGCAGTGATAAATCATTACACTCAGCTTGTATGTCACTCTCTCCGGCACATCCAACCAGTGTAAATCAATGTGAATCATGTTGGACAGTTCTGGATCAAACTTTCGGGTGTTGCTGACTACCCGAGCAGCAGCGTTCAACACCCGCTGAAGTCTGTCAGTAGTGGCCTTTGTCGCCCCAGCAAGTATAGCGTTACAGTAAGACAACAGGTAGCAGTACAAAAAGATTTCTTCATGAATTTCCAGACTCAGATTAGTGCTTATCATTTTTCAGTTGTTGAAGAATCTCGATCAAACTGGCAATCTCGATCAAACTGGCACAGTCAGCCAAAACCTGGAAATGGTAAAAAGACGCCATAGGCTACTTGTGCTGCAAATACTGATTTTGTCAAAGAAACAGCACTGAGCCAGGAAAGTGCAAGGAGGATTCTTTGAACAGCAGCTGTAGACTGAACTTCCTTCTGACTGAATTGTTCAAATTTCTGTGCTCATGAAATACTTCACACACGATGCTAAAAATATTCCTTCATAAGTTCTCTTCTTTGTCAGTCCGTTATAAATGGTCAAATTGTTTTAGTAAATTTAAAGCAACATTGCTTTTGATTCATAGTTGGATGCTGTTATTGTGTTTAAAATTTTGGCAAAATGTGATGCCTTTGAATGAAGTTACAAGAATTTTTCCAGGGGTCTACTTTTTATCCGGACACAGTGCATGTATACAATGTACAACATTGTTTGTTGGATTAAGTTTGGAAATTGTAACACTCAGATCGATTGCACTTAAATTTAATAAATCTGCTACACCAAAATTTTGCAGCAAATGTCAGCTGCATCATGTTCACAAAATTCCTTTTTTACTTAGTTTGTGACTGAAGATATTCTGTAGGTGTATATTTGATCAATCGCTTTTCAACACACATCATTCATTGTGTTTGACAGGTGTATTCTTGGAGAATTGTTCACGAAGAAAGCTCTGTTTCAGGCCCGCGAAGAACTTGCCTTACTGTCTGTGATCAGCCGCTTATGTGGCACGCCGAATCCTGCCGTCTGGCCAGATGTTATCAAGTTGCCACTGTGGACAACATTCAGGCCTCACAAGATCTATCGGCGACGTGTGATTGAAGAATTCTCATAGTATGTGCCTGTCTCAGTTGTACGCACTAGATGGTTTGGTGTAATTTGAATGTGACTTAGTTATAGGCACTGCCATTTGTCTGTCTGTCCATGACGAGCTGGTACCATGAGAAGATGTATGCTCCTAGGATGACGTGGTTTCCACTGCTGCGTAGCCCAAGGACTCTTTGTTTTTTGATACCAACTAGGTCGCAGGGGAACACCTCTTGCCGTGGATTCAAACGAGATGGCCGTGGGTAGACAGATTTCAGACAAATTAGTCATTATATCTCGAAAATGATGGGCTTATGGTTACAATGGAAGACTAGCAGAAAAATTGCATATGAGCTTTGTAGCTTTCTGTCTTATGACATTGTCTCTTCTGTCTAATATGTCCAGTACCTTTTTGTTTTGCATTGATATTGTGCTAACTTTTTTCCCACTAGGACTGTATAATCTAGCTGTCCAGGCTGTGTGTCTAAAGCACTGTAGTTCCTAACTTTGCCACTTTATCAATTAATTCCATTTCTAGATCTGGCTTGTCTAGTAAATACTAAATATTGACTCGATGTTCTTGCCATAAAATATGAAAAAAGTGTCACAATAAATACAAATAATTGTGACACAGCGACAAAGCAGTATAAGGTTCAAACATCCCCTATGCTGTCAAAAAAGCTTCTCTAAGAAGTTTTGGAGCATCTTTGTTCTAGTGGACATGGGGTTATTATTGAAGCTGAATTCAGCTTGTGAGAAATTAATAATAATAATAATAATAATAATAACAAGCATTTCAAATGCCCTTAACAAATTTCACAAAGGTGCGTGCTGCGACATGAATACCATGGCCTATACACATCTGTCAGTCAAAACAAAAACGATTTCAGCATCTGCCGGATCACGAAGCGCAGCAGGTAGAGCATTCCAGGATACTGGTCCAGAGGTGTTTAAGAAAATTGATGTTCAAGGGTGATGCTAAAATGAACAACTACTTTTTCTGGATCCCCATAATATTGTTTTCCTTTTTTTTCCAAGGCCTTCTCCTGCAACACTTTTACGAAAATTCATTGCAAGTTTTTGAGTGTCTTGCTAGCAGGCACGTGGATTAACCAATGAACTGGGGTAACACGATGAAAGAGACTGTGCTACATCTGTTGAGTTACATCTTAATAACACTGGAAAGTTATTATTATTGTTGGCTCACTTTAAGGATCGGATATTTGTCGATTACCAACATTAGTCTGTCTGTCCATGGTCATATCTCAACAACTAAGCAAGATAGGCCCATATTTACTATGGAACACTATTAGGAAGTTGGCATCGCTAATTTGTTGCTGCATTTAGATCCTTCTTCAGACGTCTTTCTGGAGATGGGCCAGCATGCTCTTCTTAGCTGGTTGTTGGCTGATACATCGAGGAGGATGTCGGAACAGCCAAGCTCAGCATACAGCTGCAGACAGCCGTGGAACAGGTGCATCGTGCTCATGGACAGGCTGGTAATAGTCTTACCACCATCGGCGATCGCGCCTTTCCTGTCGTCGCCGCTCGTGTCTGGAATGGACTGTCACCTGACGTTACGTCGGCCCCGTCACTGCCTTCATTCAAGAGACGCCTCAAGACTGAACTGTTTACACGGAGCTATCCCGATAGCTCCGGCCACGTCTGACTTTCCATTTAGGCTACTTGTCGATGCTGTAACACACGTCTTCTCGGTTTTTCGTGTCTGTAAGGTGCCCTAGCAGTCTTCTGACAATTACGTCACCTTAATCTGTTCTTTTATGATGATGATGATGATGTTCCAACATCCTGCCCATTGATCTGAATGCAATGTCTGCAGCCTTCTCGGGGAAGCACAGCTATTGGCCAGCTTTTTATCACAGTGGCAATATTCTTATTACATGTATGCCATACATGTTAAATATTAATAATGTTACAATTGTTCTGTGTAGTTTGCCATCTGGAGCTTTGTGTCTTCTCGACAGTATGCTCATCTTGGACCCAGCAAATAGAGTCACAGCTGAGGACGCTCTGAAAAATTCATGGCTGAGTGCAGTTAATTCTTGCATGCAGCTGGAGTAAGTGATCCATTTTACTTGTATTTTTGTAATTTCATTTTTTGGCACGTATTCCATTACCTGATCCTGTTAGCCTCCCCTCTGGCATACTGGAGAAGACAACCAGGACATCCCCACATCACATGGCTCAGCACCGTTCACCAGGATCTGAGACACTGCCGCCTTACCTTCCCCAAAGCAGCAATATGGCTAAGAACAGCCGTCTGTGGAGGATGATGTCGACGTATGGCACTGCGCAATCTTAGAGTTGCATGCCAGAAACAACGACGATTACATTACCGCTGTAGAAATGGCGTCAGCCCAGCTTCTAGTGCTGAGCCGCTATGTAATTTATATGAAATGCACTTTTGCTGCTGTGTTAATGGCACAGAACTGTAAGCTGTGTGGTTGAATAAGCCTCACTGTCTCGCTGTTGTACATATGCACCTCTGCTACAAGCAATATTGTTTGATATCAGGCAAAGTGCACAGATACTCTGCTGGTGACGAGGTAATAGTAGGTTCGGCATCACACTGACCATGTGTATCCATTTGATTGGTCAACCAAGGCCTTTGGAAGCTCTGTCAGTAGTGTGGCACCTATTCCTTTATGTAAGCAGTTCTGTTTTTGCATGTAATGATATGTTCTCAAACTATCTGAGTGACAGTACAGCAGCAGAAGTTCTTTAATACAGTTCTTCTCTCTGGCTGCGTTTAGTCTTATTTGTCTGTATTAATTGGATGATTGCCACTATTCCATATCCAGTTACCAATGCAGTTGTCATAGACTGCTCTTCTGTCAGTTGAAAATGTTATAAATTTACTGGATTGTCATGTGTCAGCTGGTTTCTTGTAACTGCTGTTTTTCTGTGAGCATAAATTTAAAAAATGTAGACTAGTAATCTCGTTAGTTGCTGTATTATGCTAGGTTACCTGATAATCAGGAATGCCACGAGCTGCGATACAAACGACTCCGTAAAGGACTGAAGGATGTGACAAAGATGCCAGTTTATAATCAGCATCACTCGTCTTCGTCATCGGAGGTGAAAAATACTGAGAGGAGTTGTGTCGCTGAGCCTAAGGAGGCATCGTCAACGTCACATGGTGCAGGTATAGCTTGTAATGCCACGTTAATCGGCCAAAGCAGTACACAGTTGCAGCAGCAGCAGCAGCAACTGAAAAGAGGTGCTAGCAGTCTGCAGCAGCGGCTTGCTGAACTGACCCAGTCGCTGCCGAGCAGTATTAACACGCAGTCGACGTCAGCAGTAAATACAGACTTGGCTGCACTGCTCAGCGTGATAACAGCTGCTGTCAACCGGCCGTCACATTAATAACGTCCACTTGACCACTCGCTCACTCTCCATACAGGTGCATGCACGTGATGATAGTCAAGCGCAGGCGTGATTTGACTTCACCTTAGCCACATCTACCAGTTGGTGAGTTTGAATATTTAATGTGTGGACATTAACTACTGTTGTGCAGGTTTATGTCTGGACAGGTTGTCATGCCAGCAACTGAAAGCCACTCATAAGTGCACTGTATGTAACCGTTTGCTGTAGTCAAGCTTTGCATCATATTGTGACATAGTTGGTTGAAAACGAAGAAACGGCAGAATGTCTGCAGTGGATTGGAGCATGGACTTGGTGAAATGGACAACTTGAAGTACACATTGTTGGTGACTGACTGACAGTGAACATCATCATCTGTGATGGCCGTGCCACTGTAGCACAAGTGTACATTGTGATTGCAGTTACTCTAAATCTGTGACTAACATATGACATGCGTTACGTCTCAGTTATTGTCAATATCATTTTTGATTGCGGTTTATTTTAATTGTTGTCATGTATCTATCTATGTTGGCTGTATGAAATATGCGTTAAGAATTGGTTGAACTTGTGGGCATATATTGTTCTTATTATTTCAGCTTTGCTGACACATTTGAAACAATATTTTGGAGAACAGTATCGGAGGGCTGCTGTCTATTGAGCATCGTATTTTATGCTGTCTTTTTCTTCGTGCTTTAAATCACGTTGAGGTAATGTCCATGCTGCAGTCGATTTCATCAATTGTCTCCCATTTACTGCATTTTACATGGCTCTGCTTGGCTATTGTTTAGACTTGAGTATGCAGTGGCAAATAAATTGCCAAAAAATAAGCAACTCCACACAAGTGCTAAAACACAATCTAGATTAAACAGAAAACAGGCAACTTGACAAAATATTTAATAAATAGTTATTCGTCCACTTTATGTCCTGAGCATAACTTAAGACATACTAACATCTTTTGTATCTTATTGGATGGTAATGCTGTAACATCTCGACTGAAGCCCAAGTAATTGTTTGGTGTGGTACAGCAGAGTTTTGCGGTATATGAAAATTAAAGCAGAAAATGTGCTATAAGTCTAACTGTAGATGGAACTGCCACATGATCATCTGTGATACAATGATGAAATTGATGATGATCCACTAAGCCGGGATGAGGAGAGAGTAAAGTTCAACCAGAAAATGTGATAACGCTTAAAGTGCATGGCTGTGTCATTGAAACAACCGAGATTGCTGTGTTTTACGTCAGGGTGATTAACGTTTAGTTATTTTTGAATGTATGCATGGCAGCACATGAAGTAAAACTCAGTGAAATACAGTGCAGAAGAACTGAAAGCGATATGGCATGCAATAATTTGATGATTATTGAACCTAAAAACGTCGGAACGACCGGCAAAAGTCACTTAAGGTTATCAGTCATGGTGCCAAATTGATAGAGGGTATACGGTTTTCAGTCAGTGATCTTTAGCAAGTTAGTAACCACATAAGTCTTGTATTGTTCCTCACCACCTGTTCTCGACCGCTCGGCGCCATTGAGACGTCGTCATGATTCTGGCGCCAGATATGAATATCGAGACTTACTTACTTGCTTGACTATTCCTGTGCTATCACTGAGATTTCAGCACTTGTTTATGAATTACTGTAGGAACTGGCGTGACGTCGTGACTGTAAATGACCTTGAACTGCCCGTCATTTCGAATGCAGCTGTAGGAATAGTAGCTCACGTGACTTTCGATCGTAAGTAGCTTCATAGATGAACTGTTTGTTGTATGTGCTGTATTTTCTGCAAAGGAGATATTGGCCTTGAAAAGGTTTCCCATAGCTAAACTATGCTTTAAATCTCACTCGAGGTCATTACCAGTGATCCCCTTCGATACATCGTTTGCCATTTCCTATTAATATTCTATATTACGTATGGGCATATCTTGTATCATTTCCAACATATATGATATATCTATAGTGAGCTATTTGTGGAGCATTGCAAATTTTTCGTATGTCGCCTGTATCCCCCTAATGAGGGTGAGCCGGCTGGAATTTTGCTGCAGTGTTTGGTGTCAGAAAACTAGCACGATGGAGGTACCAGGTGGTGAAAGAGTTCAGTGATACGTGTTGCTATGTCGACAGTGCACGAGTGTGACGGACAAATTTTTTTTAGCATATACCGCACGTGCAATATAACCTGCGTGGTAAGAATTAAGGACGGCAGAGGAATACTTTGCTTCCCCTGTCTGCACATATTACACCGTAAATAGACCTTTTACAATGACTGAACAACGGATTTTATTTGGCCCTCCCGTGCAACTGATGCATCCTGTCCGTCTCTGTACGTGTACCAAATGTGCGAACGACAAGCTGCAATAAGCCCAAAATTGATGGTAGCGTTTCATGTATCACACAAGTAACTGATGCGGTGGATTGTGGGTGAAAAGTTCGTGGTCACGTGATCGTTTATGTGGCTTTTCTAACTTGAGAACGAAAGTTTAGGCTCGAAAATGTCAACAGCTGATGAACGAATGGTTAGGCTTATGCCGTTTTCAGACGTCGGCTATGCCCATCAGATTCCACATACCCAGAATTTGCACGTCAAGAAATCAACATGTCGTGCCCAACAAAAAAAATTAATAAACTAGAGTGACAGACGGGGAGTGGCAACCACACTAACTTCAAACCTAATTACAGGATGAGAGTTTGAAGTCGAACGTTTATGGTGAAGGTCATGATATCCACGATGATAAGCACAGTCTCGAAATTGCACAAAGGTCCGCCTATTATGTCAGCAATTGGGATCACACATATTTTTATGCATGTATTTACTGTCGTTGGCGGATCCAGGTATTGACAGACCTGGCGGCCCCCGCCACTTGATGCCATCACCTTTTTTGATAAACTACAGTGGCGTAGCCACGGGGGGGGGCACGTGCCCCCCCCCAACCCCAATCCGGCCAGGCCATGGGATTCGCCGAGATCCGAGGAGAAAATTTTTCGAGGGGGGGAGGGGGGGTGCTGCCAGACGGTCCTGTCACTCCAGTCACACAGTGTAGAACCACAACCGTTGCATAGGCGCAACAACCATGGGGACCGAGGGGGACGCGTCCCCCCCCCAGCTTTTTGGTTACTGCAACAGTGACGTCAGTGAGAATGTGAGATGAGACGATTTGGAACCAGTGCAGCTGCAGGCCGTCCGCTTGCAGCTGTTATCTAATACATACACCGTAAGTTGTGGGCTAACGTCTGCAGAGTACAGCGTCTCTGCGGCGCAGCACTGATGGAAGTTCGTTGAAATGTCCGCTGTCCGCATGCCATCCTCGCTGCTCCAGCATCAGCCACCGCGTGGGCGTTATTATTCAGACTGGCGTCTGGCGGCAGAGCTGTGACCGCGGCCGTGGCTGTAGGCCCTGGGCCCATACTCATGAGTCATGATGCTTTAACTGTGAAAATATTTACTGAATGTTTAGTGAATATTTTCGCTTTGCGTCAGAGTTTCTGTCTTCTGCTCAGTGCTACGTCTTGCGTCTGGTACGAGAATGTGAACGAGTTATATGGTAATATACTGAGTCTGATACATGTTTCTTGCACGATTTGGTTATTTATTGATTTATTTGCCAACGCAAGTTCGGTTGACTCTTACGAAAATCATTAAAATTGTAGCCACCAGATGACGGATTTTAAGGCTAAAATGCACCAAATTCGATTTCGGCTGGGGCTCCGCCCCAGACCCCGCTGGGGGAGCTTACAGCGCTCCCCCAGACCCCCTAGCTAGATTTGGGGGCCTACTTCTAACGAGAGGGAAAGGGAGGGAGGGGAGGAGAGGAAAGGGAAGGGGGGAGGAAAGGGCCATGAGCCCCCCCACTATTTGGAGGAAGTTTACGCCTATGGTGCCCCCCCTACCTCCAAATCCTGGCTACGCCACTGATAAACTAATATGTATATTGAACTCATTAAACGAGGAACCTCAGAATGTGTGCGCCAAAACGCCATTTAGATTTTTTTTAAAATATGTCTACAGTCGAGGGGGAACAGGAACTCCTCAGGTCAGCACTCGCCGCACCTCGGCACTTACTTTGGCAGCACGTTTTCACAATTCTGGATCCGCCACTGTGGTGTGCGTAATTGCGCGTTACGATGCATGTGTGTCAGTAAATTACATGTACAGGATGAGCAGGATACACGTGAAACAAAAAAGAAGACTGACAACAAATGCCCGCTGAAAACGTCAATTCATAACAACACGGTTAAAGTGGAAAAGCGAGCATCAGTAGGATGTTCATATGCATATGCCAACGAAAGCGCCAGAAACAGGAGAGCATACGGCTACTTCAGAGATATCGCAAATGACAGAAAAATTGCGTGGCGGTATGATCGTCTTGGTATCACTTTGAAATGCGTAGTTTTCAAGAAAAATACGATAAACTACTGCACAACAGCTAGCACGTTGGGAGTTAGTTGTGCACTAGTATATCTGCTGAGTGCAGTAGAACCAGACGTGGCTGTGTTTACTCGGGGGTTGTCGCCATGCGTCTCCGTAGGCCTAACGCACAGCGAAGCAAGCGTGACAGACTTCTATAGCAATGAAGAGCGGTGGACAGACAGCGACAACAGCAAAATTAGCAAATTACGCTTGAATTAATAATTGAAGATTGAAGAAAGCGAAGAACTCTGAAGGCAGAAGATGGTCTGAATTATACCGGGTGGCCGAAAAAGTTAGTCCATTATTTTGATTGCTCCGATCTTTAAACTTCCTTGATTGATTTGTATAATTTTTTGCAGACTTTAAACACGTGTTTCTCGAATGCGTCTGTAGTCGGAACAAATCGTTGCTGTGTGCCAAAAACCATACAAATCAGTCGGGACATTCAAAATGACATGAGCAATTAAACAATGCCGTCTCACTTTTTGAGCCACCCGTGTAGCTTGCTGCTAGCACTGATCATATTATAGTTTAGGTTCTTTAAAAACTGGATGTAGACGACATTGACAAGTTATACGAAAATTACGTTTACTCATTTGCTTCGCGATTTATCCTATGTTGTTAATGTTTCGCTGGACTTTATAAATGAACAGTTCGTCAGAGTTACAGCGGAGATGATCTGCTGCTGAATGCGTGTCGGAATGCAATGCAACATTTCGTGAAGTTGTATCAACTGGCTGAGGGTCTCGTCTCTCGTGCATCATTCATCGATAAAGTAGGCATACAGTACCTCTGTGTTGCTCTAATCCGGGCAAAAGAACTGGCAGGCTTAACTTTGGAAATTGCTTGTAGGCCTATGCAGGACTGTTACTGACGTAGTCTCATAGTAATTTATTCGTCGCAAAGTTTTATTGAATTTTAACTAGGGGCCTATAAATGTAATAAATATAAATGTAATAAACCTTCAGAATAAAATAAGAGAGGCTGTCATGTAATCCCGTTTTAAATAGAAGTATGTAACCACTGATACAACCGTAATTTTGCGTTTCTAAATGTATCTCCAGGCCTATAACAGTTTTTTTTTGTGCGTATCATGCAGTTTTAGGCTTTGTCGTCGCAAATCCGTCTGTCTGTAGTCTATCGTGGTTGCGCCCTAGCCAGAGAGATGAATTTTTGGCAGTATTTTTTACCATACAGCGTAGACTTACAGTGTGTATTGAAATTGGGGGGGGGGATCCTCGAGGAGTTCTAGATTATCAATCATGCAAGTTGAATGGAAGGGTGGTGTGAAAATTTTGCGTTATTTGACGAATATCCAGCTTTGTTTAGTAAACGACAGGATACGGCCAGTTACATGGACGAATAGGATCGTATTCGACCCATCGAATGGTGCCATTTTCAGTAACCTCGAGTGACCTGGGACGTCGATTTCAAGCTCACGATATTATTCAACGTCAAGGTCGAAAATGTGCAAGATAGAGCTACAATGGCAGACCTACAGGGTGGCCCAAAAAACTGCACATTTCCATTTGAGATCACATAACTTTGCAATGACTGATGACAGAAAGGCGTGTAATATGCCAAAAGTTTCAGAATTTTGTCTAGAATGAAATGTATAATTTGCATATTAGTGCAATTAAATATTCTTTGCTTAATTTCAGGGTGACTACAACTCCTGGAAATCCTGGAAATCTCCTGGAATTTGAAAACCCTCCTGGAAATCTCCTGGAATTTAAATGGTCCTCCTGGAAATTTTTGTGTAATGATCGAAAATTTTATTTTATGGTTAATGGCTTTACTACATGATGATGTGGCATTGTTTGTGCATTGAAGAATGCA
>Ga0209149_1001393_pt1 | contig 12158 bp, 8 predicted proteins | sample WorMetTyACAVOLI2_FD_187423 | JGI IMG/M metagenome (GOLD analysis project Ga0209149, IMG submission 187423) | Marine gutless worms symbiont microbial communities from Max Planck institute for Marine Microbiology, Germany - Olavius algarvensis... ... | reverse complement strand
TCATTTGCTTCAAATGTTTGTGACTTACTATTAAATTGAAAAGACATGCATTGACGAACACAATTATATTTGTTGATGATAACATCTATATTCTCACCGTGCACTTTTGTCCGTCATTTTCCAGTCCTGCATTTTCCAGCCCTGCACTTTTGTCCGTCATTTTCCTGTCCTGCATTTTCAGTCGCCCCGGCTCGATGCCCCTCCCCAAAACCTCACCCCTCACAGGCCCACCCACTTTTGCTTTCTTTCCACTGCCTGTGCTATTTACTGAACGCATAAATGTATATAAATGACATGATTATACAAACTATACCTGCCTACTTGTAATATGTGTTGTCACAGAATACAACATATATGTAACTCATTACTGTATGCAGACTGATTCAGAAGTTTTAAATCTCCCAACTGATATTCCACGTTGTAAAGTAAGATTTCATTAGCGGAGCTACATCGTTATAACTGCACTGTATGTTGTTTTTATGTTTTTCTTTTAGTTTCCTAAGTAGAAGCTTTTCTATTCATTTTCTCTCTGTTTAATATGTACTTTAATACCAGTAGCAAACGGACTGATTCAATACAGTGAATACAATAGAGTGAACAAGAAGCTCAGTAGTTGCAGAGAGACCGTGTGTCGCGTCATCATTGAATATTTTGCTAAGTCACTCAAGGTCATTCAAAATAACACTGTTGAGTAGGGCGTAAGTCCCTATTAGTATTTCATTGAAACTATGTATCTTGTACCGTTTCTGAAATATTCAGCATCAAAGAATGGTGTGACCTTGAAACTGGTGTAGGGGTCATTCAAGGTCATTGGAAATGACGCCGTTCGATAGACCATAATACAACTTTTTATGCCATTGTATATATCGCTCTATCTGGTACAGTTTTTGAGTTATTTGACATTGAATAATATCGTAACCTTGAAATCTGGGTTAGAGGTCACTCAAGATCATTCAAACTGGTACCATTCGAAAGCTTGGGTGCGGTTTCCTATTCGCCTTCCATAGTAACTATGGCTCTATCTTGCATCAGTTCCGAGATAAAGCTGAATATTGGTCGAAAATCGTGATTTTAGCCGCGCGATGCTACGCATAAGCGCGGCCTATGCCGTCATGCGGTGGCTGTGTGTGTGTCCGTCACGTTCGTGCATTGTGTCAAAACGTATAGGTATCTTCGACTTTTTTTCACCGTCGGGTAGCCACACCATTCTAGTTTTTCCGCACCAAATTGGATAGCAATATTGCGATGGGAACACCCCTAACGGGGGCGTCGAATGCAGGTGAGGTAGGCAGAAATCGCGATTCTGAGCCTATCACGCTTTAGTGCCTGCTGTTAGCACTGCAACATGCCAGGCGTAGTCAAAAGGGTCGCCGGTCGACAGCGGCCACCGTCTCGCAAGTTATGACACATCGCTGGTAGTAAGTGGCGGTGTTGATTGTGGGAGAAGATGACGAAATATATATGACAAGAAGCCTCGACGTTACGCCATAGACAACAGAACAGCGCATTTAACTGCACGCAGTGATAAATTTGTGGCCCTACGTAACTAACCATAAAAGACTCTACTCTACGTTTTGTACTGTTGAAGCTAACTACTGACAGATACGAAGCATCGCGTGGCCTCTTTGCGACAGCAGAGCTACTTGTTTCATACCCCCTTGCAGTCGACGCCCCCGTTAGTGGGGTCCCGTCGGAATATTGCCATCCTGTTTGGTGTGGAAAAACTAGAATGGTGGGGCTACCCGATGGTGAAAAAAACTTTGAGTATATGTATAACCGTTTACACACAATACCGGCATGTGACGGACGAACAGACAGACATCTTGCCACGCCATAGTCCGCGCTATGCATATGCGTCACGCGGCAAAAACTAACTGCAGCAAGTGGTCAGATGTCAGGCACATCAAATCATGATGTGCTGCCACCTAGCAAATTTAACAAGTAGCTCAGCTGTTTAAGAGACCGCACAATGCCTTGTCACTGAATATTTCGCTAAATCACTCAAATGTCACTTAAGGTCATTCGAAATGACACTGTTAAGTAGGCGGTGTGTTAAGTCCGTATTAGTATTCCATTGAAACTATGTATCTCATACCGTTTCTGATCAAATAATGATTGACCTTGAAATTGGAGGTGAGGGTCGTTCAAGGTCGCTAAATATGGCGCAATTTGACAGGTCATATACGACTTACTATTGGTCTGCCATTGTAAGTATACCTCTATCTTTTACAATTTTTGAGTTATTTGACGTTGAATAATATCGTGACCTTAAAATCTAGTTTAGGGGTGATCAAGGTCATTGGAAATGGCACCATCCGAAAGCATGTGTACAGTTTCATATTCACCTTCCACAGTAACTATTCCTCTAACTTGTATCATTTTGGAGATAAAGCAAGATAGCCCAGTGGTCAAAAATCGCGATTTTTTCATACTTCAGACGTTCACTTGATGACGTCATGCGAATTACCTTCCGGTTTCGAATTTCTGCATCTCTGCATGGCTGTGACGCATCTTCCCCTAAGATTTGATGCAGATATTGTTATCCAGTCTGGAGTTATTGAAATTTTTCTGAAATTCAACATGGCGGCCGCCGCCATCTTGGATTTTCCGGTTATATATACAACTGTACTTCACCAAACATATGGCAGCAAAAATACAACAAATTAAACAAGACTAGAAATCCATATGCATCACCTCCGAGGTAATGCAATACCGGCAGTCCATGTGCAGTATCCCTTGAGCAATTCTGACGAAATTCTGTCGTTGAGAAATTCCTAATGTTAACAAGGTTCAATCAAATTTCAACATCATAGGTATGAAATGTGGGCTGAAATAACTCAAACTCGCAAAAAAATTGAATTTTTGGTATAAATTTTCCCCAAAGAGGTATAACCCCTTAAGCGATTTTTACAAAATTTGGCGTGGAGGGAGGCAATCTCAGGTCCGCACCCTCACGCCAAATTTCAGCATTGCACGTTTGAAAATGTGGGCTTTAAGCCCCAACACTCGCAAAAATTTCGAATTTTTGGTATAAATTTACCCCAAAGGGGTATACCCCCTTAAGTATTTTTTTTTACAAAATTTGGTGTGGGGAAGGGAGTCCCAGGTCTGCACCCTCACGCCAAATTTCACTAGTGGTTTAAAAATGTGGGCTTATGGCCTGAAAAAATCGCCAGAAATGGTAATTTTTGGTATACATTTGAACCAAAAGGGGTTTATCCCCTTACATGATTTTTTAGAAAATTTTGCCTGGGTGAGGGAGTCCCAGGACTGTACTCCCATGCCAAATTTCACCATTGTAGTTTTAAAAATGTGGCCTTATAGCCCCAAAAATTGCCAAAAATGCTAATTTTTGGTAAAAATTTGCCGGTAAAACATGGGCCTACGTTTAGTGTGATAAACTGCTCTCGCTTGGTCATGCTTCAGTTGAGTGGGTTATGGAACACTAACTAACGCAGAACACCTTCAAGCGGGCACTGAAGATGCATCTCTTCTCATCCGTCCAGCGACACTGAGTCGTTTTCGAGACTTTGCCGCTGCTTATAAATCTGCCGACTTACTTACTTACTTACTTACTAACTCCAGATACTGTGTTGATAGATAGCAGACAAAAGTAGGTCATGAAATAAACAGTTTACCAGTAAAAGCAAACTGCCACATTTTAATGGACCACAGTGTGTAGTTCTTAACACTACATGACAGATACATTCAAGTTAAATTCTTAACAATACAAACCGGTTAGCTCCATCACGACAATTTGGACACGAACAAGCAGTGCGCCGCCATGGCCTCATGCTATCACTGTTTTCTATGGAGACTGATACCACTGCAGTTTTTGCAGCAGACGTGCAATGAAATGCTTGTAACAACTTAATGTCATTACATTGAGACTTTGATGCCACAGACTGCTTTCTAAGCACAGTCCACTTGGTATGACGATCACCACAATCTACAATTTATAAGTCACATCAAACATTCCAAAAACTTTTGGCACTACACGTACATTAATGTAAAAATGCAGTTTACACACGTGCTAAAGGTGAAACCATGACATTGCCTAAAGCGACATTCACACTGCGTGCAGTGCTGCACGTATTTGTACGCAGCGCTCGAATTACCGCTGGGGATGCCGGGGATATCCCCGGCACTGGTCATCGGTATCCCCGGCACTGCTGTTGGTAGAGGCATCCCAGCCTGGGATGCTATTTGTCCCCGGCTCTGTCATTGACCCCATAGTCCGCCTATTGCAAGGAGTGAGTAAAGATGAGAGCGAAGTCGTACTGCGTAATAAAACTTATTCGCACACCGCGCTGCTAGAGTAGGCACTAGGCGGCACGGTGGTGGTAGGCGGATACTCATCCCTAGTCGTTACTTACGTTACGTTTGTAATCACTTACTGACGTCATCAACGACAGCGTTATTCTTCACGCATCGATGATGTCCATCTGTTTGTCCGTTTGTCCGTCTGTCGCCAAAATGCAAAAAAACGTGGTTTTTTCAAAAACTAAGCAATTTAGAGCTATGGTGTCTATTGACGACCTATAGGAAGTCGCACATGGGCTTTTCAAAGAACCCATTACTGGATCCCTGAAATCCAAAATGGCAGGAGATCCGCCATCTTGCATCTTGACGCCAAAATGCAAAAACGCGATTTTCTCAAAAACTAAGCTATTTAGAGCTATAGTGTCTATTGACGACCTATAGGAAGTTATGTAAGCTTAACTGGGCTTTTCAAAGAACCCATTATTGAATCCCTACAATCCAAGCTGGCTGAGATACGCCATCTTAAAAATCGACATTACGTCATTTTTTCTGCCGAGGGTGGTCCGATTTGAATAAAATTTCGCACGTAGACTGGTACAGAATGACATGTCGACTGCGGTGATGTGTGGAAATGGAAACCAGATGTAGAATTCCAGTATGGCGGACGTTTGCGCGAAATCAATGGCATGTCATCCCAGAGCCATGTATCACATTGCAGGGTGCTGCCACTTAGTGAATTCACTGCCACGATTCCAGAGCCACATGCCACATTGCAGGGTGCAGTCACATGACGAAATCAATGTCGTGATCGTGCCACATTGCAGCGTGTAAGAATTCCATCCGCCATATTGAAAATCGTTTTTCGTTAAGATTAACAGATTTGAATAGTTTCATCAGAAAGCGAGTAACTGCAAAGTCTAATGATTTTACATCACTCTTGTTTAACGGACAGCACTCTAAACCATATAACAAGATTGGCAAGCATTTATAACTAATTCGAGGACTACCTCTTCAGAGGCTGCCCTTCCAATCTTTCCAAAAATAGCATTAGTGGCACGAAAAAATCCGCGCTTGGCCTCGTCTAACGAGCACTTGAGCGACCTTGATTTGACAAAGTGCACCCCGAGGTACCGAACTTCCTCCACCCATGGTAAGCTGCGACCTGTGGAACTAGTAATGACAGCACACGTTACATCACAGCGAGGGCCGACTCGTAAACAGGATGATTTTTTAAAATTGATGGACATATCATTATTGTTATATTCCGATTATTTGCAAAATTTACTGTAAATGTGAACAAAACGCCTTTTCAGTTCTGGTGCACAGTAATGAAAACAACACATAATAAGGTTGTTGCAGTATGAGCAGATGAAACCAGTTCTGCTGGCTTTTGGGTGCACAGTAATAGATAACTTACTAACTTAGTCACTTACAGGCATAGGCCGTGTGTTTTTATCGGGAAGCTGATGCAAGTATAGGGCGCCGATATGACTATAAGATACGGCCATCGGACTCGCATTTCGCAGACAAATGACTGCAAAATATTCTTTTCAAAGAGAATCGTTAAATTATATAGCAAAACAGAAAAAAGCCTTCAGGTTACAACGTTATGTGACGTGTTTTCAGGAAGCCAAATAAATAATGACATGGCGCGTCTAGCTGAATCCCCAACTGCGAGGATGACATGACGATGACCTAAAACACATAAAATACCATTCAGAATGCCCAAAACTCACCATTTCCAGATCAAAAATCCCCACACCCCACCCCCTCGGCGCCTACGGCCATCCCGCCTCTGCTTTTTTCCTAATTCGCACACTGTTTGTATGCACAGTACTGCGCAGTGCTGTGCTGTACTGCACCAAAAAATATGTTAATGTATGCAAATTGTAAACTTTTGGCTTCTTTCTCCGCCTTTAGTGTGCTTGACAGTTGGTCTCGTAGGGTTTTCCATCATTTCTTGGAAATAGCGACTATCAAAACAACAAACACACGAGTCGGAGTAGCAAGACGTCTCATCTCACATCTGAAATGGCCTGCAAACTGTTGTTACACATGTTATTTGTTAATGGTAGGTGATTGGCTGCATGTATCTTTAACAAGCTTGTCACTTTCAACCACCTATGTGATGTTAGCTATGACGTAATCGTGGAACAACATAAATTAAAGTCTAACAATAAATTCAAATGTACTGAAAAATATGTGCGTATAATGCCGAGATGATGTGAATTTTGGGAGAAACGGATGCGGACTTTTAACACACACATAACTACAAGACCCGCCTAAGCACTACAATTACGATGTGCTGACACTATAAACAATTAAAACATGCAAATAGGCCTAGTTTCACTAACCTCCTTTCTTTCTTTTTGTAACACCTATTTCTTTGGCCACCTCCTTCCATGCTCTGTTTTTTGCTTTGTTGTCTTTATACGTTTTTAACACTGACGAGTACGGTACAACATTTCATTTTTTACTGCCTCAATTAACTGTTCGGCATCGACCAAAGCCAAGGTTAATGAATATTCATAAACATGTGATGGCTGTGCCCCAGGGCATGCAGCATAATGAGGGCAGTGACCTGCATAATACCAGCGTCACCCACGAAGTGTCAGTTTATCTGGATGGCCAGCGCCTTAGGCACGAGTGCCACCCAACCTATCTTGGGGTGACTCTAGACCGTATGCTGTCCTACAGAGAACACCTAACAAAGACTGCAGGCAAACTGAAGAACCAAAATAACTTGTTGATAAAGCTAGCCGGTTCCACCTGGGGCGCCAGCGCCAATACTCTGCGGTCATCTGCTCTGGCGCTTTGCTATTCAGCAGCAGAGTACTGCGCCCCAGTCTGCTCACGCTCTGCTCACACAATGTCGATGTGCAGTTGTACTCAACCATGCACCTCATCTCTGGCACCCTCCGTTCCACACTTCTCCCATGGCTTCCAATGCTCTCCAACATTTAACTGCCAGCCCTACGAAGGAAGGCTGCCACTGACAAGCTGGTGGAGAAAATCGTCAAACATGACAGTGCGCCAATCAAGCCTGATATCCTTAACCCACCATTGCTACGACTATAATATAATACAATATTTTAAAAAAACTTATAAAGCGCCATATGTAACAAAAAAGTTATTCGTAGGCGCTGGGGTGACACGTGACTAGGCAATATAGGCAATGCTAAAAAGATGACTTTTAAGTTTGCGCTTAAAAATGCTAACAGAGCTACAGTCTCTAATGTCATATGGTAGACCGTTCTAGTTAGTAGCGGCAGACTGTTTGTAACAACACGAAGATGAAACACTCTGCATGTAACCAACAGAGAGGAGATGGTGTGACGATGACCGTAAATTGTGACTAGGATTATGAATGGTTAACAGGTCACGTAAATACGAACGATTGTTGTGGTGCAAAACATTAAAAGTTATTAAAGCCTGTTTGTATAAAATATGCTGTTGGACTGGCAGCCAGTGCAGTTTGATGAGTGCAGGAGAGATATGTTCGAATTTGCCGGCACGTAGCATAACTTGTCCTAATGTATTCTGTACATGCTGCAGTTTCTTAAAGTTGCTGTCAGTCATGCTGACAAACAGTGAGTTGCAATAGTCGAGCCTTGAGCCAACAGTGCTGCAGGCGACAATTCTGGCAACATCATCAGGAAGGGACTGGGGCACATGGTGCAGCACGCGTATGTGAAAGTAACAGGTTTTACACACGTTGGCCACATGCTGGTCGAATGTAAGATGCCTGTCTAATGTGACACCGAGACTTTTGATTGTGGCTGACGGTTGGATGACGACGTCAGAGACCTGTAGCGACGGCACGTCGTCGACAAACTGTCGCCCTCTAGCAGCTGTGAACAGAATCACCTCGGACTGCTGGTTGCTGGGATTCAGCTGCAGGCCGTTGTGCAGTAACCACTGATGTACGGTGGTGGTACACTTTTTAAGTGTGTTGATGTTCACCTTGAGATCGTCCTTCAAGGCTGCAATGGACGTCTGGGTGTTGTCTGCATATTGATGATGACGCACGCCAAAAGAGCCGATCACAGATGACAGAGGAACAATGAATAAGATGAAGCACAGAGGTCCAAGGGATGAGCCCTGCGGGATGCCATAGTTACAAGCAGTCGTCGCGGATGAGTTGCAGGATTGGCGCACGAACATCGACCTGGTATTGAAGTACGACACGAACCAGTTGAGGGCTTGAACTGTAACTCCGAATGTATGCTGAAGACGGCTGATCACGATTTTCGGATCTATACAATCAAATGCAGCCGACTGATCGATAGCAACGAGGATGGTTGACTGGTGAGCATCGAATCCAGAACAGATACCGTTAGTTATTTTGAGAAGCGCCGTCTCAGTAGAATGATGTCTGCTCTATAGCAGATGCAGACTGCACAGCGTCGAAGCTTGATGAAGACAAGACGTGCGGGATGACCCCGTTCAGAACTAGTCGCTCCAATATTTTTCTGACAGTATCCAAGTTTGATATTAGACGATAACTTGCTGGGTCAACAGCATCCAGACCGTGTTTTTTAAGAAATGGTGTCACTGACGCCGTCTTGAAATTCGCTGGAAAAGTTGCATGCTCGAAAGACAGATTGGCGAGTCTTGTAACTACGTGCGCGAACGTGTATCTGCAAGCCTTGGGCAGCGAAGTACGGACAAAGTCAAGTGGTGACAACTTGGCTGGCATCGATCCGATCAATTTGGCTACCTCGTACGACATCCAGGAAGCCGCTGTGGCTGGATTTGCAACCAGATGACATCAGAAGTCGATGTAGGCATAACTGGAAGTCGGCTCAGGTAGTCAACTCTCACCTAGTGTGTGACCCCACAATCCGGCAACCGGGTTTTTGACCTCCCTTGGCAACAGTGGTCTCCACTAAACCGTTTTCGCACGGAACAGCGACACTCCGGTGGCTGCAGAAGGAATGGCGACTTACAGACACTGATCTGTGTCCTTGTGGGAAGACCAGACGATGTCCCACATTGTCGAATCCTATCCCCTGACAAAACTGAATGATGGCTTATCTTGGCTGCACACTGCAAATGAAGACGCTATTTCGTGGCTGACCAATTATGGTTCATGACATGCATACGAGAAGAATAGCAACTAGCTCTAATATAAATTAGCTGTTATTGCAGGCTGAAAGCCTACATTGTATTTACTTTAGGTGTCCGAAAAATCAATCTTTCCGGAATAAGCCCGTCAAAGCGCAGCTGATCCGGACCAAATTCGGTATACGTGGACAGGTGACAACGCTGATGGAATTTTGGGCACGATCGGGACGAGTCCCGCGGAGCCCGAGTTTTTTGTGTGGTCATCCAGACAACCTTTCGGCAACTTCGCAATGGCCGATTTTCACCTAATTTGGGCACAAAACGTAGTTCAGTGTCCCGTCAATTAATACGGAAAGACTTTTTCGAAAATTGTCACTTTAAAGGTCATTTGCACCCAAAATCTAAAATCGAACGTTGGTCAAAAGGCACCTCACTCAGAGCAGCTACAGGTCACGGGATGCACTGCGGAGAGATACTGTTTACTGCACGCTGTAGTCCAACGGCCAGTGAGTTTCCGAGATCAGTCAAATTTTCTGTAAGACGTATGGTTGTGGAGCTGCGGGGCGTCAAAGTTGCCCAATTTTCGAATTTTTGGCTATTTTCCCCCATTCAAAACGCCTAAAAGTACCTTCCGGTGACCAGCCTACAGCCCAGGGGTTACATTGCAGAATGATTACGATTTTTCCACGTGGTAGTCGAAGAACCAAAGGGTTGCCTTCCGGCAGCAAAGTTTTCTTGCGACTTCTGGTAGGGGAGCTGGGGGCCCCAAACTTGACCAAATTTTCGCCTATGGCAAATGGCTATGCTACTACACGGCGCAGCAGGTCTGGACCAAAGATGTCTGAAAATGCACAATTCTAAGGATGGATGTACTTTCCCACCAAATATCTTTGCCCCTACCCCCAAAATCACCGTAAACCTCATTTTGGGGGACTTTTCAATGCAAAACCTATTATATAGAGAGCTCTCTGTAAGTCGCACGTTGATGGAGCTACGAAGTTGAAACTTTACAGGCAAGTACTTGGCGGTGTGTCAAAATTTTTCTGCTAGGGGCGTCTGGGGGGGTGCAGGGCACCTAATGTTAATTTGTGTCCCCTAATATCTCTAAAACCACTGGAGCTAGAAAGTTGAAATTAAAAGCACAATTAGATATGGTAAAGTACTCGCTTTGGGTACAAAAACTTTTCTGTTACGGGGCATCTAGGGAGCACAGGGCCCCTAATGTAAATTTGGGACCCGTTATCTCAGAAACTACTGGAGCTAGAAAGTTGAATTAAAAACACAATTAGATGTGGTAAAATACTCACTTCGGGTACAACAGTTTTTCCATTAGGTGGCGTCGAGGGGTGCAGGGCACCCTAATGTAAATTTGGGACCCCCTGATACGCTTTCAGCCTACATGCCGTCGAGAGCGCTAGCGACTACTACAACTTCTAGTTCATTATTGTCTTTATTTAAGGAGGATATAGCCCTTTGCCTTTGTTGTTGGGATTTTGGAATGCTGGTCTAACTGGGTCATAATTTCCTTAATTTCCGTTAAACTCTAATGCAATGGAGTTGTAATGTACTATTCAATTTATGTAAGGTGTACCAGTCGTGGTGTTTAACCATGCCCATGCAGGATGCTGTTTTAAACCTTTCTTAGTATACCCTTCGACTCTGTCATCTGGATCTCACAATACTAGTCTGTTTTGTTTTGACTGGTTATAATAGTTTTAATTGGTAACTAGCTCTAATGCAAAGGAGCTGTTATTCATTATTCCCTTTATTTAAGGAGGATAAAGCCCTATGCCTTTGTCATTAAGATCTTGGAATGCTAATCTAACTCTTTGGCTGATCACACTTTCCTTAAAGTAAAGTAAAGTAATTGTGGATTTGTATTGCGCTATTGGATTTGTATTTGTATGCTAATCTAACTCTTTGGCTGATCACACTTTCCTTAAAGTAAAGTAAAGTAATTGTGGATTTGTATTGCGCATTACACGTATTAATGTTAAAAACTTCCATGGAAATTTAACTACAGTGTAAGGGCTCAGAATGACACCTCTAAAACAGCAAATATCAACTGATACCATTTTCAATAAAAAAGGTAATAATAGTTAGTAGCAAATCAATGAAATGTCGATTGCTCCAATAGTATTATCATCTTTTTTTATTGAAAATGGTATCAGTTGATATTTGCTGTTTTAGGGGTGTCATTCTGAGCCCTTACAACTATAGTTAAACTTCCATGAAAGTTTTTAACATTAATTTTTGCTGTTTTATTACCATTTTTTTGCAGTAAGTTGACCAGGTGTTCCCGCCACCTTCGTCACTGTTATATAATTAGCAATTTGCCACTGTGAGCTGGTCTGTCGTTGCCACCCTAGTTTTACTACCTATAGGTTTACACATCCACCATTGTACCAAATTTAAATTCCTAATTAGATTAGTTTTGGAGATATAGCAGTTTAAAAATTAAAAAAGTGGGGCTTGCTTATACCCTAGATGCCCTAGTAGAAAAATTTATACATGTAGCCCTAGTATCTCTAAATGCCAAGCAGCACATCAAATTTCAATTTTCTAGGTTGATTAGTTTCGGAGATATAGACTGGGTCCCAACATAAAAGCTGGGGAGTGCTGATCTGGACTGGACATTTTTTACCGTTTTTTGCATATATTACCTTTTCCTATATTACTTGCTTTCTACACGCATTTTGGGTGTTATTAATTATTTCATGTCGGGCCAGGCCCGGCCCGGCCCGGCCCGTCTGCATCAGAGCCCGGCCCGGCCCGTTTAAATTAATTTATTTCCCGGCCCGGCCCGGCCCGGGCCCGGCCCGGCCCAC
>Ga0209149_1001392_pt1 | contig 12159 bp, 7 predicted proteins | sample WorMetTyACAVOLI2_FD_187423 | JGI IMG/M metagenome (GOLD analysis project Ga0209149, IMG submission 187423) | Marine gutless worms symbiont microbial communities from Max Planck institute for Marine Microbiology, Germany - Olavius algarvensis... ... | reverse complement strand
TGCGCTGTAGAGTCAAGTTTACGGCGTCGATCGACCAGGTCAGATCGTGCTTGTCACCCTAGGACAACGGCATAAATAGACACAACATAAGTTATTTGAAGTCGACAATGTTACCGCTTAGCTGCTGTGTGGCTCCTTTGGACACCGTACGGTAAACGTCGGCCGTCAAAAAGTGATGTGACAGGCGATCAGTGCGCAGACATCCATATTACGACGACTCTATAGGCTAGCGGCAAAAGATAACAGGTGGTCGGATACCTCTCCCCGCGGTAGAACAAAATGAAATGCAGTTTTTCGGAAAGAGTAATGTTTAAGAAGTAGGAAATGGATGGTTGCGTGGTTTATTTTAGTGGCAGAGGTTCTCGATCGGGCCAATTTTGATGACTACCATATCATCATCATCACTTTATTTATTCCATCCACATAATGCAGTGAAATAAGACAAAGGAACATAAAACACTTGGAATGAAAAAGGACAACAAGGCAACAGGGTGCACTAACAGTTGACCCGTACACAACAAGGCATAGTAGTGTTAATTGCACTAGCGTGAGATACAAACTGTAAAATACGAAATATAAAATAAAAATAAAAACCAGCAACATCAAACCTACCAGATCATGTAACCTAGTCTATCAGGCTATACCGAAGAAACTCGTCAAAGTTGATAAGCTGCAGACAACGTTTAAAGGCGCCGAGGGAACTAAAATTTACAGCGCTCGTACGGGCGGCTGAGAATACATACGTCAGTTTCACGGTCATTCTTTCTGCCCAGGAAAGCATATGTATTGCATCCATTTGATAGTTTCTGTGAATTGTATAAAATATGGCTTTGCGGATGATGCTGCGTAGACTACTTTTTCCAGATTAGGCCTATATCGCCGTAATAAATGCCAGCGCTTGCCACTGAAATACGTAATCTTTTTTTTGTTTTGCCAAATGTACTCCTATATTTTATCACTAGAATTAGTCAAGTAAACTCAGGTTTTCGTTCTTAACCTCGTTAAGCTATGTTTGTAGTCTAGTCAGTCTCGAGCTGAAAGTTGCAAGTTATTACCCGCCATTCGCTAGTAGAGCGAAGGGCGAGGTATTTGTTTTACTGTATGTTTGTTTGTTTGTTCGTCAACGATTTCTTGACAACCCGCGGGCCGATTCACGCCATATTTTGCATGCAAGCGTAGCCTGGGCCAGGACGTGTCTTCTCCCCTTTTGTGGGTTGGCGGCCCCCGGCGGGCGGAAAAAGAGGCAAATTACATTTTCGTTACTATGGGAGTCAATGGGGAATTTTTGCATTTTGGCGGTTTTTGAGCGATATCTCAGCAACGCGTGCACGGATCCACACCAAATATTATTTGTGTACGGACAATGTCTGCCGACGTGCCCCTCCCCCAGTGGGATCCATTGGCCCCTGGGGGGCGGGGGAGGGGGAGTTAAAAACTCAAAAAATTGGGGGTGGTTTCATTCGTGCTGCGGACAGCTACCATTTCTATTTTTCTCAGCGATACCAAATGTGGTCCAGTATGTAGGGCACAGAATTAAACGATGATCATCCGCAAATTCAACATTTTACCGCGCGACGCTATGCATAGCGCGGACTATGCCGTCGCAAGATAATCATAATCATAATCATAAATTTAACCAACTTACACAAAGAGTGACCAGTGGTTTACAGTTGTAAAGAGTGAATAAAATAAAAATACAAACGAAACAAAGTTCACTGGATAAAATACAGTGTAAAAGATAGTTAGTAATCTAAACTAGGCAAAGATAGCTGTCTGTCCGTTCGTCCGCCCATCCTTCCGTCCGTCACACGCCAGTATTTTGTCGAAACGGCTAAACATATCTTCAAAGTTTTTCCGTGCCAAACGGTATGGCAATATCCCGACGGCAACCTCCCTCTAGCGGGTGTTGAATGCAAGGGGGTATGAAACAAGAAGCTCAGCTCTCACAGAGAGACCGCGCGCGCTTCATGTCATTGAATGTTTTGCTAAGTCACTCAAGGTCGCTCAAGGTCATTCGATATGACACTGTTGAGTAGGGCGTGTGTAAGTCCCTATTAGTATTTCACTGAAACTATGTCTGTACCTTGTACAGTTTCTTGAGATATTCAGCGTCAGTGAATGGCGTGACCTTAAAACCGGTGATAGGGGTCGCTTGACGTCATTGAAAATGGCGCCGTTCGATAGATTATATATCGTCATTATCATCATCATATTTATTTCGCCATAAACTGAGTTAACAATAATGACATAGTACAAGTTTAACACAAAATGGCAGGCAATACGACTTTCTATTGGTCGGCCATTGTAAGTATAGCTCTATGATGTACTGTTTTCGAGTTATTTGACGTTGAATAATCGTGACCTTGAAATTTGGATTATAGGTCACTGAAGGTCATTCAAACTGGTATACCATCGAAAGCTTCGGTACGGTTTCCTATTCGCCTTCCATAGTAAAAACTGGGTTAGGGATTGTTCACGGTGATTGAAAATGGCGCCGTTCGATGGACCATATTACGGCTTTCTATTGGTCGGCCATTGTAAATATAGCTCTATCTTGTACTGTTTTCGAGTTATTTGACGTTGAATAATATCTTGACCTTGAAATCTGGATTAGCGGTCACTCAAGGTCATTAAAGCTGGTAGCATTTGAAAGTTTGGGTGCGGTTTCCAATTCACTTTCCATATAAGTAACTATGGCTCTATCTTGCAATCTAGCGTTTCCGTTATCACAAACTTTGTAATTCGAAAGCGTAACAAAAAACAAAAACACCACACTTTTTTGTCTATACAGCCGGTGCGCGACATACGATCCCCACCATACATGGCATGGTGATAGAGGAAGTGCGTGCCGTTTTTGGACCCCCTAACTTTTTTGATCCGATCATTAGTTTCGCCGCTAGGGGCTATTGAAAATTTGTGGGAAATGCCCCCACCGAGGGTAAGTGCTTATAAATTGGTTGTTTGTCACCCGAGAATTTCGTAAAACTTGTGCAAACAAGTCACTTCCGAGGGGCAAATTTGTGGGCGAAATTCCAAATTTTTGCAGTTAGGAGCTGTATTCCCACATTTCTGCCCCGATAAACGTGAAATTTGGCACGGGGAAGCGGACCTGCGGTCGTGCCAAAGTTCACGTTTATTGGAGCAATGTGTAGCCCCGGCGGGGTGAAAACCCCATTTTGGACCACTGAGTTAACGCAATACCGGCAGGCACACACACACACTCAGGTAAATTGATATTCTGTCCATGCATAGCATTGGACAGACAATGACAAACCTCACTGATCGCACGCGCGGAGGTATCAAAATCTGAGGAAACAAAAAGCTCAGCTATCGCAGAATGACCGCGCGCTGCTTCATGTCATTGAATATTTCACTAATTCACATATGTCTGTTGAATAAGTCGTGTGTAAGTTCCTATTAGGATTCCATTGCAACTATCTCTTTATCTTATATTGTTTCTGGGATATTCAAAGTCGAAGGACACCCACGTGGGTCGTTCAAGGTCATTGAAAATGGAAACATTCGATAGATCGCATACTACTTCCTATTCATCTTCCATTAAACTATGGCACTTTCTTGTATCGGTTAATTGCCAGATAAAGCGACATACAGGTTAAAAATCACGATTTTTTTACCGTCGAAAGATGTCTGTCTGTCCGTACGTCCGTCTGTCACACGTCGATATTCTGTCAAAACAGTTATACATATTCTCTAACTTTTTTAACCGTCGGGTAGCCACACCATTCCAGTTTACCCGTGCAAAACAGTATGACAATATTCCGTCGGGGAAACGTGGGCGTCGAATGCAAGGGAAATAAACAAGAAGCTCAGCTGTCACAGAGAGACCGCGCGACGCTTCGTGTCATTGAATATTTTGCTAAGTCACTCAAGGTCATTCGCAATAACACTGTTGAGTAGGGCGTGTATAAGTCCCTATAAGCATTTCATCGAAACTATGTCTGTATATGGTACCGTTTCTGAGATATTCAGTGTCAAAGAATGGCGTGACCTTGAAACTGGGGGTAGGGGTCGTTCAAGGTCATTGGAAATGGCGCCGTTCGGTAGACCATACGACTTTTTATTGATCCGCCATTGTATATATAGCTCTATCTGGTACCGTTTTTGAGCTACTTGACGTTGAAAAATATCGTGACCTTGAAATCTGGGTTAGAGGTCACTGAAGGTCATCCAAACTGGTACCATTCGAAAGCGCGGGTGCGGTTTCCTATTCGCTTTTTATAGTAACTATGGCCGTATCTTTAACCGTTTGTGAGATATTCAGCACCAAATATAGCGTGACCTTAAAAACTGGGTTAGGGGTTGTTCAAGGTATTGAAAAAAATGGCGCCGTTTGATAGACCACATACGACTTTCTATTGATCCGCTATTGTAAATATAGCTCTATCTTCTACAGTTTTTGAGTTATTTGACATTGAATAATAAATATCATGACCTTAAAACTCAAGTCATTCAAACTGGTACCATTCGAAAGCTTGGTTGTGGTTTCCTATCGGCCTTTCATAGTAACTATGGCCGTATCTTTAACCATTTATGAGATATTTAGCGTCAAAGTATAGCATGACCTTGAAAACTGGGTTAGGGGTTGTTCAAGGTCATTGAAAATGGCGCTGTTTGATAGATCATATACGACTTTCTATTGGTCCGCCATTGTAAATATAGCTCTATCTGGTACAGTTTTTGAGTTATTTGACGTCGAAAGATATCGTGACCTTGAAATCTGGGTTAGAGGTCACTCAAGGTCATTCAAAATGGTACCATTCGAAAGCTTGGGTGCAGTTTCCTATTCGCCTTCCATAGTAACTATGGCTATCTCTTGCATCAGTTCCGAGATAAAGCAAGATATTGGTCGAAAATCGTGATTTTTTTCATACCCCTCTTGCATTCGACGCCCCCGTTAAGGGGGTCCACGTCGGAATATTGCCATTTCGTTTAGTGTGATAAAACTAGAATAGTGGGGCTACCCGATGGTGGAAAAACTTTGAGGGTATGTGTAATCGTTTAGACACAATACCGGCGTGTGACGGACAGACGGACGGACGGATAGACAGACATCTTGCCACGGCATAGTCCGCGCTATGCATACGCGTCGCGCTGTAAAAACCATGCTGCTGTAAATTTAACATAACATATTACTGTAATACAAAGTTTACAAACTAATATTACTCAGTTATTTGCTGACAACATTGTAGCCATCTTCCGTCTCCACTCTCCAATGCCTTGTGTCACGCTGTAGGGGACAATTAAGCCGGAGTTGGTCTCCACGACTTGGAACCAAGTCCTTGCTGGTAGTTTCTACTGCACTGAATAAGGTAGATGTATATTATGAAGATTTCGGGGGAGCGTACAATGTATGTGTGCATGCGCAGGTGGGTTTTCGGTCAGAGCTGCAGTATGTCAAACTTATCAAAGCACTGTCGCTCCGACGAGTATAGAAATAAAGACGCTATAAGACTGTGCAGACATATTCTGTGTGCAGCTGATGGTGACGGAACTTGCGCGTCGTGCAGACCACCGTCGGTGATTGGCAGCGCTATCATTGTCACGCACTCACGCATGCTGTGAAAAGAGGCGTATTGTGACGATGCGACTACGGCTGGGACAGCGTGACGGAAAGCTGGTCCACGTCGCCGTTGTCTTGAACGTCTGTCTCGTGACGTTTGCCGTCCTCTGCGGCTGCTGCTACGCCGGTCAGACTCTTCTTTTTCCTCTTCACCGATTGCATTATTAGCAGCCCTTCCTTAGGAGCCGTATACGTGTTGCACCCCCGTCCGTCCGTCTGTTTGTCTGTCCGTCTTTTTGTCCGTCCGTCTATTCCGGTCCTGTGCCGTTTACTGAACGTGCCGAAACACCTTTGTGCCGATGTGCCGTTTGACTGGCGGCAGGCCGGCGCTGCGACGGCTAGCTCGCAGAAACAGACTTGCTATATTAGGCTGTGTACGTTGTTAGGGAGGGCCGCTGTTGACAACTGGCCGTCATACTCTCCGCTGATCGGTGCGTTTGATACAGCGACAGCACATACATGTAGTCAGACATTCTGCTACATTGTTCACGCCATCGCATACATAGTTCGTCGAACCAATCCGTCTCACTTTAGGATTAGGAGCCTAACTATTTGCCAAATGTAACATGATGAAGTGTCTACCGGGTATAGCCCGAAAGTGAAGCAATTGATTGTTCACGTCTTTGAAACATATTCCGACTACTTCTATGAATATTTTGTTCCAACACATTAGTCGTTAACGTTGTTCCCATCAACTATGCAAAATAGAGCGAGTTATTTAGATATGTGCGTTCTATGTGTAAACCGTTCTGATGCGCTACGTATTCGAGACAACGCCATTAACAACAATAGGCAGAACTAAAAAAATACCAGTCTTTTGTTAATTTTGCTCTCAAGCACTGTCAGTAAAACTATACTGTTACAGCCTGCTATTGTGTCTATTGCTCGGACGTGGAACTTTGTAAATACTTTGCTTTGTATATACATGTCTTTTGTTGTCATTGTATTATCGTGTATTTTAATGTTGTTCGGTCTTTTGACCGCAAGTTTGAAATAAACCATCAGTTCAGTTCAGTTCAATACACGTCACGATGACGTCATTGAAGCAAAACTGGACAAAAACTAAATAAGTGAATAAGCTTAAATGAATGCATGAATAAATAAGTAAATAAATAAATAAATGCGTTATTTTTACTGATTAAGACGTTCGGTAACAGAAATCATAGAAATTGTTTTAGGCGTTTAAAAGATACGAGCAATGAAAAAGTGACCTCACTTTTTCATTGCTCGCATAAGTACTTTTGTAGTACCTGTACTTATACTTTTAAAAATCGGCACTTGTATATGTAACTATAGCTGTATCTTGTACCACTTTCGAGTTATTTGACGTTAAATAATATCGTGACTTTGAAATCTGGGTTAAGGGTCACTCAAAGTCATCTCTTCTGACTTTTTCCATGTTCATTTTAAGTTGTGTTTGTTAGTAGTGTTTATTTCGTAATTTAGCTGTTCTTGATTTGTCATTATTTTCTTTTATTATGTTCTGCCTACAAGGCGAATAGCGATATATAAAGTCTCCACGGCACTCGCAGCAGGATATAACATATAAGCGTATAGGATCAGCTAAACTGATTGCCACAGAAGCAGCTGCTGCTTGTTTGGCCGGAAATGTTGCAAATCTGCGATAGAATTGACGAAGATCGGTTGTCCGCGGTCAGCCTGCCGTGATTTGTACGTCGACGAAACAAGGTTATATTGGCGTGTCGTCGCCTGCCTGGTTCGCCCTCTAACGACCATCATTAGACCGTCGATAGCATGTGTAACCGACATAATAGCCTGCCTAATAAATGTTATCGCCGGCTTTCACGTATAGCCTCCTTCGCTGATAGTAAAGATGAAAGACGTCTAAGTTGCGATGATCAAGCCTGTGTCATTTCTTTTCTAAATAGCCTTCATACATCACTTCAGATTTGTAAACTGATGCAACGGGGACAAGATATAATAATTCCTAAACCTCATTTTGAATACTTGCATCCATATTCTCATTAGGCCTGCTGTACAAAATATTCAGCTATCGCTGACAAAACGCGTGACAGCGAGTACATTTAATGGTACAAGCGCACGCATTACGCATGTGCAGAATAAGTAAAGTAAGTAAGTAAAATAAAGTAAACGTGGATTTGAATAGCGCATCGTCGCAAACAGCCTCTAATGCGCTACCGCTTCACATACTTCGGCACTGATTTCCGTTAGCTAGCCGTCAGCCAGACACCAGCCAACACTGCAAGACCACGGACTACGGATACTGTATCATGCTGGGTGCTCATTGCACCTACCTACGGAGGGATAGCTCAGGCTGTGTTGACCTGGGTGCCTTCGTTTTGCGCTGAGGTGGTTTGCCCGTCCTAAAATGGCCAGTCACCTATCCATCCAGGCACTAACCGGGCCAGGCGTGGAGTTGCTACGTTGATCGAGACCAACGCGTTACCACTAAGCCAAACCGAGTGTCCATTATGTGCTAATTACTTCCTTAAGCGGAAAACGCGTTTACATCTCTGCGTATGTACTACGCTCACTCCGCTTTGTCCTATAACAAACTCGGGTCAGCTTAAAAGCAGTCACTATAACCTTTCAGGGTTGACCAAGGTCAACAATTTTGGTACCAATTGAAAGGGCGTATAATTGACGGAGTTATGTCATGTTAATCGTAGCGGTCCGGTTTTTGAGACACACTGTAGAAGCCATCAAAGAGGGAATCTTAGTCGTGTACCGCGACATCTAGTAGGAAGTCGTATACCTCTTGAACCCTGTGAAAAAAATGACCTTTACTTTGCCTATGATCTTAACGTGCGAACTTTTAATTGTCCAAGCGTTTCCCCAATATACGTAACTACCAAACAAAAAGCAGTTATCTGCAATAGTTTTGAAGTTATCGAGCGCGGACAACCAGACGCACGCACACACACACACACCTACCAACTGCATATATATACGCATGTGTTCATGATAATTATGACAATCTAGTCAAATTTGAAAAATAAGTGAGGCTTCTGACAGACACAGTATGCTGAAAATAATACCACCTCGTTCCTCCGTTACGGGTAGTAAGAATTCTATGTCCGTTATTGATACGGAGTAACTGTACACTGTTTTTATATCTTAAAATGGGGATTTTTAATTAGAGAGCTGAAGATCGCCCGCAGTCATCTGATGCCCCCCCCCCGCAGCAGCATCTGTATAATGGACTCGCCCGGCCTACAAACTATTCATTTTTGCACGGTAATTCACTATCCCGTTGCGGGCAAGTCTCATGTTTCCACAGAAATGAATTTGCCGGTCCTCACTGCGGGACGCCAGTCGCGGAGACTATACGTCGTGCCACTGACGAACCGGAAAACGGCGGATCGAGCATTTTCCAGTGCTGCACCGAGAGCGTGGAACCAGCTGCCGACTGAACTGGGAAAAAAACACAATCGGCATCTGCCTTTCGCCGAGGACTGCAAACGTTTCTTTTCAACCGTACAACCGAATAACACATGATATAATGACTATGCAATGCACCCTCGGTCTTGCAGTAGGGGTCTGCGCAATAGAAACAAACTTAATGTTAATGTGTACGAATAGTGTGCTGGCCTACGGCCATCGTGGCTGGCGTAGGGCCTGCAGCCAGTGTGGCTCGCTCTTCGGGACACGCGACAGATAAGGTGAAGACATAATGCCCGTGGTCCGTGCGCGGAGGCACAAAAGTCGCGCTTGAAAGCTGCAGTATTGACTTTAGAAAGAAAATAGCGTCAGCCATAATAGCGTAATCAAATCCGAATTCAATTACTTTTGCACCGTGTCGTTTCGACGGCGTTATGCGTAAAACACTAAGCCCTATATTCAGTGCGCCGTGACACATACGTTGCTATTTGAATGCGTAAGCGATATATATATGAGAAATCAGAAATGCTGCTGAATTATGCCGACACCCACTGTGTGTATCCGTATAAGTGCACGGCACTTGCTTTATGTTATTGCCTGAGCCGATAAGCGCAGATACAGCCACATGACAGCGATGGTGATATAGATGATATAGATCTAACCGTATGTGTTGCTGTTGTACACCAACAGAGTTTACTTGAGGTCAGCGTAGTCGCTCGTGGAGGATTATAATGCTATAAGATGTAAGGCATATAGCCACGTGCAGCGACGATGATGGCGAAATTACCACGGCTAGAACGTTGCCAGTAGCTTTTTATACGCACGATGACAGTGTAGTTAAAGTCAAGTTTACGGCACTTTCTAATAGCGTACTTACCGCTTTCCATAAAAACAACAAGTAGCTCTGCTGTCGCAGAGAGGCCAGTGCATGGGTTTGGGAGGAATTTTACATTCCACACAACTAGACGATAGTAGCCTACCAAGAAACAGCTAAAGTTACACTAAAATCGGACAACGCCTTCTTACAAAAGTCGTGTTTTCAGACAGACATAGGATAGACAATGATGGTACTTGCATTAGGCCTATCTAAAAGTTTGTACAAATTTAAAACTCAAATTTTGCAACGTAGTGCGGCAACCGATTTCAGGCACGGTGATAATGTTAGTCTATACCATCTTCCGCAGTTTATCGCTGAATAAAACACTGAAAGTGTCACTAAAATTGGTCTACATTTGCCGAAATATGCGTAACTGTAACAGTGGCACGTTTTATGGCCCACGGTGTATACGTTATGCGAAGCTTAGAGTCCTGCGTCTCATTTCGGTCGATCGATCATATCGTACTAATCGTTCTTTCGGCGGCGCATTAGGAAACGATCGGTAAATATCGGACGCGTTGAGCATTCATCAGACAGATTAATGTTGCCGCTTTATCCTGGATCTTTACGGCATCCTGCTTATTAAGCTTCAATCTATAGTTATATCTGCTTTGCTCCGTACGATGTAATAGCGATATTCATTAATGTGTAGTCAACAGCTACGTGCCTACGATGTGGCCTCCAGTTCGTGTCGCGAACGAACTTGGACGTTACTAAGGCTGCCATAAATACAGACCAGTCTTTGAAAGTTTCAGTCAAAGAAAAATAGTTAAAGCCTGGTCCACACTGACAACAGGCGACATGTCACGTGTTTTCCAAAATTCTGTGGATTTATTACCTTGTCGGTCTCAGTCATATCGCCGAGTATCGTGAAAATCGTATGAGGAATGATAATAAATCTTATAAAATGCTCTATTCCGCAATGGTGAGGGAAGTGAAAAAGTGACACGGAATCCGGATCACCACCAGACATTAACCATTTCTTCCAGTTGGTAGGCCCAGTCATAACTAGAATTTCCCATGGTCATATTAAACTGCACGTATGGCACAAGTTTTCAAATAGGCCTATTGTGCAGTGATTTTGTTTTATTTTGTTGTTCTAGTAACTGACTGTGAGTCTGACTTGCGTTACTCAGTTTTATACTTTGTATTTTAGCTTTATTCTACTTTTCTGTTTGTATGCATGCTTTATATTTCTCTGCTGCCTTTGGCATAATAAATGATGATAACATTAAGTTTCAACGAAATCGGCTGATTACTTTTGCATTAGGCTAATCCTGTACACTACTAACTGCTACATATATAAATAATTCTGTCTTCCTTTCTTGCCTCTCTGTCTGTCTGCAGTTGCGTTATGTCAACTTCTACATTAAACGAATATTAATCAATGAATGAACATACAAACTGGCAGAATAACAGAATGACAGACAAAGCGCACGGAGTGATCGCATAACCTCCGCGTTGGTGGAGGTAATAAGGTGCCGATTTATACAAGACAGTCGGCAGATCAGCAGGCAGACTTTTCCACGTGACTGCACGAGAGACGACGTCGTGTGCAGAGCTGCGTAAACACTGTTTTCCGGACTCGTTCAACGTGACGTGTGCGCACGACGAGGTGATCGTAATGACTGCTGCTCGCTACGGTCGAATGTCGAAGGGTCAGTGTCTCACGTCCGACTACCAGGTCGGCTGCTGGGCGGACGTGCTCCACCACGTCGACCGCAAGTGCTCCGGCAGACGGCACTGCGTCATCACCATCCCCGACACCGTCCTGCACAACCTGCATCCGTGCCAGAAAGACCTGTTCGCCTACCTCGAGTCAGAACACGTCTGCCAAAAAGGTACACACGGTCGACTTTATTCGATCAATAATTCTTCACACGCAACAACAGCTTTTGCTGCAATTTTTGCTGCTGTTCCTTTCGAGTGCAGAGGTAATTATAGTGCCGCATCGAATAATATGAAGTTGATGGGTGGGCTGTGGGCCGCAGCCCGCCCTACAGGCCCCTCCTCGCTGTACCAAATGTAACAGCCCACCCGTCAACGGCTAGTGTACTAATCACCGTATTGCTGTTTAATGGTCCGTTGTTCTGCGGTTTTAATGTGGCCATAAAAGGGCTACACTTTTTTGTGTTTACCCGTGTATACCCGTGTTTACCCGTGGTAGACGCTCGTCTACCAGTCGCTGTGCGGTCACGCTCCGGGCTACCTCGTCGACGACTGTCAGCTGGTCACCGATATACGCGCCAGAAAACTGCGTTCTGCTGACACTCGAACGCTCGCTGTCAACCGGACCTGCAGCAGTTTCGGCGACAGGACGTTCGCTGCTGCTGCGACT
>Ga0209149_1001391_pt1 | contig 12159 bp, 9 predicted proteins | sample WorMetTyACAVOLI2_FD_187423 | JGI IMG/M metagenome (GOLD analysis project Ga0209149, IMG submission 187423) | Marine gutless worms symbiont microbial communities from Max Planck institute for Marine Microbiology, Germany - Olavius algarvensis... ... | reverse complement strand
TATTATGTCCCCGTAGGGAACGGGCAATTAAGCGTACATAGCGAATAATTCGAGAACCCAAAGGCCTAGTGTGCCCAAATTTGGAAGGAAGGTTCCCCACCTTAGATGCGACTCGCACACCAGTTTCAAGGTCAAACGGTCAAAGGTCAGGGTCACCAGGCCCATTAATGCTGACACACATCGTGCGCCATCTTACGAATGGCTAGGCCTACGAACTTCAAACTTAGTACACGGATGGAGGACGACGACCCGCATCAGCCACAGGCGCCATGACCTCCAAGGTCAAAGGTCACGTACTCACGTGATCAGCCTGAGCCGTGTTGGCCTAATGCAGTGCCTGTCATTAGAGGCCGGCGGGGGCATACCGTGTCGACCGAACCCGGCGGCGACACTTTGTTTATGCAAAATATGATGATGAGGATGATGATGATGAAGTCAATTAGACGATCTTTGCAAGTATGTAAACGTAAACGTACGTACCCTACAGTACTTATTATGATGCCAGTACTGATTGATTAACCGACGTTGATTTAAAATTATTTATATTTTTAACTGCCAATAGCCGCCACAGATACAAACTGAAATTTCACTCTGATTCAAAATTTTTAATGCGCACAATGAACATACATATGACCAGTTTTAGTCAGTTTTGTTGTTTACTGGATGCATACGTGTTACAGTGACATTGTGTAATCAATGACTTCATGAAATACTAAATAATTTCGCCTAATTACTGATAGTTATTACACGAAATTACTTGACTGACTCTAACTCTTAAAACATTTCACGAAATCGCTAATTTCACGACATCACTGAAACATATACAATGTTGCAACTCCAACAAGTCTAATCCATTATCAATATTTTTTTGGTAAAATGAATAACCAATTTAATCTTCACTCAAGTACACATATTTTTGTGAAAAGTGATAAGACAGGAAACCAGTTACATGACAAGAATGCTAGTCATATTATGTGCTAATAACGTTACTGAAGAGATGCAAACGCGCATAGGATCACGCTTGGATCAGACATTTTTTGTCTTGAAGTCGAGTTTTCTGTGTCTTATGATGTTGTATTTACTGCTAACGTCCCCTGAACTGAAATGACTAAACTCGGTATGGCTGACGCTACATTGCGTTTTCCACAAACAAGTTCTAAATTGTTCTATTTACTGACTATGCACTAGCCGCTGTTCTCGCTGCCACGGGAAAACCTCAGTTGGTTCTCGTTTTAAACATTTTGCAAAACAGCAAGTATAGTAGGCTTAAGTGAAGATTTTAATGTGGATTTTGTGTACCACAAACTGATAATGGACCAGATTTGGTAGAGTTATTTGAAACTGGGGTCCGTTTTGATTTTTGCAACACACACCACAGAACACAATGAAATTGAGTATTTCTAGAACATTTATTAATCAAAAAATACTATAGAACACAAAAATAGAACATCGAACCTATGTCAACTTGCATACACCTCGTAAGTAAACTGACGACACCGACGACGCACTTCTTCGTCACAAACAACTTATTGCATTAAGCAGTAATTATATATCAACATCATAGAAAGTAAAAAACACTGCCGTTTACTGCAGGTTTGCCTTTCACAAGTCGGTACATTAAACTGGAGTGCTTGTGTCCAAAAATTTCTTAACCAGAACAACATCAAGTCATCAACAACTACTACCAGACAAAATCTATTACGCTGCGGTGCTGCAAATGCTCGACTGTCCGTTAGCAGTCAGTTTTAACACTGAAATTCCACGACACAAGTCTTGAAATATTCTCTAACCGTCTCAGATATCAAAACTGAGTTTTTACGTAATTTTTAGTCAGCGCCTCACCGATACTAACTCCTTTCCATCATCAATTTTATTTACGCAACTGCTGTATATATGGAAACATTTCCATTTTTGCCCGTTCTCTTTTGTCATTTGTTTTAACATTACAGCACTGGCCATCATTTTTCCCTGACCATTATTAACAAAATTCAATGTTTCGTGACCTTTCATGACTTTGCAAATTGGTGGTAACGCTTGTTATCATATCTATAATCTTGTCAAATTTACGGGACTAAGACGTACCTAGTGGACAACACAGGATACCAACGGAACACACAGACAACCAACAGAACATTCAGAATGAACCCAAAAATGGCGGATAAAAGGCAGACAACACGTGCTTCGATGCCGAAAGTCTTACAGCAGCAGACATTATCAAGTCTGGTTTGGGACCTTGCATTCGAAATATCGATTGAAAGAGGAGAAATGCTGATGAATACAATACTTATGTAAGCAATGTATAAGCGTGAATGATACAATGATACGACACAGAGTGCAACACAAGCGGCGGCGGAGTCCAGTAACTGATATACCAACATATCAGTTCAGATTTTTCCACAGGGCTGCCACTGTTCCACTTTCAGTTATCAAGAGCCTGGGTACAGGAGTATTAGAACTCGTTTCCATGATCTACCATCAGTCGTCATATACTATTGCATGCAACACAGTTGTGCCACATCATAGAAAATTGTTATAAAATGATATATATCACTCGGACGCTGCAAACTTACCCAGAGAAAATCCTGGCAGTATTCGCGGGTAACAATTTCAAGAGTCAACAGGAGCAGAACACCGTTATCCCAAGAGTTACATTATAGGTGTTTCCAGGAGTACCAGTATGCTCTGTCTGCACGAGTCTTCCAGCAGTCACTGGCAACCCTGATTTCAACATTATCAGGTGCACTCCAACATGCAATCAGACCTGGTCTGACAAGTACGCAACTAGCATGGTAACACGGGGTAACGTACGTACGTACATATACACATCGCCGTTCGTTGCACAGTGCGTAAAGCCACCGCCACACATCTATCTACGTTTATTGCTATCAACACATTGCTTTTCCGTGGTTGTTTAGTGAGAATGCCTGCAATGATTCTCAGACATGTCACTATTCACGCGTACAGTTCTACATACGTACTGATAAACCACTAACAGCACAGTGACATACATTTCAACAGACACGGCAGGCAAAACGTTTTCTGACAATCTAGTCTGGAAACCAGCACGCCTGTCCCCTCTCAACATCCTTCTGCAAACAGTAATTATGGATACCTTTTCTGTATGGAATAATCATAAAATTCATTTACGATGTGTTTTCAGCCACTTAGTCTAATGCTTTTTATGTGTTTCAATATTCCGACATGGGCCCATCACTTCCTACAATACTAATCTTACAAATACCTGCCTAGGCTACCTATTTGCTTGCCTACCTACACCAATCCCATGACAGTTTATCGACTCAACTGTAAAAACATCAGCAACGCCCCTGGCCAACAAAGTCACACTACATAGTGGGATGATGCAAAGTTTACCGAGTGCTGATAGGCTCAATTAGTTCTCCACAGTCAGTTAATGAACACGGTTACAGCAAGAAAACTGTTGTATACAACAACTTTCTCGAATACTGCAGACATTTAAAAACAAAATCACATCAGCGAGAAATAGCTGTAAGACATAAAATCATGATAATTTGAAGATTTTAAATATCACGCAATAAGAAAATGCTTGTTGCAAGCTTGTAGCGTGAAAAACATTGAATGCAAATGTTTGAATTTCTTTCACAAATATACTAACAATAGTCACACACAGCATGAGATTGCAGTACACCAGCAATTAGTTAATCATGCAGAGATGGTATGGTATAGTAGTGTTTAACGTCCCACTCGACACATTATAGGTCATTTCGGAGACGGTTTTACGGGTCACATGACCCAACCAACAGTGTCATAGCACTGAAGGACGTTAATCATGCAGAGACAAGTTGAAGAATAAACATAATGAAAATTAGTAGAAGTTGGAATACAAAATTTGGCAGGGTTCCCACTCAATTTTAAAAACACCATTGCATCGTTATATCGGAAAATATACCCCCCAATGCGACAACTACATTATAGGTAATTTTTGGTCAGCTCTTTATCCTCCTCTATGCTGACTTATTTTCCATTGCCACTGTAACTTGTACCATTTTTCATATTTTTCTCTTTTGTTTTATTCTTGGCATTTATTTGAAAATATACATAAAAACAACAGTCACACAACTCGGATATGTGTCGTTTTCCCATGACCAGCAACAAAATTTCCCAACTTGTTCCCGACCTCCTCAATTCCTGGACTTTCCACGTCAGTGGGAACCCTCACTGGGGCAAGTGTAGGCGCAATGTAGAACGAGTCCAATCAAAACTGAATTCGAATACATTGCAGTTTAGCAAGACAACACTGATAAGAACGTCACTTGCTAATTCTGATACAAAATATATAAAAAAATATAAAATCAACCAAAAATGCAACCAATAAAAGATGTCAGTTCAGTCGCATGCACGCTCGACTTCAGTCGTAGTACAGCAACATGACAAGGTTGCCAAGTAAATTATTTTAAGCATGCAAATCTAAACAGTTCAAGTATAAAAATACGAAACAAGAATAGTCTTAATTACTCATAAACAACACGTACGGATCATCAATTAAAACACTGATTACGGTGAGCTGACACCAATATCAATTTTTCTTCTTCTTCAACTAACTTTCAAATTCAGTTAAATTTGCATCCGGATTCAAAAATGATAAGAAAATGCAACGTTAAAAAAGCAAAAACGACGTATGATAAACACCCGAAACAGAAAATACCACTGCAGAGGCACAGGATTTAAAGCCGAAACGACTGACAACATAGAATTGCAGTATGATCTGTCACAAAACAAATTACTCCGTAACATCAATTATATAACGGTGACATAACTTAACTATTCAACGAAAACAAATGCGAAAACATTGCATTATGCAAACACGTAAGACAAACGGAAAACAAACGTCTATGTACAATGATGATTGTAATGCAAAGACAATTAACTGACAAAAATATCAAACGGACAACTTCCATTGTAACTCGGAAATGGCCACCAATCTACCGGAACAACATTGAATCACCTTATGCTATCTTTAAACAACTTAAATATACGTCAACGTCATGTTATGTACACTATCGGCTCTGTCCACACGCAAACATTAAACCTTCTCTGAGAAAGAATGTAGGATTATGACACAAAAATTCAAAAGTTATATCAACATATTTTTCGCGGCAATATATTCTAGAAATTCACGACGAGATGTTGCCACCTTCTGCATAGAGATAATAGAGTAATTCTTTTTTCATAGATGCATAGCTTCTGTATCCTCATATAAACAGACGATTTAGTTATCATAAAAATAAAACTCAAAATAATATCAATGGAATATACATCTCAGTTAGACACATCTGTTACAGATATAGCATGTGTGAAGTTAAACAACTATGTAGACCAGTGATCAATGTCAACAGCCAAATGCTGCGTAAGTCAAGTCTGAAAGCAGCCTCTCTCGTTACTAATACATATACCTCATAGGTTCTTAACGGATGATATTCATAGTACCCGTTGGGGCTATCATGACCAAAATCTGGTTGTACCAGATGCACTCTTCCAACTACAGACTCCTGGTACCATCTCGGATTACAGAACTGTTTTAGGATTTTTCATGCTCATAGATTCCCTTTTTTGTTTCTTTCCAGTAATTTTCGTTGATTCCACGAGGCAGACTAAATTGACAACCTGTCAGTTTTCAAGTGCACATGAAATGTTTCTGTATCGTACGATCAACTGGGTACTATGCTGTAGTAGTACAGACCATAGAGTGAAGGCGAATCAGACATACGGGCATCGTCGACAATCTATTGCAATAGTGGTCTCGAAGAAAGAAGTTAAGAACCCATGATAAAATAAAATTTCACTTATGCCGACTTATTCACTTGTCATTTGAGTTAACAGTTAAATTATTTCATATAAACAATGCATTAGCAGTACTAAATCCTAATACATCGACCATTTTAGTCTACTTCATATCTTTCTTAAACCAACTTCTATTACAGCATACTCTGGCTACAATATAACATATTCTGTAACGAAAAGTTACATCAAAAAGAGATAAAATAGTTTTACTATATATGCCATCAAGCAAATGATGACTGGCTAACTGCGACACACACTGCACAAAATACTCCAATACAACTGATATTATTATGCACGAACGACTCTACCAAAAATAGTAACCGAGCAAAAATAAACTCCCGAATTTCATGCAAAAATAGCTCAAACACTACCAGCAAAGTACCCTACTTGACGAAAGTACGAAGTACATAGTTGGCCAAATGCAAGAAACGCCACCTGCTACCCACAAGCGGTACAGAAAAATTACTACATCAAATAGTTAACCCTTTAGACGCCACAGTGAATTACAGAGCAATGTGACAACTGGAAAACTAGCCTTTGACATATGAGTGGACAGACTGGGTACAACCAGGAGGTGTCTTCCCAGGTCGATCTCCGCTCTATCAAATCATTTGACCATCTACCCATCACAAGTCAGTTTAACTATCATACTGTTCCGTACAGGACAAAACAAAACGTTCGCAACAAAGCGTTAAATATTTCTCGCAAAAATACTGTCAGTGTTCACTACAGGGCGCGACCTATAACTGTGACTGTCTCTATAGGGTTAACAGCAGGCAGCGGACAACGGACAATACTGTTAATGTAAGTGGGCTACACTGCAACCGCTAGCAGCACTAGTCAATGCACCATGGCATGACGCTCGTATCGTATCGACAATACAATGCGGACCACCCACGACCACACACGCAATGGGGATGTTTTGATGGACATACAGACCGGCTTCAGCCGGACTATACCCTCACCCAGCTGACTACACCAGCCGCTACCATAATAATCAGCTTGCGGCATTCACCAATTATGACCCCCAGAACGAAACGTAATGACTGTCGGCCAGAACTGACGCAAAACAGCAGCGAAGTACAGCGATATATAGGACCAACTTCTCCAAGTCGGGAGATAAATTCCTGATATCAACCTACGAACTAATTAAGAAGTCTTGCATTTTACTTAGTATACGTAAATATTCAATTACGCGGTTATCTTGTGGATGCAGAAGTGAGAGTTATCACCGACTTTTCCGTTTAAAAGAACTATCGAGATTGAATTCAATCATCAAACTGGCCTGGAAGACCTTGAACGCGGCAGACTGCTACTGCAAGTCATCCTACCATTCAACCAATTCACTTCGCTGACAAAACAGACCTAGGCATGGTTAACACCCGTCAGTCAAAAGATGCAGATACTATACGCTTGCTGTCTACAACTTTGTTTATATTGATCGATTTTCAAAATTCTTTCACTGACAGACTGGCTTTAGTTAATTATGTTAAATTTATCGTTAGCCAAGCTTCTGTTTAGAGATTGTGTCCGTTTTTCTGATTCTGTATTCGATAAGGAAGTTTAATGACGCGTTTGAGGTATGGTGGGACTGCAGCACATCATCACTGTTGCATACTGACTGCCGACTCTGCCAGTGGAAGAATATTAAAAATAGGTCAACAAGTGGTGGAGTTATGGATAACAAGCGTATAGCGCGTTCATTTCTTGGCTCACAGTGCGGATACCTACACTCAAAATTTCATGTATATACGCCAAACGTTTGAAGTATCCTCACATCTGCTGACTAACAAATGCTAAACGGTATCAAAATGAACAGGGCTGTCAGTAGCCTAAGTCAGAGCCTTAGGCCTTAGCATAATGTACGAAGAAGAGAAGCTGCAAGTACTCCAGAAATGGGGCACGTTGCAGTTACGAAAAAAATAACAAATGACAATCAACGGTATTGCGGTACAGGCTGCAACTAACGGCAACTGTTGCAATCACGTGTCCAAACACAGTTACACCACGGCATTAGTATCCAACAGTTACATGCAGTTGCACGAGAAACGAAAACAAACAAAATGTGCAAGTACGTAGGTACTATAAAGGCTCAAAAATACACCGTCAATACAACAAAATGAACATCACAATCTCAACAAAAAATAAATCAGCTTTCTCACACGGAACAAACATGAACAAAAACCATCGTATAAAACTAAACCACTATAGCGTATATATGTGCAAGCCGGGTAACTCAACAGCTTAAGACTATTTTTGAAAAATTAAAAATATTGCCTACTACGTGATGCAGAGTGGCAAGGAATTGGCACTCGCAACGAGACCGCGTTTTTTTGTCCAGAAACTAAAGAAAAAACAACGGCTAGACAAAGTGTGTAGATTGCTACGTATGACACAGACACAGACACGGGTTATTGCTGATAAGTAGAATGAGCCTGTCAATCAACCACATCTTCATACATCGCGGCACTGCGCTGAAATTGCGGAAAAAGAAAACCAAGGATAGAAAAACGGCGTGACACAACAAGAGTGGAGAGGAAATGCTGGGAGAAAAACGTATGAAACCAAAACGATCGTATTTTTATTCCGACGCATGGACGGTCTATTTTCCTTCATGTCAATTTGTCCTTTCTTCCAATGCTGCATACGCTGCCCGTCGCATTACATGTTCTAACTGTTCTGTGTTTTTATTCTTTTCTTTTCCCGCATTTTCAGTGGACTCGTTCACTGGCGTGGTAGACTAAGAAAGGATTCTGACGGTGACGGAGGTCCGCTCGCCACAACGGAACAGCGGCGCTCCGTCAAGTCGGCTCTTGAGACAGCAGCGTCGACGCACGCCTTGCAGAAGAGACTGTGACCGCAAGGGACGAGGCCCGGGGACTCGGTGCACAGGAAGCATGGACAGCCGGTAGGCGCCGGGGCGGCCTGCAGACGGCGCGGCGACGCCGCCGACTCGGCTGAACTGCCCGTCGCCAGCGGACTTGATCCGGATCCGCTGCGGCCCGAGTCGCTACTGCCGCTAACAAACCCGCCCAGACAGCCGTCCCCCTGACGGCCCTCGAGCACGGCACTGGCCTGGCTGGCATAGTTGACAGCCAGCGAGTCCAGCGACGGCATCTCCACCCCGAGCGGGTACTTGATCCTGGCGAACTCGTCCAGCGGCAGTAGTGACGCCAGACTTCGAAGACTGAGTGGTGTCATATCCATGCTATTGGCGGCTGACCAGGCGTCCGGAGTCGACGGGACGATGACGTTGTTGTTGTCACTGCTCAGTGCTTTGTCTAGCAGTTCTGGACGCAGCGCAGCGCACTCGTAGTCGAACAGACCCGGGAAAGGCTTCACGTTGTCGCACGCAAACCCGTTGGCGCCGTGCTGTTGCGGTAGTACCAGCGGCCCTGCTCCAACTCCGAACCCGACGCTAGCGCCGTTGGTGAGAATGTCGCTGTTGGGTGGTGTGGCCAGGCGGCCGAGATTGACGGCGTTGTTGTACGACAGCAGAGCTGCCGCTGACGACGAAATCCCGGTGCCGTTCTGCAGCATGGAAGACCCCGGCGTAGCAGACTTCAGCAAGGAACTCAGCAAGACTCGTAGGTCGACGTCCTTCTGTTCGCCGGTGAGGGGAGCGACCGGTGGAGGACCGGCCGAGTCCGGGGCAGTGCCTGTACGCAGGGCGATGTAGCTCTCTATGTCGCGCCGCGCCTTCTCGACGCCTTCACACGTCCCGGTCACTTCGAACACCGGCTCGCGGTCTCTCGACGGAGTGACGATGTACGTCGACGAGTCCTGCTGGATGCGCTTGATCGTGGCACCCTTCGGCCCCACCACGAGCCCCACGACGCGGTACGGCACCCTCACGTGGATCGTCACCTGGCCGCCGGTGTCCTGGCCGACCGGACGACCGCCACATCCCCCGCCTCCACCGGCGACCCCTCCAGGACTAGCACTGCCGGCGCTGAGGCGGCTGGCGCGGATCTGGCTGAAATGTTCTGACGCGCTGAGTATTTCTCGCTTGGCTGCAGCGACGTCCTCGCGCCGTCCAGTCACGACGAAGACCGGCTCCTCACCGCGAACTGGCGTCTTGATATAAGTGTTAGTCTTGGCACGTAACGCCTTGATCTTCGACCCTAACATATCCAACGTACAGCTCACATATAGCCCACGCTGTAAATAAATATTGTAATAAAAATTAATGATTAATTAATTTTTCAAAAACTTCACTATTAAATGCTTATTAACCGTTATTAACTCTGCTGATATGCACACAACATTATTACTTCATACCGACGAGAGCCGCCCAGGTATTATTTTTGGTCGCCTGTTTGATGTTTGTAATTGCGGCGAGATGATAATGACATGCATAAGCGCGGCCTATGCCGTCGCGAGGTGTCCGTCCGTCCGTCACGTTCGTGTATTCTGTTGAAACGAATAAACATACCTTCATTTTTTTCACCATCGGCTAGCCACACCGTTCTAGTTATTCCATACCAAACGTTATGGGCTTGCAATATTCCGACGGAAGCCCCCCTAACAGGGGAGAGCGTTGAATGCAGGTGGGGTAGGCAAAAATCGACCAATATTATCTGCCTTCATGGCGAGCGTGTCAACTGATCGAACGCCAAGCGTTATTCACCATACACACAGCTGCATCGGACCGTGGAAAGTTGGTGACACACGTTGCTAGTAAGCGGCGGCGTTTCTTATTCACGGAGCACAACGACGAAATGTTTATGACAAGAAGCCTCAACGTTACGCGAAAACGACAGAACAAAATTTAATTGTATGCACTTCGGCTACTGGTAAATCTGAAGCCGAAGTAGTTAATACTAAAATACGGCGCTCGAGGTACTGTACTGCTGAAGCTAACTAGTGACAGACACGAAGCATCGCGCGGCCTCTCTGCGATTAAGCTGGCAACATTACGGGAAACAGTTGCTGTCGTCACGACGCTTTCAGCATAGACGGGCAATTTCGCCAGGTGGCAGCACCAAGCAGTGGAGCACGGAGCGAGGTTTGCTGTGCATGGCATCACCTGTTGTACTTGAGACAGTGAACAGGGACAGTTCATGCAAGCGAAATGAGTGACTATGAAAGTACCCACGCAATAAACCGGACTACACCAACTTCTAATGGTAGGCTATAGGTGTTCGCCTAATTACCTAAAGTTGGCGCATCAGAATACACTACACGCAGTTTGCCCGGCAATTTCGTTAAACATCAACCTGGCATAAAAACGACCGCAGCAAGGGGCCTGGCATCAATCATCAACATGATCACCCATACGCTGCCCTTGATGGCTCACGGTCATTGTACGAAAACTATTTATACTTTATTGCCGGTTTAGTGTAGTGGTACTGGTAGCACGTTGGACTTGATCAAAGTAGTTACCCTACTCTGTGGGTAGGCTGAAATGAGTACTTAACGAAAGCTGGGGGAGTAAACAGGCACATGGCATAATACAGTAGCCCGTATCTGTGGTCTTGCAGTATTCACTCGTGCCTGGCTGAAGATCTAGTTTGCGGAAATAAGCACCTATGTACGGAATGCGGTAGCGCATTAGAGGCGTGTTCGCGGCGATGCACTATACAAATCCGCGCTTACTATTTACTTTAATTCAATTTATTATTCTTTACACATGCAAAATATCCGACGAAATTACACTATAATTTCTATTCACCTTTCGCTCCGTCTTCACTGGCTCAACAGAACGAGAAATTAAGACTGGTAGTTTTAAAATTTGTTAAAAAATCGCTATCAAAACCCACCTTTTCAACAAATCCTTCCCACCTTAGACTTCTTTTACCTACCGGACTGCCTTTATGACAACGGGACTGGACCGGACTTATCATGCTCATCGTTTTAGTTTTAGTTTTACATTTTAATTCCGTGTGGTGGACTAAGCTGGCTACCCGTCAGCTTTTTACTGCACGCTAAATACACACTATCGTATCGTATCGTATCTATCTACCAGCGCACCATTCACTTACGCAGTCCCTTAAGCTTGGTACACAGTACACAATGGCGACAAGTCGACTGGCGCTCGTTTCAACAACATTAATAACAGTATTGATAATATTTCTTTATTATTATTATTATTATTATTATTATTAAATAGTAGTAGGCAACATTACTTTCTGTATTAATTTTGTTGCACTGATTTTTATTTTAAAACTTCTACTTTTAAAACAATCTTATGTTAAGCTTTATTACAAATGCTGTCAATAACTGAATTTTATTTTTTAAATTCATAGAATTCCGATTCACGCATTACTGCCTTGTTTCAACGCTTTTGTTGGTAGGTAGATCCATAAGTACTGTTGAAGTTGTCTTGTCTGTCCGCCT
>Ga0209149_1001390_pt1 | contig 12166 bp, 6 predicted proteins | sample WorMetTyACAVOLI2_FD_187423 | JGI IMG/M metagenome (GOLD analysis project Ga0209149, IMG submission 187423) | Marine gutless worms symbiont microbial communities from Max Planck institute for Marine Microbiology, Germany - Olavius algarvensis... ... | reverse complement strand
TGTCGGCGATTCTGTTGTTTTGTTTTTCTTTTCTTTTCTTTCTTTCTTTCTTTTTAATTTTATACGGTGCCCCTGCAATGTCTTTGACGTGATAGTGTAACCTTAATCAGTACATTGTTACTTACTTACTTACTTACCAGTAAGACTAGTATCTACCAAACACGTTTTTAAGTGCCAAGGTGGATCATCCGGTATTTTCGACGAGTTAACATTATCAACCTCACTCGGAGTTTTATTGTACAATTGTAACTTATTATTTGTAAACCTTTTACTCATTGCATTTAACCCACATGAGCTATAAGTAAACGTTTCGTGCAGTGGTCCTCTTATAAGATGCAGGCCGCACCAATCGACGCCAATTGCCCAGTTACACGTGGTGAATATCATGACACCGTGCTGTCTGCGGCTGCCTGCACATTGTCAGCGTTTGGCGTGGCACGGGCAGATCGTCGTCGGTGATAATCCCACTGGCAAGTACACAGCCGCGTCATTCTCCCCCACACTCCGTTGATAGACACACTGGGTAGGGAGTGTAACGATTTTGTCTGTTTCTTTGACATACTGGGCGGTTCCGATTTGGTCTGTAGGATGACGGTGCGTCGATAAATTAAATGGGCGCGTCGCGTCGCTAACCGCCGAGGCGTGACGGAGACCGTCGCGTAAGCTACAGCCACCTAGCGGCGATCAGTGCCATGGAATTTGCTCGACAATAAACCGAATTCGTATAACTTATATATAAGTTGTGTGAGTTGCGCACAGCGAATGTATATAGGTGCCTAATAATGACATTTCTTATTGTGGTTTTGCCTATACGTTTATTACTTTCAATTTTTTGCCCGCGTTTGTTTTTGTTTTGTAAATTAAACGTGGTATACGAATTTATTAGCAACGTCTACGCATCATATTTACTCATTTACAGTTACGTCAGGTTACCAGTTTATCACATACAGCGTACGCAGCATTTTTAATAAATACTGTCACCTATAACCTATCTAAAATGTTCTGAAAATGTATTAATTGGATTGTTCTCGACTGTTATTTCTCTGGAATCGTCCGGTCTGCAACTAAATTATTCAGTTCAATTCAATTCAATTCAATTTATTTAAGTAGCAGGCTCATAGCCCATGGAAAAAATGTACATGAGAATTATGCATGCACTTAATCTGAACTTGATATAGTACCTTTTTTCGTCATTTACACTTTTTACTTTTAGTTACGTGTAATTAAGATGTCTTACTCTTCATTGTTCTACCATTATCGGTGAATAAAGACGATTATTATCCTGTAATGATAGAGTAATCCTGCCACCAGGTGACGCGCGACACGCCACTACAGACCGTCGCCGCGGTGTCAACACGTCACCCCGGACGCCTCCCCGTCTACAGACCAAATCGTAACAGTGCGATAATTATCACAGACCAAATCGTTGCATAGTCACTGGGAACAGGGTTTGTGTGGGCAGGCTAACAGCGAGAGGGAAGAGGGTCAAGCTGTGCTGTCTCATGATGCTTTCCCGAAAAAGTCGCTCAGAAGTTTGGCTTATTCTGTAGGCCCACCTGTCAGCGATTGTCTGAAGCTGTTGCTGCTGAGCGCCGGGTCGCGGAGACTGTCTGGTAGCGAGTTCCAGACTGTCGGACCAGCGACAGAGAAGGCCCGACGACCGAAAATGCTGAGCCGGTAACGTGGTACGGTCAGGTGATGTCAAGTGGCTGACCGTAAATGACGTCGGCTGGGAATGTTTGAGACTGGTGTACAGAAGTCCACCAGGTACTATGGGGTCTTGTTCTGCAGACAGCGATGCACTGTGACTCCCAGTTTGTAGTGGATACGTTCTGGGACGTCGAGCCAGTGCAATTCCTCATACAGCAAGTGTGACAAGCCGCGGTCGAACTTGTGTGTGCCAGTGACGAGACGCGCTGCAGCGTTCAGTACACACTGCAGCTTGTCAGTAATGTATCTCGGTGATCCAGCAAAACGGCGTTACAATAGTCCACCCGCGACATGACGAAGGCATGGACGAGCGTCTTGATGGAGTCCGTGTCTAGGGATCGTCTGACTCGTCGAAGTTGACGCAGCCACTAAAAGCCGGATGAGCAGACATTAGCCACGTACTTGTCCATAGAGAGATCACACGAAGTTGTTACTCCTAGAACACGACGTGGTCACTTGCAGAGATAACCTCTGTGCCAAACTGCACCGACAGACCACTGCTGCCAAGCTGAAATTCAGCGCTGTACCTCGACCCAGCCCAGAGTAATTCGGTCTTCTCTGCGTTCAACTTGAGGCGTTTGGCGGCCATCCAGTGGCTGACATCATCAAGGCAGATCTTCAACCGTGTGACAGCAGCAACTGTATCATCGAGACAACAGTGCAGATACAGCTGAGTGTCATCAGCATATGCGTGCATGTTCCCTTGGTGCTGCTTGACTTAGTCGGCAAGGTCCGCTGTGTGGAAGATAAAAAGACGCGGACCTAGTACCGACCGCTGAGGCACAGAGCACACAATGTAAACAGCGGTGGACGACTGGTTGCAGTGTAATACACGGAAAGACCTGCCGGAGAGGTAAGAGCGGAATCACTGGAGGGTGACACCTCGGAGACCGAAATGCCGTTCCAGACGCAGCAGCAGAAGGTCGTGATCTACGGTGTCAAATGCCGCCGTCAAGTCGAGGAGACAGAGAGCGGTCAGTTTGCCAGAGTCCGCGGCAAAACTGTGCGCAGCTGCCGCCGCCGAAAAATTATTCGGCTAAGCCAAAATAGCCGGCCAAAAGTCGAAAATGTTACTTAGCCAGCCGGTATGCTAAAAATCAGCTTAGCTGTCTACCATGTATACGCAAAGACACAACAAATAGGTGCGTTATGCTTACCCACAACAGTGACATTGACTGCCCGAGAACTGTTACATTTGCAATCTTCATCTCCCTCAATCACTGCCCGACATTCCACCAAGGTGGTACTAGAATTCGACATAAATTCGAAAGTGGCGTTGGACGTCGTAGTCGGTTGTTTCACGCCATCAAGGTACCATTCGTACTCCGTCGTACTAGGAGGATTCTCATAGTCGCAGTGGAAGTCAACAGTGGATGGCTGTGTCAATATGATCTCATCAGTTGTGCACGATGTTTTCGGACACTCGTACGTACTGTTACCTTGAAGAGTCATGTTTGGACACTCTGAACAACAGCAACATGTTACACAGTTATTGTAATCCTACTTAACATTGCGGGATGAAGCCCCGTGGCAAATTTGATAACGTGATTTCAAAGCAGTGGCGTAGACATACAAGGTGCGCACCCCCTGCGAGGAAAATTTTTGCACATGATTTCTCAGTGATTTATACGAAAAACCTGCTGGATCGTATGTTATAGTCAAGCAATACGAGGTGACCAAAAGCGTAATGGGTTTGCGCAGTACTTGTTTTATTTTTTTTCAAATGATAACTTTTCTGGTAGTCACTGCAGCTTCTATAGGCATGCAAACAACCTCCGAAAAGTTACAGCGGGGAAGGGAATTGAAGGCCAAGCAGTTGCTAATGTTTGGATAAGAAACTGGCACACTAAATCTAGAAAAGAACGCAATTACGCACCCTAACGTACAACAAGAATCGCAGCCGTCGCAGAGACGCCGAGCAACGCTCCGTGTCATTGAGGACTTTATTGTCACTCAACTCAAGGTCGTTTGAAATTACACCAATGAATAGGACGTGTGCGAGTTCCTATTGTAATATCCCATTGTAACCATGTGTATATAATGTACCATTTCTTTCATATTACTGCGTAACGCTGACAGGAACTCATTATGCAACTGTCACAATATTCTTCAACGCAGAATTGGTCATAGGTCACTTTTTCACAACCCAACCCAACCCATCATCAACACTTGGTATGGCATATTAGGTTATACCGAAAACTTTATACAACAACTGTTACGCGTAAAAATGAACTATTTGACTACAAATAAAAATAAGTAAATAGTCGAGGACCTACCCTATAGGCCTATTCAGCTTGTTGACTCTACATTCTACAAGCCAACTGTCAATGAAAGTTATTATTCAGCTGCAGTACTCATTAACAGACAGTAGAGTATTTCATGACGTTAAAAATATCACGCAGTCAAGTCTCCACCCAACCCAACCCAACCCACCAAAATTAATAAACTCTGACCCAACCCAACCAATGGATGGACCCAACCCATGACCAACTCTGCTTCAACGTCATATAACACGAACATGATACAAGTGACTTATACTTATAATTGCAGACCAATAGCAAGTTGTTTATGTCATTGCCAATATATACTGAATTTTATTATTTTACTAGTAGTTACTTCGGCTTCATATTTACCATTGCGTATAATTAAATTATGTTCTGTTATCTTCGGCGCACAACGTCAAGGCTTTCTATCATAAACAAGATTCACTTATGTGTGGCGGTGTGTCGTCCCTCTCCCGCAATCAACAAACGTTGTTTACGTTCTACAAACTTACGAACGCCCTAAAACGATGTAAGTTCGAGTGCAGAGGCGCAGCGAGGGGAGTGCGGCGGCGCGGGCTGCACCAGGCGGCACTGGCCGTGGGGCGAAAATTGCAAAATAACGTGCACGTGCAAATTCATTTATCAGTTCATGCTTGCCTGCGTACTTTTACTCGCAGGCCTACGGTAAAAATAACCGGACACACAGTTCGCGTGTTCGTTTTGCCTTTAAAAAGGACAGTGCTGCACGGTAACTGTCAATTAAAATACACTGTGTTTTCTTGCATAACCCTTAGAAAAATAACCAATTTAAATGAAAATTATAGACAAAATAGTCAATGAAATGTGATTCTAACAGCATAAAATTAATTTGTATTCTTCTTAATTTTTGCCGTGCGATGCTATGTAATCGCGGCCTATGTCGTCATGCGGTGTCTGTGTGTCTGTGTGTCTGTCACGTTCGTGAATTCTGTCAAAACGAATAAACATAGCGTCAATTTTTTTTACCGTCGGGTAGCCACATCATTCTAGTTTTTCGATGCGAAACGGCATAGCAATGTTCCGACGGGAACCCCCTAACGGGGGCGTCGAATGCAGGTGAGGTAGGCAGAAATCGCGATTTTAAGCCTATTTATGGCTTGACTGCCTGCTGTTGACGCTGGCACGCTGCAACAGGCCATATGTTGTCAACACGGTCGCCAGTGGACCACGGCTACCGCCCGCAAGTTGTAGTCTGCTGGTAGTAAGCGGCGGTGTTGATTGCGGGAGACGACAACGAAATGTTGATGACGAGAAGCCTCAACGTTACGCCAAAGACAACAGAACAGCGCATTTAACTGCACCCAGTGATAAATCTGTAGCCTACGTAACTAACAATAAAAGACTACTCGATGGTCTGTACTATTGAAGCTAACTACTGACAGACACAAAGCATCGCGCGGCCTCTTTGCGACAGCAGAGCTACTTGTTTTGCTAGCAGCGATGTAAACCGGACGTCAGTAAATGTGTCGTTACAGCAATGAGATTTACCATTGAGGATAAACATCTCGTTTAAATGGATGTGAGTGAAAAAAATACGTAGGGCCTAGTAAAACGCTTGATCAAGATATTTTAGACCGAAGATGAAGTCTTGATGGGGCAGGGCCTAAAATGTTTGGAATAGCAGTCGTCCTCCCCTTTCCTTCCTCCTTCCCTTTTCCTCCCCTTCCCTTTCCTCCCTTCTCCTCCCCTCCCCTCCCCTCCTTTACTCTCCCTCCCCTCCTTTACCTTCCCCTTCCCTCCCCTCCCCTTTCCTTAGAAGTAGGGCCCCCAAATCCAGCTAGGGGGTATGGGGGAGCGCTGTAAGCTCCCCCAGCGGGGCCTGGGGCGGAGCCCTAGCCGAAATCGATTTTTGGTGCATTTAGCCCTTAAATTAGGCATCTGGTGGCAACAATTTTAATGATTTTCCTGAGAATCAACTTGCCAAATTTCATGTATTTCGAAGTCTACCACACATGGATAGGGTGTGATGGTAACTGCTTCCTCAGTAGGCCTATTATTTTGCAAGTAATGCATAATAACTAGTCTTGTGCTGACCTTTGCACCTGTGTCAGCGTGTCCATTCTGCAGTTTGCACTCGTCCTGCTGCTAACCGCACTCGTCTAGCTGGACACGAAAAACCCCCTTTTTAGCCCTGTGATGGGGTACAAAGACATAATCAAAATATCAGTGCGAGATCTTTAACTTTGTTGATCTTTTTTTCAGTGGAGTGGGCATTGTGTGGTCGACCACAACCCGAACACGAGTCAGTGATGCCACTGCTGTTACTTCGTCCGTTAAATGTTGTAACTCATCAGAACTAACCTCTGTCAGCAGACATCTTTGAAAAGTGGTTTGCTTCTTACGAGTACTTTTATTTATTCACGATCATTTAATAATAATGTGACCTCCAACGGTAAATCTTATTGCTGTAACGACACTTTTACTGACGTCCGGTTTACATCGCTGTTAGCAAAGAATATTTAGGAAGAATACATATTATTTTATGCTGTTAGAATCAGCATCTCATTAGCTATCTTATATAATATATATATATAACACCGCGAGTCAAAAGCTGGCATTAATCCGTATTTTCTGACGTATATCTATGAGACTCAGAACAATTACAGTCGATTTTCGCTCTTTTTTGTAAACTGAACGTAGCATACCATGACGAGTGCAGTGTGCCGCACTGCACCTACACTTATCGCTTAAAAAAGAACGCATTGTGCAACTCGAGAAAATGTAGATAGGTTTTCCAAAGACAGGAAGGCGGCACATTTGACATCCGCCCGGGGCGGCCAGTGGTTTTCGAATAACCTTGAGTGACGGCAAAATAGGAAATGTTCAACTATACACGGAGAGTCCACGGCTTCTGCCATAGTTGGTCTACTTATCGTCCTTTGTATGTTTCGAAAATTTAAACAAAATGCAACAACTTATATAATTTATTCATCGAAATGCTGATGCATTGTAGGTGCATATATATTTTATAACTAGCCTATAACTATTGCTAAATAGGCCTATATATGTATTAGATAAAGCATTTCTAGTATACTGAAACAGTATTCATGCAAATAGTTGGCTGAGTTATTAATGGATACTTCCATTGATTTTAGCGATAATATTATGTTAATATTAGCTGATAAAACAATTCTACGTATACATGTGTATTTAGGTTGAGATGTCGCCGACGAAAACCGTTGTCTATGATTAGAAGAATTACATTTTCTAATAAAATACGATATACTAACGGAAAACTCTGACGGTGATGTTTTCGCTACATCTTGCTGGATGAAAACCGGGACAGTATCGGTGCCTGTATTCTGCTTCACACATGAGATTGTGGTATCCAATCTCGCTGAGATTGTACGATGGTCCTGATGTAGGCGTCGGATACGTCAGATCTGTCCAGGTGTAGTACGGTCCGTCTTGATGTCCATGAGTCGCCAAACAAGTGAACGTCTGGCCTTGCTGGACACACACTTTCCACGGACTGATGGTCACATTGTCTGTACATTCTTTACACACACAAACACTTGCATGTCAGACATATAAAGACGATTGTGATAATGATGGTCATCATCATCATTATGCTTTATTGAACTCACTTACTCACTCACTCACTGCTGCGCCTGACCAGTGAGACAAAACGCTACTGCTTACATAGAACCCGTAGGGGTAAAAAAAAGTTACAATAACATGCAATAAAATTAATGTCATTGGTCGGTAAGATATATGTCTGGTGGCGGCGATGACATGACGGCAAAGAAAGTGTGTACGTAAGTTAGCTAAAGCGCAAGTGCATGAGCAACTCAACTCAACTCAGGTTTATTTAAAACACACAATTGAAAAATTAATAAGGTTGCCAGTGAGGTGTGAACCTATCCATGCTGGCTACCTATAACAAACAGTCAGAGGCATACAGTGACACTTTATTACTTATTACTGCAGTCACCATCAGTTTTCTATATTCATATTAACTATCGTGCGATCTTTGACAATGACAACCGATACTCAGTTCACCAAACTAAACTTTTGCAAATAACATGTGTCGATGACATTCGAGTTAAATAAATATGTCAACTTCAGTTTGTTAACGAAAAACTGGCTAATTGCAGCGTATCGATGATGAGTATTTGACATCACTCAAGATGTACTAACGACCTTACTGCAACATCTGTTGACTGCCCTAAAACTTCTTGAAGACAGTTGGGTCTGAAGTAAATGACACATTTTGTCACTTCACTGTGTAAACTCCGGTCTCATGGATAAGTTGTGCCTGTTTTCATTTGCAGGAGTACTTGAAATTGAAAAAAATACAATTTAAAATACTGACCCATAAAATTATCAAGTTATTAGAGAAACATTGTCTGAAAGAAGAGAGGTTTATTAATAATAATAATAATAATAATAATACGACAACTTATAAGGCGCCGTAACATGTCCATAAAGTCACTACAAGGGCGCCGGGTACGTACCGACAACAGTGACGGGGATTGTCCATGCTGCAGCACATGCACAGTCTTCAGTGTTGTTGGATCTCTCACCGAATGCACCTGTAATGTCTATGTTAGCTTTACAAGTAACATAATGTGTACCGGGCGGAATGGGAATATGGGCCACAGTCATGTTAAACTCCGAAAACAGTACTTCGCCATCCAGAAGCCAAGTGTAATTTGTCATCCTTGGCGGTGGAATTTCGTATATGCAGTTGAAAGTAACCGTTGACGGTTTCTCCAGGACAACTTCGCTGTTATTTGGACACACCGACCCGTTCAGCGCTTCCATTGTTATGTTCGGGCACGCTGTAACACAAAAAATGCAAGCAATAGTAGTCTGAGAAAACATATTCATTTAAAACTGGACAATAAGCATGAAGTTAAATATAAACGAATGGGCTTCATGCAAATGCCCCCACCCTCACCGTCATATAACTTGCAACACTTCAATAGAAATGGGTTGAAAAATTTCAGAAACACTACCAGAACCAGCATAATACTATGTATCAAATTGTAAATAGTTTTAAGCCTAATTCAATGTATAAGTTATATTGTATAGCGAAATGTTTATGATATTTTTATGTTATGCGTTGTAATATACTCGTTTTTTTATTGTACAGTTAAGTTTATTTAAGCCTGCTGTTTATATTTCTTGCTATAACTGTATGACTGCTACCGTTTTCGGTAAATAAAGATGAATATATAGAGCTAAACGTGCTGCGTTTGAAGAACGAACACCTGCCGGTGTGATAATAAAATATAGGCATAAGAAAAAAAAATTCAGCATTGGTATTTAAAGCTGCATGTTGTGGGTGATGTGCTCTCCTCTTTATATCAGCCTGAAGATTTCAATAAGTTACTTTTTATAACAAACGGCAAAATCGTTCAAAAACGCATTGCTAATGCATCTCACATCGATGGAGATAGAGATCCACATCTAATTGCTGAAAAAATAACGATTATTAATTTTATAGCTAGTGGTTTCGAATCCTATGCTGACGAGGATATGATTTATGAGTTAACTAAGAAATGGTCAGATATTGACGTCTGCACCAATAGGAACAATGAATTCACTATACGTGCTATTGAGAGAGCTTTAGGCATAGTAAAATAGCAAAGCTGATGGGTTTGATGACATTGTTCTTGAACATTTAATAAAAATATATGTCCGCTCCTCGTTAGTTGTTTGTCTTATGTTACTAGTTAATATCATGTCAGCACATTGTTCTCGGTGACTCGGGTGTTGGCATAACCATACCACTGCTTAAAGATAAATTAGGTGACATTACTAATGTCATGAACTGGGTATCACCCTGTCCCGTTATATCATAACTTTTTGAACATCGTCTTTTCGAAAAGCTTCAGGCATTTACTGATACCCGTGATTTACAAAGTGGTTTGAAAAAGAAGTTAGGTTGCTCCCATACTGTGTTTGTGTTATTAAATTTTGGCGTTTATATACACCAAGAAGCTCTGCTATCGCAGAGAGACTGCGCGATGATTCGTGTAATTGGATATTACGCTGTCACCCAAGGAGACTGAAGAGCACTCGAAATGACCTCCTTGAGTAGTGCATGTGTAAGTCCCTGTTCTTATACCATTTCTTAGAAATTCAGCTTAAAATAGTGGTGTGACCTTGAAACATGGCAAGTGAGTCGTTCAAGGTCATTGAAAATGGGTACTGTAATATACGCTGTACATTACCCACTCTAAAGCTGGTTATTTTGTAATAGAACTCGAACCCACAATGATTACGTCAGAGACATTGATTTAACATGGAGCAAGTAAGTGAGAGCGACAATCGTACGGTGATGATATGGGTCTCGCATCGATTGACCCAGCTGCGAGTTACGAGGCTGCTACAATCCGCTATACTATTACGTCTTTACCATGTCACCATGGTTCACCATTGTTGCGTGGCACAGTGGTAAAACGTCGGTCAGAACTTTCCGTCCTGCGATCGACCTGCAGAAACGGGTGACCACTTATGTGGGTAAGCCGTCCGCTGTAGGTCAGCCAACCAGGCCGACTTAGCCTTTCATCCTTTCGGGGTAGATAAGTGAGTAGTAGGCTGCAATTATATGCCCGCAACCTCAGTCTGTGGAGGCGCCATCTGGTGAGCGCTTACGAGGTAGAAACAGGCATGGTGTAATTTGTAGGTAAAACTGTGTGATCCGTACCTGAGCGCCTTGAGTGTGAGGTACTGTATAAATCCACTTCCCTTTGTGTCCCGTTGTCCCGATGTACCGTGAACACATTGGCATTTCATTCGCTTCACACAAATACTGAAGACATTTCGCCAACAGACGAACTGGGCTAAATTGTACCAGGGACGAGGAAGCAGGATACGACAGAAAATTCGAATCGATGTCAAACCCCAGCTGATGTTGGTCGAAAATGCGTTTTTCGCCTTTTGTCCACTCTACGTCGTAGACTCGTTTGAACTACTGCGATGTTCCCGTGTGACCTGAGATATGATATTTGGTCTCCCTAAGCTGCCCGATGGTGAAAATTGTATGATACTATGGTTACTAGTTTTGAGTCTATAATAGTGTGTGTGACGAACAGACGGATAGACAGACAGACAGATAGACAGACAGACAGACACGCCGCTCGTAGCGAAGTTGCGCATACGCATAGCAGATGTCCGACAAAAAATCTTTAAAAAAATTTTTGCGGGGGCAAAACGTGTGATTTAAAAAAAACTAAAAATTCGATTAAACGAACTCACCAACAGCATATCCGTCTATCGATGCATTAGCTTGGCACGATTCTGAGAAATTGTAGTAAAATGCCTCAGTGCCGAACAGCTTAAATGGAAACGTGGGATCACCTCTGTGCTTGGACGCAAGACTTCCGTTGATCTGACACGGTGTGTTCAAATTATTTGCTTCCGAGCAACGAACAGTGGTGTTGGCAATGCAAGTTAAGCGGAACGGCCCGGGCTGCAGTATGATTTTCTGCCCTTCTGTAACAGTATTGCGGATATGATCGATCCATATGTATGAGGCAGGAGGGTAACTGTCCGCATAGCACGTCAGCTCTTGATAAGCTTGACAAGAGTACGCTGGCTCGATCCTCACGTTTATTGGACAATCTGAAACGACAACAATATGTCATCAGTTGTCTTTTTAAGTTTTTAACATGAGTGTATTCTTGTTTTGTGTGTGTTGTTTTTTCATTTTACATTGTTTTTTTTCAAATGTTTTTATTAATTTCCTGGTATCACTTTTAACATTTTCTTGTAATTATTGTCCATTATTATGAGTACTACTAACTAGTGTAACGATGATAACGATGAGTTTAATAAGAGACGGACAAACGCCATCAAAAGTTATAGAAAAAAAGAACAGTGAGTAAGCAACACAAAAAACACAATAAACACAACACAATAAATCATGTTACATGTACAGATCTATTACTGCATGCACGTTTGTTGCTGCTATTCAATAAATTGTATGTATGTATGTAGTATGTGTCAATGGTCCCGAGTGCTACTCGGTTTCCACTTTTATACATGTAACAGTATCTAAATACAACCACACCGTCGCACTATTAACAACAGCTGGTCAAGTAATCGAAGTGAATTATGGAAAAGTTAAGCTTTGATAATTTTTACGCTACCGCATTTTATGCAGGTCTACATCAATCGAATACTGTCTTTTTCTCCCGTCC
>Ga0209149_1001389_pt1 | contig 12168 bp, 6 predicted proteins | sample WorMetTyACAVOLI2_FD_187423 | JGI IMG/M metagenome (GOLD analysis project Ga0209149, IMG submission 187423) | Marine gutless worms symbiont microbial communities from Max Planck institute for Marine Microbiology, Germany - Olavius algarvensis... ... | reverse complement strand
GTAGCAGTGGAGTTACGTGCTCTCGACGGTCTCCTCCAAAGATCACTCGAGCTGCGCAGTTCAGTACACGTTGAAGTTTGTCAACGAGTTGCTTGTTGCAGCCAGCGAGAAGGCTGTTGCAATAGTGTGCAAGCCCTGGTGGAATGGGAAGGAAGGAAGGACAGGGCGTGTATCCAGGTGTAGGTGGTGTGCTGCTACTGCCACTTTTTTGCTGGCACTGTGTGTGCAGTGTGTGCAAGGGAGAAGGAGGGGAGATTGAAGGGCTTGTGTCTATTATTTTACGAGCTAGGCCTGTACGTTGGGTTTCTCAGAGGCCGTGCACTGCCTACAGTGCCGGAGCCGGCCTCATCTGTTATCCCAACGCTCGCTCGCACTAGAGGTCTAGTGCCCTTAAACCTGGTTTAAGTGACTTGTCACAGATTTAAGAGGATACATGCAGACCCTCTGTGCCTGCCTAAGATATTTACAATGTTTATAATCCAAAAATAGGCAGAATATGCACTTAGTTGACCTGCATGTACCGACAAGCCGCCTGAGTCGGGAGTTGAAGCCAGACCTCCGGAGCCTGGCGGCCACACAGGCCAGGCGAGTGACTTGCGCTACTGCACCACCGGGGCAGACGAATGCGTCAATGTGAACAGTAGAATTTTTTTCTACATTAAAATTTAATTTAACCACATTCTGCCACTGCAGCACAGCATGTCACATGACCATTAAGTGTTTGTTTACATTGTACTGACCAGTATTAAAACAATTTATTATCTTTACATTCGGTACGTTAATTCAGATGATCAGCATTTAAACGTGCTGTGCACAAATGTTGAAATTTCAAAATACAAAAGAAAACAAAGCTTTTGTTCATTGCCACCATCTAACTTTGTCTGGACAAAAGATTAGCAAAGAAATTGTGTGCTCGGGTAGAAATTTTTTCTAACCATAGAAGTGTGTGAAATCATTTTTACTCGGCTGGGAAAAACTTTCTATGTACGAGACAGAATGTTTATGACATCGCGTCCTTTGTTGCTGCATATCGTGCTTGGAATCAGTTGCTGACACATTAAACTCACTCGTTCGACCTCTTCTTTCAAAAAAAACTGAAGAGGTTTCTGGTTCTGTTTGCATCTGAGAACACCGATCTTCGACCGTAGAACGTGCTGTCGTTCTTACTCTACAGGGTGCACTGCTAGCATACTTCACAACTGATAGTTGCACCCTGTATTAATTATGTTGCTGTGGTCTCATGCAGGTCTCCACAGCTGTAGAATAGGCGCAATCCGTTTCCTGGCCGGATGACGTAACAGACCACCTGAACCAGGCTTTAGTTTCGTTAGGTTTAGTTATGTTTATGTGAGTAGTTTTCATTAATTGGTGGTCAATTCTCACGTAGTGTGTGATCCCACAATACGGCAAACGGGTTTCGACCTTCCTCGGCAACAGTGGTCTCTGCTGAACCGTTTTCGCATGGAACAGGGACACTGCGATGCCTGCAGAAGGAAATGGCGACTTACAGACACTGATCTGTGTCCTTGTGGCGAGAACCAGACGATGTCTCACATTGTCGAATCCTGTCCCCTGACAAAACTGAATGGCGGCATATCTCGGCTACACTCTGCAGATGAAGACGCTGTTTCATGGCTGACCAGTTGTGGCTTATGACACGCATACGAGAAGAAGAAGAAGACTGGTTACCTGTCAAACACAGAATCAAATACAAGCTGTGTACATTGATGCATCAAATTCACACTGGTTCATGACATGCATACGAGGAGAGGATTAATTGTTGGTTAGGTTTTGGTTTTTTGTGTTGTCAGTTGGTTATAGCTACATTTGGTTTTGCTAGTACAAGCCAAGTGATTGGTTGGAAGAACCAGTTTTTTACACCAGTGATAAACTGGGAAGGTCGTCTCCATAATGACCTATAATAGTGTCAAGTAGGACCTTAAGCTCTACTGTACCTGTTGCACTACTTTGGTGGTTGAGAGAAGCACAGCACGTGCAACTGCTTGGTTACGTGGCACGGTGATAGAACGTCGGTCTTTCGCTGTCCTGCGCTCGACCTGCAGCTGACGGGTGACCACTTATGTGGGTAAACCATCTGCCGTAGGTCAGCCAACCAGGCCGACTCAGCTTCATCCTTTCGGGGTAGATAAATGAGTAGTAGTCTGCAATTAGATGACCGTAACCTCAGTCTGGGGATGTGCCATCTGGTGAACGCTTATGAGGTAGAGGCAAGTATGGTGTAATTTGCAGGTAACACTGTGTGATCCATACCAGAGCGCCTTGAGTGTGAGGTACTACAATAAAGGCGCTATATAAATCCACTTCCTTTATGTCACGGCTGAAACATTTGTAGATTTCTGTTTAATGCTGACGTTGGTTGCTAACTGGCAGACAGACAGACAGACAGACACTGTGAGTGTGTTACGTTGACAGTGTGTCTGAGTGGACTGCTGTGGAATCTGTGACGTAGGTCGTTTGGGCCGTTCTTTCCGCTGCTGGGTGACACGGCCGACTCTGCTGTACAACTCTGGGCCTTGTGGGCTTTACAGCACGTCTGTAATCTGAACGGTTTGTAACAAAAGTCATCCAGCTGTTTTTTTTTGTGCTTCCGCCCGGCCAGCAGATTTGGTTGAGAACCGGCGTCTGTGGAGGATGATGTCGACGTATGGCGCTACACATGTATTGTGTCTAGTGGGTTGTGAATCCTCGTCGACGTATGGCGCTACACGTGTATTGTGTCTAGTGGGTTGTGAATCCTCAGAGTTGCATGCCAGAAACGACGACGGCCCGGCCAGATTCCAGGAGGAGGCATAATGTTTTATATCTGTCCGTTTATTCGTCCGTCTTCCCCTCTGTTCGTTCACCTATCACCAAACTTGTGAATGTGATATTTTGAAAACATATCTACCATTTTTTTATGCAAATTGGCATGGAGCAAGAGCATGAAACGATCAACTTTGGGGTCAAAGGTCAACATCACACGAGGTGGAAGACAGATTTGGAGGCCTGGCAGAGGCATCACTCTTGACCCCGTCGGGTCGAGAGCTTTTCTGATGTTTTCATATACTTTGTGTAGTGCTTACTTATGTTGAATTGTGTAGGTCAAGCTGGTGTTTAGCTTGATGTGTTTGCCATGCAACGTCCTGATACACAAGAATATAAGCATACTGGTTATAATATTATCACACAAAGCTTGCACTAGAGTAAAGTACAATAAAATGAACGTGTATTCGTATAGCACATCGTCGCAAAGTGCCTCTATTGCGCTACCACTTCTCGTATGTCGATAAGGTGGTCATCTAGAGTGGTACATACCACCATGTATCAACCCTGGGATCTCAAGGCAGTTGGAGTTCCGTGCTGTAATGTTATTGTTCATAAACACAAACTGAATGATGAGCTGGAAGGACTAGACCTGTAAGTCACATATATTGCGTCTAGTGGGTCATCATATAAGCTCCACAGTGTTACTTCACCGGTGCCGTTATTGCGATCACACAATATCAGTTTAGTTACTAACCATCATCCTTCAGTGATATGACGCTGTTGGTTGGATCATACGACCCGTAAAATCGTCTCCAAAATGACCTGTAATGTGTCGAGTGGGACGTTAAACACTACTATACCTTACCATCAGTTACGTGCACAAGTTATTTTGCTATCATCAATTGTGCAATAAAATACAGTTTGGTATTCTTCTGCCTACTGGTCTGTAACTAGCCTGTTAGCATGCTCCATTGGTGCATTTATGACGGGGCGAGGCGGGTCAAGGCTACACTTTACTGAATATGAAGAAGAGAACGCTGTAGCTATAGGTACTTTGAGCAAACGGACTGAAATTTGTCAGTGACAGCTCCAGAATGGTACCGAACTGGTCGTCATTGTGTACTTAGTGCCCAGTATGGCACTCCAGTTTGTCAAAGCAGCAGACAGAATTGCTTGAGGACGTTCAACGCCGAGCTCTGCAGATTATAGTCGGCAATAGTCCACACGCAGAAGCCTGTTGTATGCTGGGTATTCAGTCACTGGCTGACAGACGTTCAGAACTGTGTAGAACAGTCTTTTCAAACAGACTGTTAACAATGAGTTCCACAGTCTTCATTATCTGTTGCCTGCAAAGCCGGACAATCAGCTGATTAGCCGACTACAGTCGACTGCAGTTTATCCAACATTTTGTGCGCGGACAAATTCATTTAAAAATTCATTTTTACCGTATTCCCTGTAACTACCAGTGACAGTCGTAACATTTTATTTTATTGCTTAGTGTGTGGCTGTGTGAGTGTTTGTATGTGCGATTGTTTTAATCCAGCTTTTGGGTGCCAAAACACAAAAAATGTTATGTTAACAACAGCATTTATTTTGGAACCTAGAGCATACATTTTCAACAAGTGATTTAGCTGTTGCTAACAGGTCGTGCTGATTATCGTGTAACAGTCTGTCCGGTCGAGTACTCGCATGTACAGAATGTCTGTTATGTCATATATATACTTATGTTCAGCGTACTCTCACAAAAAAGTGAAGAAGCGGCGGCTGGTCATGCATTGCCACAAAAAATTGCACCTGCCTGTCTGCATTTTTTGTGTAGGGTTTTACAGGTGGGGCTTTCCGGGGTTAAGGTTTGGAATCCCTGTGATCTAGGCATGAAAGTTGGCTAATAAAAACGAGTCTGTGCACTGCCCGTCGGTGAAAACCACATGATCTTATGATCATTAGTTTTGATGCATTACCAGCGTGTGACGGACGTACGGACGGACATGCTAGCTGTAGCTATGTCACACTCTAGCATGGCTGAGCGCGAAGAAAACAGTTCTGTCCCCAGATACCCTGCTGGGGGTTCACCCAATGGATTCCCCCCCCCCGTTTCTAAAACTTCAGTCCACTTGTGGCACACTCTTCTTGCTGTTGTGATGTCACAGGAGATCGCTACTGTTCACTGCTTGTCGACGAAGGCGGAGTTGAATTCATTCAGCGAATACGGAGCAGTCCGACCACAAACCCACGAGCTGTGGAAATTGCATCCGACGTTCTGCACATGGTTTCTGCAAAATTTCCCAAGTCTGTCGACAGCGTGTGACATTTTGCGATAACCGAGCGTGTACATTTCACAATTTCATTAATGGTCGTTATTGTAAAGCATTGCTAAGTTAAGCATCGCCGTCGTCTTGTGATTTACAATGATTTACTATGTTAATTCTGATGTTTAAAAATGGTGAACGCATAACAGTGAACAAGCGTCCGTATGACTGATAGAGGTGTGTATGAGCCTAAATTTTAAGGCCAGGTCCATTGAATTTTTGGCCCAGCCTGGCCCGTTGTTTATCAGCTATATTGCTAGGCCTGGCCTGGCAAGGCCTGTTGATGTCGGGTCGCCGCCTGTTTACTTTCAGCAGGTGGATTTACAATTATAAGACCAGTGCACATCACACACTACTCCTACTGCTCATGTGACAATTGACAGTTAGTCTGGTGCTAGTGGCTGTCTCACATACGTTTTCAGCACCACTAGGCCTAGTATTATTGCCATAAAGTGCCGTTACGTTCCACTAGCACCGACATACCTCAGTCGTCACGTCGAGGCTTGCGTCGATGAACGGGCTCGTCTGCCGTCCCACTGCTGGACAAGCCGTTCACCAGGACAGACTTTGTGAGACGAGCTTTTCGTTGTTCTGCGCCAACTGTCTGGAACTTGTTGCCTGAGACAGTAATCGCCTAAATCTAGGTTCAAGTCGTACTTCTTTCGTAAGGCTTTTGAGTAACACCCACGACTGACCTGCCGCCAGTGTCTCTGAAGCCAAGGCCTTAGGCACTTTATAAATTGGATCATCATTATTATTATTATTATTATTATTAGATTGGTAACTAATTGCTGACCACACAGGCCTAAACGTTTCGGCCTCACCCGGCCCATCCCGGCCTGTTCAGTTCGGGCCTGGCACGTCTTACTAGGTGAATTTCGTAGCCCGGCCTGGCCAGGCCCACGCACATCTCTAATGACTGACAACAGATGTGACGTCTTGTGAATTTGAGTATCTGCGTCCACCTACTCGACATCTGAGATGAGCGGATGTGCGGAAAACCGAAAATCGGTTCAGATTTCGTTTTAAAGAAACTGAACCGTCCAAAAATTTGACCTCCATTCAGATGGTTTTCCGACGGAAACTGCGTGCAATCCGCAATTCAAATTAAAACTGACAAAAATAACTGTAGTTGCATTTAGTGTGCAGATAAATTGAACTGAACCAAACTCGGTCCGAACTGAATCTTGATTTTTTTTTCAAAAAATCTAACCGAAACCGAACCGAAATAAAGAATCTGTTCTGTACATCCCTACTGAGATGAAGTGATTTTGGTTTAACTTTGATCATCATTACACAAACCCACTGACACACCCAACAACGCTGTTCGTTTGTTGGGTCATATGACCCGTAAAATCGTCTCCAAAATGACCCATAATGTATCAAGTGGGACGTTAAACCCTACTGTACCGTACCATACCAACAGTGCCATTGATACTTGTTAACTGTACTATGTGTAAAATTTGGTCGAGCTGTATAGATACGGATTTTATGATATTCGCGAGATTAATTGGTAATTTTGTTGCAATTTTAGCGTCAGCATTATAGCTGTATTTGATAACTTTTATTGATTGAAGTGTGTTTTAGGTAATGGCAAAAACAACTGTATTACGGCCCTTTTTCCACGACAACCTAGTAAGCCGATACCTGAAGAACGATCAGAGACATTACCCCTACTATCGCTTCGATCCCCTTAGTACCCCTGATTAGTCTTCTTCATTTACCATGCACCGATGTACCTTCCTTATTTATCTTCAAACTTTTCATATTCCCATCAGCTACTTTCTTCTGTGTTCTCTTCATGTCTGCCTGTGAGCCTCGCACCTTCAACCACATAGTCCCTATATTTCTCAGCCCACTCACTTTCATCCTTTTGTAGCACATGGCCTGGTTTTAACCTGTTAGCTGCACACAGCAGCAAATTCTGCACAATAGTGTGTGGGATCGATCATGGCCAGGCGCCGTCATACCTCGGTGAACTGTGTCATCAGTCAGTCAGTTCATGCAGGAATGCGTTGTGTCAACACCACAAATAGTGTGATATACCGCGTCTCCAAACCAAGTGAATGCTGTTTCTCCTTTGTTGGACCATCAGCATGGACCTTCCTTCCATGCAGAACACCTTGGCGCGAGTCGTTCTCAGTTCTTCGGCGTCTAGGTTCAGTCACTCTACCGATATGTTACGTCACCTGCACTGGCTACCTGTTGAATACCGAATTAAATTTAAGCTTGCAAAACTAGTTTTTAATACTCGCAATAACAATGCTCCACTCTGTTTAACATGTTTGCTTGATGACTATGTACCTGGTCGCAGTTTACGTTCCAGTCAGTCTAACTTGTTAACCGTGCCGTCATACAGACTAAATTTTGGTGCTCGCAGTTTCCGTGTTGCAGCTCCTACTGTTTGGAACTCTCTTCCTGCAGACATTCGTGCATGTTCACTGCACAGTACATGTATGTGCCGCTTAAAAACTTTTTATTTTAATGCTGCTTATAACTAGTGACTGTTCAGGCCACCTATAGTGACTCTGCCCACGCCTCCGATTCGATGTTTGTGCATTGACTTTGTGCGCGTTACAAATTGTTTTTACGATTATGATTACGCTATAGAATCTCTCTGGTTTTAAGAAACAGCTCGAAACTTATCATTTTAGTTTAGCTTATAGACAATCAGCTTAAACTGTTGTGTGCAGTTGTTTGTGGTTTTATTCTTTGTAGTTGGTGGTATAAATGTTTTTATGATGATGATGATGACGACGACTAATAATAGTAGTAGTAATAAGTCTTAAGACCAAATTTGACCTCGGTTTGATCTAAGACAAAATTTAAGCACTAGAGCTTAAGACCAGACACTCAGAGAATAGAGAATAGCATTGAGAATAACCACCAGACGACAGTCTAAGACTTTCACTAAGTCTAAACTTCAGACTTAAGTTTGGTCATTGACCAAATCGTCGACATGAGGTCAAGTTTCACCTCAAGTTTAGTCTTAGACCAAACTTTGGTCTTAGACTTTTGGCTAAGACTATAGTTCTAGCTGAACTTGACCTCACCCAGTGAAACTTGTGTAAGAACCAGTGTGCAGCATGCAAGTGAGACATCTACTAGGTGGTGGCAAGAAATGAAAGCAAAATTCTAATTGAATCAATTTTAATTGAATGAAAAATAGATGTTTTAATGATTGCTCGATTAAATTTAATTCCAAACTGCATTATTTATCACTGAATATTTTTTCTTTATTAATCTGCCCCTACGATAGCTGTTGGGGTATTGTTGTTGGTTTCCTATGTTTGTAGCCATGTTCATTTTATGGCAGCATTACACCTGTCATCATGAGACTTTAAGATGAGTCACGCAGTGGCTGTGTGAGACCGCATAGTTCAGTTGAGTCGATCGCCATCCTGCCTGTGTGATCATGCGATTACACTCGCCAGATGGCAGCATTCTGCAGTGGGTTACAGGATGAGATATACTGTCCCTGCACTGCTTGTAACCCTTTAAAGCGCAGAGGCAGTTACAGTGCCACTTTGAATTATATGAAATTGGTACACTGGCTGTTGATGAGTGGGCTGTTACATTTGGTGCAACGAGGAGGGGACTGGGTAGGGCTGCAGCCCGCTCAGGCCCCTCCTCGCTGTACCAAATGTAACAGCCGGTGTACCAATCACCGTATTGCTGTATAATCTGTGGTTTTAATGTGCCCATAAATGGTTAAATATGTATATTGTGCACATACATTATGGGCACTGTTGATTAGTTTGCATTATTCATGCATGCATTCTGTCGTCATTAAAATGAGTAATGATAATGATTAGAAGCTTTTGAATATTCATTTAGTTATGGTAAGATGTTGATGATGTCGCCTGTATTGTGATATGTGCCTCCTGTAAACATGTTTTGAACTATGTCTCGTGTGTGTTTAACAGAATATTTTCACAGACAGTATGCTCTATCACTGCTAGTTTAAAATATTTGGCTTTTCATGTCTTAAAGTTTAAATTAGTCGTTGATTCTGTGTACCACTAGCTAAGTAAGTAAGGAAGTAAATCTGGATATTTATATCCGGCGCCAGAATCATGAAGACGTCTCAGTGGCACCGGGCGGTCGAGAACAGGTGCGTTTTCAGTGCCCGGTTGAAGGCGCTCTCCGACAGGTCCAGTGACCGTAGTTACCATAATATTAGAGAATCATGAACGAATCAGTGTTGATGTCTGTTTACCATATCCAAGAGCCAGCGACTTTTAGCGTTGTTGAATAGGCATAGTTGTTTTTTTCTGCTTTTATTGACATACATTTTGCCAGTTTCGCCTTGATACTGTTGCTTGTTATAGAAATGCTGCTTGTCCGGAATTTATCCTGCAGCTTGGCTGTGTTTTGGTGGAAATGTAATGTCTGCAGTAAATTCTTGCGTTTGTGTTTGTTCTCGACTTCTGTTAGTAAACCACCTCGGCACAGAACCAGGCACCCAGGTGTACTCAGCCTGAGCCATCCCTCCGTCGGCTGGCACAGTTGAGTACCCAGCTTTCAGGCACATTGCGCGATACACTAGCCCGTATCTGCTGTCTTGCAGTGTACGCTGGTGTCTGGCTGAAGGACTAGTTTAACGGAGATCAGCGCCGACGTACGGGAATTAAGCGGTAGCGCATAAAGGCCCGTTTATAGCGACGCAACTCAACTCCACTCGATGTCGAGTTGAGTTCAGTTGAGTCAAGTTGCGTCGTCAGGCCTTAGGACCTGAGTTGAGTTGAGTTGCGTCGACGTCGCTATAGACACTTCGCCGACGCAACTCAACTCGAGGTCGAGTTGAGTTGAGTTGTGTCGCTATAAACGGGCCTTTAGAGGCGCGTTTGCGATGATGCGCTATACAAATCCACATTTATTTTACTTAATATATTTTATACAATTGTTCCTAAATTATAATCATTAAAAAAATGGTTTGTAATGTACTGTATGTGAAGTTCCGTCAGGCGGTCTTCATGGTGCTCTTGTATATAGTTAAAAAATTGGGGGTTAGGCCTACATCATTTTCTTTACCTTTTACTGAGCTGAGCCTGGTGGGATTGACCTGGTTGAGTGACCATCATCCTTCTATGAAAGACTACTTGCCCACGCAAAATTTTACTGAAATCAGCTGCAGAGTTATGGTCAAAAAGACTATTTTTATTACAGCGGTCGTCCGCCATCTTGAATTTAAAAAAATCATATTTGGTCACGTGACTGTCGAGTTCAAATGTCCTGTTGTGTACCATATTTCATCTAAATCGGATGGTTTTTCGTTGATGTATAGCTATTTGACGATTTGCAATATGGCGGGTGTGCGCCATCTTGAATTTTCGAAATTACAGTTTTTGTCACCTGACCTCTATCGCCATGCCATTCTGCTTCCCTGTGCAAAATGTAACTGAAATCTGACAATCGGCTGCTGAGGAGTTACGATCAAAAAGCGATTTTCAAAATGGCGGCCGTCCGCCATCGTGAATTTTAATTTTTTTATATTTGGTTATTTGTATATCAATTGTGTCCGCTATTGCATCTGCCTTAGTCTGTACAGTGAAATTTGTGATTCCGTTCGCTAGGCGTCAGCACCTGTTTGAATCAAAACCGATTGACGCCGATTCGAATTTTCTCTCGTATCCTACTCCCTAGTTCCTGTTCCAAATTTTGCTCAAAATCTAATCATTTAATCTGTACGTGGTATAGTGATTACCTTTGCGCGAAATCTGTTAAGCCCCTAAGTATAGGCTATTCTTGTGAAGCGAAATAAATATATTTGTCACTGGACGGACGACGGGAAAGAAGCCGTGAGGTTAAAACAGTGCCTCCGATGCAGCATAGACTGTGTGGGCATAAAAATGCAGATGGACCTAAACTTAAATGACGAAAAAATCAAAATGGTGGAATTTAGTTGAAAGCTTTTATTATCGTGTTATTGTGGCATAGTCAACAGTGCCGTGACAAATTAACTGGGGTCCCTTGGATATATTATTTTGATTTTAATGGGTTATGGCGGATCTTGATAACACGACTTATCCGACTCCAGTAACCTAATTACTGGCAGTTGCCAGTTGAAAACGGTTAAATTACGTGTGATACACACAAATAAAAAGTGAATTTACAAAAAAAAAACCCAAACATGTATTGATCTACAGATTACATGCAGTATTACACCGTGTACGGTATAACTGAGATGACAGTAGTAATACAGTAGTGTTTAACGTCCCACTCGACACATTATACGTCATTTAGGAGACGAAACTGAGATCACAGAGTACAGGACTAGCATTACTCACTGTATGTCTTTGAAGTTACCAAAGAACTGTGACAGTATAGCAGTATAGTATATAGGCAGCCACGCTATAGGCCACGCCTTCGTATTTGCATGCAGGCCTCGTCTGATGTGTAGGCCTATACACAGACTCGTCGCAGTCTGTATGAGATCGCTGTAGAGATCATATCGTATGCTTATTAAACGACGTATACAGATACCGTTACAGAACCAGTAAGTGAGAAGTTGTGTGCAGTCGCTACAGACTAAAGTGTGCCAACAGAAAAAAAATACAAATACTCGGGGGCTCTAGCATGTCGGGGACCACTGGACTTTGTCCACCCTCTTTAATAGGCTGTGACGCCACTGATAGTCAAGTTATGTTATGGAAACTGTCCAGTAGAAATGAGCAAAAAGGAGATCACGATAAACGCGACGTTTCAATACGAGCAGAGGATTTACAGTACACGACGCATGTGACGTGATGCCGCGGCGCTGACGTCATAGCGGAATGTCTTGGAAACCGCGCTGTTAAGTAGTAATTTTCAGCAGTTCAACAGAAGAGCCGAGTTTGCGAGCTGTTGACAGTCACAGAGCAAGTCCGTCCGATTTACCACACTGTTCTACGATGACACAGCACGCCGAGATACAATGGTGCGCACGTTGAATCTATTTCTTTATCATGGTTGTCGTTCACATTATTTTTAGCCAACCGTCTATCTATATAGACGGTTGGCTATATGGCATGAGGATGACGTCTGTCGTCTGTAACGTTCCGGTGCTGTCTCAAAACGATTCCACATATCATCATTCTGTCTTCACGACATG
>Ga0209149_1001388_pt1 | contig 12169 bp, 12 predicted proteins | sample WorMetTyACAVOLI2_FD_187423 | JGI IMG/M metagenome (GOLD analysis project Ga0209149, IMG submission 187423) | Marine gutless worms symbiont microbial communities from Max Planck institute for Marine Microbiology, Germany - Olavius algarvensis... ... | reverse complement strand
AGAAAGGAGATGGCGTGCAGGTTAGGTAAGAGTGCTCCTGACAGGCGGTATGATATAGGAAAGGGTCAGAGTGGCGAGCATGACGAGAGAGAGATGAGGAGGTGGGTGAACAGGGCGGTGATAATGAAATGACGAAAGCGATAAGAAAACAGTAGAAATGCATGATGTGTACAGGTAGCGAAAGCAAATAACGTATTAAAATACTGTAAGAATAAAAGGCGATTATGAAACAATACAACCTGAGTAAAGCTATAGATAAAGGCAGACTACTGAGCAAAATTTACGCTGAATTACTAAAGTTAAGAGAAATTATTAGTAAAATTTAGCGAGAATTAGAAAGTAAACAACAACAACATAGATGATGAAATTGTTTAAAACTGGATCAGCCACGATCATCAGCGATTGCCAAAAATTCTTCGGATTTTTACCGATAACTTACCAAGTCGATATTCGTACTACTAGATTCTTAGAAACATTTATGATCAATGATAATGGTATTTGCACGTTGTTCGAGCGTCACGACAAAATTGGTAGAAATAAAATTTTCTCGACGTACGGTGACGTCCATTCAGTGTTAGACTTGAGATGTGCCATTTATGAACTGTTTTTCTGTTAGTCACAGTCTGTTGTAATTAACTCCAGCTATTGTCTATAGAGGTCGCCTATTTGTTAAACTCGCTATTCACCTGTTAGTTAAGTTTGTTTTGTTTTCGTTTTTATTTGTCGTTCTTGCGCCATGGCGAATAAAGATGTATATAATATTCAAAAAGTTTTTTTTTTGGGGGGGCTACTTTTATGAAACACCCTGTAAAACTAAGCGGAACAGAAACGGGGTTGACGAACAAGATGTCTTGATTTGCTCGCAGGTTCAAGCTGTCGACAGCTTAGAAAGAACGAATAAAGATAAACTAAATAGATAGCAAAGTGACAGAACGTGTGTGTCATTACTCTGGTGTAGGACATTTCCCCTCCTGGACATTTCCCCCTCAGACATATTCCCACCGGAAATTTCCCCCGCCGGACAATTTCCCTCCCCATCTAGGACATTCCCCCCCTCGGCTGTTAAAGCGAAAATTTGAAAACTGACACTAACCCATACTCTGACCGCAACCGTCCCACGACTCGGGGTCCTGACCCTAACCGACCCATAAGGCGGGGATTTTTTTAGAAAACTAACGCTAAGCCATATTCCTGACTCTAACCGCTATCACAATTTTGTACACGTCAACGGTAGATCGCTTTATATTACGCTTTATATTAATTTACGATATTTTCTTTGCTACCATGTGATGGTGAATAAAGGTGTATATATTAATTGGCGCATGGTGGTGGGGGGATGTCCTAGGCTACACCATGTAAAAAGGGAGGGGAATTGTCCGGGAGGTGGAAATGTGCGGGGGAAGGTGTCAGGGGGAAATGTCCGGATCCCATACTTCTCGTCTCTGTTAGGCCCCTACTGCAAGTTCAGTTCAGACATGTGAAACTCGAAAACGTGCATCGCCGTTGAAGGTGTGAACGAAACGCGCCATACTGTCCGATTACGCACTTACAGTTTATCTCACGGACACCGTGCTATCATCAACTAATAAATTTTAATTTGCATAAAGTTTCTTGTCTGCCTGCTGGCAGAGGCAGGCGAGGAAATATCGTCAGACAGAGCTGAGGATAGGTCAGGATGGTGAGTGTAGATCTATGCGCTTATATCGTGGTTCATTCTTGCTGCGCAGCATCCATGATGCAACACGAGATGATTATCACGCTGCTCGTACGATGATTGATGCGTTTGTGATGTGTTAGAGACAGCAGAGGGAGTGACATGGAACAACCACGGCTGCTATTGAATCAACCGCCCGGCCCGCTGGTTGTCTTGGCAGTGCCAGGCAGAGCCTGCCTGGTCTGGCAGGCCGCGCAGGTTCTAGGCGTCCTGCGATTGGTCGGCGGTGGCAGGTGCGCGCAGCGGTGGCGCACCCTGGCGGCGGCCGATGACTCGTAGTGAGTCGTGCGTCAGTCGCTAGTCGGCAGTGAATGGTTTGCGTCCAGTCGCTAGGGAAGGAAAGGCAGACGATAGAATCGAAGCCAGTTCCGGGCACGGTTGCCGATATGCTGCTGATCAACATACAGCCGGCCTCCGCTTTCCACGACGACTCTGAAATGAAGGTTAGTTCCGACAGCACTGTTGTCGTTTATCGCTCGATTAGTTCGACTTGTATTCACCGCGTGGCGCTGCTCTATGACACGCAGTTAATATTACGTAACTTGTCTGCAACCCGACATTTTCGTCGTCGGACATGCGGCATAATAGCCAGACGCGCGTTCTGTCTGAAAACGTCGTCAGATTACGTAACAAACGCACTCATACGTGCAGCGCTATACAGCTGACACTTTGGACATTATTATTCCGAGCCGCAGAATGCACGCTGGTAGGCCTACGGTAACTGCGCGTTACGCTAAATTAACTTGACACGGGCCTATTACTTTCCATATTGAGCAAAGTGAAGTCGCTTTACCGTGGCGATAAAAACGATACATTTGCCAGAGTTTTATGCGCCTTTTAACTTCAGCAGCAGCCAGCCGGGTGTCCCAAAAACCTGACCGCACGAACGCACAGCTTAAAATGTGAAAACTGTCACTAAACCGTACTCCTGACCCTATCCGACCCACGAGGGGTCCTGACCCTAACCGACCCACGAGACGGGTAATTTTGCGACGGCATTTTAATAAAATTAGGTACCAGACTGAATAAGCAGTAGCAGCACACGCCAAATAGGCCTAATTAGCCACTGTTTTTTGCGGGGTTGTCTATCTCATTTTATTGATTAAAACAATAATAGTGCATGCAATTAAATCTTTACGAGATTAAATCTTTTCGGCATTGTAACAGGCGTGTAGAAATGTAAGCGGCTTATTCTGCTATAGCGCGGCAGTTAAAACGCGTGGTGATGCAACGTGCTACTCGTTGCGCTCGCTGTATAGCCCAGCTGCTAAGCAGATTGTTCAGTCGCTGTTTTGGCTGCAACTCAGTCTTTCATCTTTCCAACATCGGTAAATAAGTACTTTAAGTAGGTACGGCGGAGAAGCTGGCGAATGATGTGGTGATGCTGTTTGCCGACGGACAGCTCGATGCGCGGAGTTTAAACTGTCTGTGATCTTTTGACACCGCGTCGAGCGCGCCTTTGAAGTGAAATTCACACTGAAGCATGACAACACATGCTTTTTTCTGTCTGAAGCTGGCAGCGTGCAGACTGCAGGTAGAAAATGCCAGTGGCTTGGATACTGTTAGCAGTCGTAGTCCGGGGTTGTGAGACGAGAGATACGAAAAAAACGTATTGATGTATAGTTCTCCGCGGAGATATCCCTCCGGAGATTCCCCCACCCCTAGTCGGATAGGGTCAGGAGTACGGGTTAGTGCCAGTTTTAAATTTTTTTCTAGGGAATAATTTCCGGGGGGGGGTATCGTCGTCCGCTTCGGCGTGCATCATCCCACTACAGCCGCCGAAGAGTCGATTTACTCTGATGTTTCATGTTTCATTTTGTATTTTTTAAAATTAATTTTTATAATAGTAATAATTCTTATTCAGTTTAAAGGTAGATACTAGTAAGAAAAAAAACTACAGTGAAACACTTTTTTTTAAATTTTTATGCGTTCATAAAGACCGCTATACGTAGGACAGGACATTTCTCCTTGGACGTTCCGCCGGACATATTGCCCCCGATAGTTCCTCCGGGACAATTTCCGTCGCCACCCAGGACATTCCCCCGGGTGTGAAAGCTAAAATTTTAAAACTGGCAGTAACCCGTACTACTTAGTCCTTACCCTAACCGATCTACCTGTGTCAATTTTACACACGTTGACGGTAGATCTCTTTACATCATAGATCGGTGGATGGAGGCAGTGGAAGGGGGGGATTGTCCTATGCCGTGTAAAAGGGAGGAGAAGTTGTCCAGAGCGAACTGTCCGGGGGGATATATCGAGGCGGAAATGTCCGGAACCCGCAAATAGACGTTAACACGCTTTGACTGACGAAATGACGAGATTGTGCGCTGGTTGCGTGCAGATGCAGCTGGACTATGAGCACGAGCAGCAGGTGGAGCTGTGCGGCGACGCCGGCGATGGGTGGATCACGTCCGACGACTTCGCCATCGACAACAACAACGGCGGCGGTGCCGCAGGCGTCGTGTCGTTCCAGCAACATCAGCGTCATCACCACCAGTCGCTGAAGCACGAACAGCATGCTCAGCAGGTCGCCATGAGCGTCGCGTTCGGCTCTCAGATGATCAACCCCAACTCGCGTACGCCCTACTCGGACGCCACCCAGTGCAAGAAGATACCGGCGAACCACATCAAGCGTCCGATGAACGCCTTCATGGTCTGGTCTCAGGTACATACACTATCCCTAATACTGATAATAAGCATTCCGCTCGGAGTAATGGTCATCTGTTCCGACCGGGCTAAGTTCGGGGTGATCCCGCGCAGCGCAGGGGCCGAAATTCAAAGTTCCGCTTCCAGAAGTTGTGTCTCACGACCCATAGAGTATGCCTGCCAAGTTTCGTCGACGTTGGCCCAGCGGTCTCGGAGCCTGAGGGTTGTGAAAATGTTGACACCGCACGTACTGACGGACGGATGGACATTTTGACCTGTTTTACTGATCATCTCGAGAGAGATGACTATTAATAATATGTTATTCGTATTATATGCAACTTAATTACAAAATTAAGATCATTATTTTGTATATCATGAGATAACGTGTAATGAAATGTAATTAAAATAATCCGATTTCAAGTTGAATGATTAATTTAAAATGTAATTATTATTCTAATTTTACTAATTTAATTTTATCACTTAGAGCTAGTGATATTTTGGATGTTTATAAAATAATGTAATGCGTATATTGAAATAATTAATTCAGTTTTTATCATCTGTAATTTAATATTAATTAATTAATATATTAGTTAATACATTGTGTAATATGTGCATGATAACGTTTATGTATTAACAAAATAAAATCCCGAGTTAATCACAAACAGTGGTTGATGGTCGACACGCCAAGTCCCACCACAGCTTTTCAGTGGTGCCATTTCCAATGACCTTGAGTGACCTCTATAGCTACATTTGAAGGTTTTAACGACAGACATAGTCGCGCGGCTTCTCTGCGACAGTTGAGCTTCTTGTTTCTGTTACCATTCAGTAACAGTACTTAGTCGCCCATAGAAATGCAGCTGTAGAGTTGAGCTGAGTGTGTTGAATGTGCAGATTGAGCGCAGGAAGATATCCGAGCTGCAGCCGGACATGCACAATGCCGAAATAAGCAAGCGTCTGGGGCGGCGTTGGAAGGAGCTGACGGACGAGGACCGTCAGCCGTTCGTGGAGGAGGCTGAGCGGCTCCGTGTCCTCCACTGCCGGGAGTACCCGGACTATAAGTATCGCCCAAGGAAACGCAGTGCGGCGGCGGCCGTGGCAGCGGCCAAGGACTCGACGGGCACACCGGCGGACAAACCGGCGTCGGCGTCGAAGAGCGCAAAGAAATCCTCCTCGTCGAAGATGTCGCCGACGACGAAGACGTCACCCGCGTCGATGCACGGCGCGTCGCTCTATGACAACATCAAAGAACTGCAGATGAAGCTGGCAGGTGCGTGCAGTGACGTAAACCCACGTGCAACCTATTTAACCCTTTATGGGCACATTAAAACCGCAGAGCAACGGAGCATTATCCAGCAATATGGTGATTGGTACACTGGCCGTTGAGGGGTAGGCTGTTACATTTGGTACAGCGAGGAGGGCCTGGGCGGGATGCGGCCCCGCCCAGTCCCCTCCTCGCTATACCAAATGTAACAGCCCACTCATCAGCGGCCAGTGTACCACCTTCATATTATTCGATGTGTCACTATAATTGCCTCTGTACTGGAAAGGGTTAACGGCCATTTCCTAGGTTTGCCGAGCTTAACCGGTGGTTCCGGAAGTAGCAAGGGAGCAAGAGTGCTCTGAACATACCCCCCCGCCCCTGAAATCCAACCGACAGTGCAACTGAAGGCTTAAAAACTTCAAAACCTCCAACATTTCTACCCAATTTTGGCCAAATAATTACACAAATCTTAGCATTTTATGACCACAGAATTACTGTAAAAGCACGGTGTTTGGGATGCATCAGCTTGTGGGATGTCCAGTAGCCGAATCAGCTGTTCCGCTTCCCGCAGTTCAGACTTTATACTGTTCTGTATTGTACAGTTTGACGTGTAGACTGCGTGTTTGAAATACAGCCGTTTTCGGTTTCGTGTGATTGTAACTGTAAACTAGAAGAGCACTCGGTAGAGCGCATTTACCTCCGACAAAGGTGTTTCGACGCCTCAAAACCACGCGTTGCTGCTGCGACGGGCGCCCAATACCCATGCCCTGCAGTGAGTTGTAAAACCATTTTAAAACAATGACTCGCTGCAGCGGCATATAACCCACCAGCGCTACCGGTAATACAATAGCGGAGAAAGCAACCGGGTTCCGCCGGTTCCAGCATCCGGACTATACAGTGTTCGAGAAATACGTATTTTACGCTTTTTTCAAAATTCAAAAAAACGCGTTTTTTACGTTTTTTGAAATGACATGTCAAAAAAACGTAGAAAACGTTATCAAAGTTTCAGAATGATTACGACGCTAGCTCACACTGTGCGCTCTGAAACAACAAACAATTACATATACATACAAAATTATATAAAATTGCTGATTAAAATATGGCCTTAGTAATTTGATACTTACACTTACGGGACAAAAACTGATTGAGTGGTCTCTAAATCGTTACATGTCATTACTTTTACGTTTTTTACGTTTTTTTCAAAATTCAAGAAACGTGACTTTTACATTTTTTGCTTTGTTGCATACATTTTCTCAAACTGTGTCGGACTATAATCTTGATCGGGCTCAAAAGTTAATCAGTTCGTCCATGTCCCGACATCTGTCGACATCACGCAACATTTCATCAAATGCATGCACGCTTTTTTGAGTAATTTTATTAACAAACAAACGAACGCGGGCGACAACATACCTCCTCGGTACCTTTGTCGTAGGTAAATTAGGAATATTCTGTGAAAACGGTCATAGCCGTCCTTTTGAAACTTTCGAAATAGATCGTCTTTGGTACTGGGGTCAGCCATTATATTCGCCGGGTGACAGCACCCTGCAGTGAGGCGCGGGGTGAGGTTTGCTATACTTGCAAGCACCGCTTTTAACTGTTGATTGACTCACTCTCTGCCTTTCGTATTTTGACGATGTTTGCTCGACGACACGAAGCGCATCCTGCTTAGACAAACCCCCAAAAAATTCTTCAAGGACTTGGCTAGAGCGGAGACGGACCAACTTCCCTCCCCCCGGACAAATCCCCTAGGACATAACCACTCTTCTTTGCTGCCACACTTGGATCGGTTTGGGTCAGGAGTACGGATTAGTGCCAGTTTTCAAAAAAATTCCCTAACGGGATTTGTCCTACGTACTAATGCGCATTTCGCTACATTTCATTTGTATCTGTTTTGTCACCTACAGGGTTTGTACATGGTTTGACCTCCTGCGTAGGGAATAATGGAGAAAACGTAATACATGTAAACAAGAGGTCAAAGTAATTTGACAAAAAGCGCCTCACGGGGGGGGGGCATTTCCCGGTTATGGGTCACCCCAGGGGGTCGAAAGTTGTACCATTGAATTCCTGGGGTAGGGTTTCCTATTAGTGTTCCATAACTATAGGCATAGGATGCACCGTTTGGCCACAGTGCACGCGCGTGACAACCAACAAACCAACCAACGACCAACGACGTCACGACACTGCCTATCTCAATAAGCGCCTCTTTTACTGACGTAAAGTGAGGCGCTTAAAAACGAAAGTAGTAGACTGGTATTTGATAGGATGTTTGTGACGATGATGTAGGTGCGATAAAAAGCGAACATATGGAGGACGGACGAGCAGGGATGCAGTACGGCAAGTCGGCGACCGGTCACCCTTCCAGTCCGTCGATGCCGTCACCCCTGACGCCTGTGGACGGGTCGAGCTTCTACCCCACCGCGACGGACGTCGACGGCAAGGCGATGATGCTCAGTCCGCGATTCAGCGACGTGAAACCGGTCGTGTTGAGCGCTCCGGGGTCGGACCGGGCAGCAGTCTACTCACAGTTCCAGTTGCTGCAGCCGCCCGTCCCGGCGCCGACGGCCGTCCAGACGACCGGCGCGGCCTCCCTGCTCCCCGACGACCTGGACGACATCGACGCTCTCCAGTGCCAATGGGATATGAAACATTTCGAGCCGGGAAAACTCACCGAATCCGACCTCATCTGTTTGGATACGCCGGCCGCCTCAGCCGCCGCGCCGGTCACGACCGCGCCGACCTCCGTCTTTACTCCGTTCTCGACCGCGCCGCTGGTGATCGAGCCGGCCGCCGACCCACCGACGTCATTTCCCATCTTCTCGTCCCCCGTCTACCATCCCTACTACCACCAGCAGCAACCGATCTGCGGTCCCGAATTCTCGCTCGACTACTCGACGCCGGAGGTCAAGGAGCTGCTGTGCACCGGCTGGCTCGAGTCCGATCTTCTCAACGTTAACTGAAAGTCGTGCATCTCCCCGTTTATCTTCATTCCACCGCTCCTCTTGTTAGAAATTTCATTCCTTCTCCCCCGTGCGTTCTCTACCATATTCCGTATTATGTCACGCCGGAGCATCAGCTGTCCCTTGCTGGAGACTTATTACTTACTTACTTACTTACTTACTTATCGATTTAGTTACTGGAAAAGGACCGTCAACTTTTAAACGACCGGGATTGACATTTTACATCCTGAACGATTCGGCGATTACGTTCGCAAACTGTTGTCATTTCTATGAATGGCGTATGTTGTACTAGTAATGTGCATTTCGCTACATTTCGTTTGTATCTATTTTTATACAGCGTATATACGTGCTTTTGCTGCGATTTTTGTGAGCCCTTCGCGGACCGTTTTATACACACGAATACTGCTCAAGCGAATGTTTTTTTTCTTCTATTTTTAGACGGATGTATTTTTCGAAATTAGTTTTCTTCACCCGCGTTTTGGCACGTCTCGTAGAAATTGCTATGAAAATTTGGCGTGATTATAGAGGCGGAGTGAGTGTAAATTGTAACAGTGGCGTATACCGATGGGGCGTTGGAGTAGTACCCCCTTTCCATTATACCATTGGTCAGATCAAACAATCTTCAGTAACTGCACTATGTCTCAAAAAAGTGAAGTGAAGGAACAAGGAAAGTTGAATATGCATATCATTTTTGAAAGTGTGCTGATACTGTTTACCCAGAATTATTATTATTTTATTTTATTAGTTTGTGCTTGTTGAAACTACACCTTGCAAAAGTTGGCGCTTTTTTGAGACACCGTGTAGGTTTCAAGAAAACCTTCAGGCGGGCGAGTTGCTGCCCGGGCACTGCGGGGTATCTTACAGTGCACTCCCGTACCCTCTAGCTGGTGAGGAGTAGGCTCACTGCCCCCATAGTTCGAGAATGCGCTTTTTTCGCATTTTAAAAATTAAAAAAATTCGAATTTTTTACGGATTTTAAACGTCTGAACGACTTATACAGTCTAAGACTTATTCATTTATTTTTATTTCTGCATTTTGAAAACTTTCTTAGAGTGCTTAATGTCATGTCCAATCATTGTGACTGTCTATTGAAATTTCACCACATGAAACAGTTTATTAAACAAACTTCATTTTTCCAAGCACCTTCATTGACACAGCAAATCGTGAAGAGCTGTTTACATTCAACTAGACAGTGTCGAAACAGTACAACGAATTTTTACGAATTTAAAAATTTTCGAAAATTCACGAATTTTTACGAATTTTAAACCAAAGAGTCAATAATTCTCGAACTATGCTCTACGCCAAGAACCTATCTGGCTGTCGGCCTTTTAGGCCTCAAGCTTCGGCCTCGCTGCCTCCCCCCCCCCCCTAGTACGCCCTTTATTCTAAATGATGTGGTTTCGTTGCTTGATTGTCTTCCGGCCGAAGGTTTACAACGTCCATCGTCCGTCAATGCCTTACAACCGGGCAATAACGACTTCAGTAGCCTTACCGTTGTTGCCGAATCAATATTTTTATACGAGTAGAAATTTGATGAACATTTTATATATTGTATGCTGCGTATGTTTGTGCTGCGTACAGTTTTACATTTTCACACGGATTATTTTTTCAGTGTTTGATTTGTAATTTCTTCCACTTTGTTTCTTGACACAATATTTGTGGACAGTAGCGTAGTACAACATATTTGTCCGTACTTTTTTAATAATATTTCTTGTATCTATTATTTTATTAATATATAATTTATGCATCGGACTTTTCGTTGATTAGTTACAATCAACATGAATATTTATGCATATTTATTTTGATTTTGAACGTAGGTATGTTTGTGTGCTTAGCGAGTTGTGTTAATATATCCCGCAAGTTGAATCCTGTCCGATATTATATCAAACACTGTTAAACTGAATAATGAGTTGACTGGTTAAGTAATATGTTCAAACTTTGTGTCACTTGACTGCAGAACGTTGCTTGTTTGTAAATATATATTTCATCATTGAAGAATTAGTTGTAAATGCGTGCAATTAACATAAATTATTACTAGGCTGATTATTAGAGACAGCGATAAACGATAAAACTGGTAAATAAAATAAATACATGAAAAATAAATTATAATATAAAAATTCTCGTTGGGTTACTGACTACCTGGTTTTCTGCAGTCTTGTTCCGTGCACCTTATTCTGATCTTGTCAGCTGCTGACGTTTGCGTATATTTTGTACGTAGGTCTAGTTAAAGCTGCTTGTATTACTGTAACCTAGAGCGCGTAGAAAGTGTTCAGCATTCAGTTATCTAGATAACTGTATTTGTAGTCGAGACTTGTGTTTTCTCGGTCTCTCTTAGCGTTGATGTCGCTTCAGTGTTTTTATACGCATCAAGATGCGGTTACTTACACTGTTCGTGCTTGTGGTGAATTTTGTACGGACTATTGAACGACTTTTTGTAGCTCGCGTTGCATTTCATTATTATGTATATAGCTGGCATGTTATTCGTTGCAAATGATTGACAATTATGTAAACTTGACGTAATTATTTGCAGTGTTTCTGTTTTGTTTTAAGGCGCACGCACACATCTGATATTTCATCCAAACGATAATCCTTCGTCTTGATTGTTAATACATAATTGAAAAACAGCGCAAGACTAATGAGTATAATCTGTGTTACAATATTCAGTTCAGTTCAATTCAATTCAGTTTATTTCGATGTCAGACTCGTAACCCATGCAAAAACAATTATTAGGAGAAAGACTAAAATACATTATAACAGCTTGCGCCATCTCTCAAACAGAGATGATTGCAAATATAGGCATGTCACTATGGAGCATAGCACAAACGAGCAGATTGTTACAATCACGAAGAGAACATAGACGCGAATATACTAATTTATACGACTAATCGCAGTGAATGACAACACATTATGAAACGCAAATAGTCGTGATGCACCGTTACAGCTAAATCGCAATGTAGTGAAAACAACGCTGTGTAAAATGAAGCGGTACTAGGCACACACTCTCGCTTCGCACCCCATTGCATGGTGCTGCCACCTGGCGAATTTACTAGCATGATCTGAAAGCCGTTTAGCTGTTACGACCGTTTTATGACGATACCTTTAACCGTTATGTTGCGACGGTTTTCAAACAAAATTACAAAAAGTTACAAACACTGCATACGACCAAAAGCAATCGCTGGAACAAACAGTATGTCGTCAACAGTCACTGCTGCGTCAACCCTGCATTCATTCCGTCGAGCCCTGAAATCATCTATTCACCGCATCTTTCCCACCATGGTCTCTATTGTCTGCATTTTGAGCTAACGTAACATGTTTTTGACTCTGTTAGGTGATCTTGCAGTCTTCTGACTCTATACTTTACCATAATCTGTTCTTTTTTACATTACATTGTTTATCCGTCTGTCGCCAAAATGCAAACACAACGCGATTTGCTCAAAAACCAAACAGTTTAGAGCTATGGTCTCTATTGACGACCTAGTATTACATGGGCTTAGGTAAAGGAGGGCCATACTCCAAAGGAGCGTAGGCGGGGTGCTCATCTCCCTTTCATAGGTCGTTGAGCCCGTAGGTGGATAAACCACTATTGTCTGT
>Ga0209149_1001387_pt1 | contig 12170 bp, 12 predicted proteins | sample WorMetTyACAVOLI2_FD_187423 | JGI IMG/M metagenome (GOLD analysis project Ga0209149, IMG submission 187423) | Marine gutless worms symbiont microbial communities from Max Planck institute for Marine Microbiology, Germany - Olavius algarvensis... ... | reverse complement strand
GGATTCTCGCGAACATAGGATATCAAGACTGATCTAATTATGTGCGACGGCGTCGGTACGTTGTATGTCCCAGCGACGAGCTGGTGCGCGATGGCTTCAAACAAGTCCCTGCCATTAGCTGTCGTTTCAATAATCCGATATCCACAAAACACGTACAACACGATCAGCCTCGCCAGAGTCACTTTTAAGCCTTTTCGGTCCACCTTCACTATTGGCGAATGATAAATATTTTAAATTTATTCCCTTCCGAAAATAAGGGGGCGCGTGCCGGGGGCGCCCCCCCTTGGATTCGCTATACTGAAACTTGAAACTTCTGTTTGGCAAGGTAAACCTGAACTCATGTTGTGTACCAATTTTTCAGTCGCTAGCTTCAACGGTTTCAGAAATAAATAGGGGGTCCCAAATTTTTTGGGGATGCTCCCTTGGCCAGAACCACTGCCAATTTTGGTCCTAAACGTTGTTTTTGGTAAGCTAGTCCCAAATCCAAGTTGTGTACCAAATCTGAAGTTGCTAGCTTCAACGGTTGCAGAAATACATAAGGGGTCCCAAATTTTTTGAATGCTCCCCTAGCCCAGCCCCCCTCCAATTTTAATCCTAAACGTTGTTTTTGGCAAGCAGCAACCCGTACCCAAGTGGTGTAAAAATTTTGTAGCTTCAAGCGAAAAAGCAATATTTGTATAGCAAAATTTGGGGATTTGGGGGGTAATGGGGTCAAGGGGTCAAAATTTCTAGTCAAAAATGTCATATTTGGAATCGCCGACCCTGATTTTCCTATTCACTGTGCAACTTGTATGGGGCTACGAATGCTACGATGATGAATAAGGGTAGTTTACCCCATTGTTAAGCATTTTCAGGCAAAAAAACTAAGTCCAGTGTGTTTTGGGCCAAAATTTGACGGTTTTTAGGGATAAATAGGGTGTTAATATTAAATTTAAGTTTTATAACCCCGAAAAGGCACATCCTTGCGTGATTTCACATGAGTTATCGCGCGTAAAAATCCATAAACTGGTTTGACCTGTACGCGGGTCTCAGAAAAAAGGTATAAATAAAAGGCACAAAAACGTTATATTTCACCCATATGCCCAGAAGCCCCCAATGGATGGATTTGTACAAAATTTAGTTTAGGGGGTCCTCTCGCGGACGTAATCAATTGTGCAGAATTTTGTTGCAGTCAGCTCATGGGTTTCGATTCAGTGAGGGGTCAAAATACGCCATCTCCCATTGACTTGGCCGGTCGCCGTTAACACAGTGCTGGCGCTACCGCGCAGCCTGTGATTATAGTCACACAGGGCCAAAGTAAGCAGGGCCAATGTCAGAAAGTAGGTTACCGGAGAACGTGTGACGCCCCACCCCCTCGGCGCCTTCGGCGCTCGACTTCCCCCATTTCCACTGTCTACACTGTCTAACCATAGGCCTAGCTTGAAAACCGTGCAAGCCAGTGGCACGGATACTGTGTAGCATTAATAGGAATCCATACACTAGCAGTTGATTGGCATTACATTCAGTGACCTTGGGTGACTTTGGCTATCCTCAGGGTCGTTAGAGGTCAAACATATATATAAATTGCATATTATTATGCACACATGGTTATAGTGTGACCTTGCTCGACTATTACTTAAGGGAATTGTGAACGTTTCCACTATGCGAAAAAAGCTCGGTCCCGTCGTCGCCTCGTCCTCGGCCCTTACGGCATTGGTTCAATCCCTAATCCCTTCATTGCTAGTGACAGTGTTTGCAAGTGTTTATCTGTCCGTTAGGAAGTCTACATGCTGCTGTTATAATGAAGCCTACTATCTACATGTACAGGGTGCTTCGAAAAAGTAGCCATCCCCCAAAAAAACTTTTCGGAATATTTTCATTTCGGTTAAGTCTTTTTGGGTGAAATTTTGCAAATTTGTTGGCAATTCATATCCATAACCGAAGTGAAAATATTTCAAAAAGTTTTAGAGAGGCTACTTTTTTGAAACACCCTGTAGATACTGGGCATGATTAATATTATGATTAATATTAAAATTAGCTCCCTGAATGCGCCATGCAAAATGCGTTATTTTAAGATAAAAACTTCAAAAATTTTCTGGAGAGGGGCACATACCTACCCCCTCGGCGCCTTCGGCGCTCGACTTCCCCCATTTCCACTGTCTACACTGTCTAACCATAGGCCTAGCTTGAAAACCGTGCAAGCCAGTGGCACGGATACTGTGTAGCATTAGTAGGAATCCATACACTAGCAGTTGATTGGCACTAGTGACCTTGGGTGACTTTGGCTATCCTCAGGGTCGTTAGAGGTCAAACATATATATAAATTGCATATTATTATGCACACATGGTTATAGTGTGACCTTGCTCGACTATTAAGGGAATTGTGAACGTTTCCACTATGCGAAAAAAGCGCGAAGCGCCGTTTCTATGCGACAGCTAAACGTGTTGAATAACGGCGTTTAGATAGTGTTCCTCGTTGTTTGTGTATATTTGCGATTGAAGGAAACGTTTGTGCTTGTGTATGTACAGCACGTGTTAGACGAAGGAACAGATCCTTGGGGAGTCCAGGTTGAACGAGTCGAGATGTAAGCAGCTATCATTTCAGCAAGTTTTTGTAAATTCGTATATGATAGCTCACTATAAGCTTAGGTGGCAAAACCAAGGGCAGAGGAGTAGTTGCCCCCTTTTTGCATAGGAGTGCCACATGTTTCATCTGTAAAACAAACATTATACGGCTGATGATGCCTTTGTTGCTGTGTCACAGTCAGTGTATGTAATGGAATCGACAGCCATTTTGGCACGGGACATTGGAACAGACATCTGGACACCGGACATACAACGGGACACAATGAAAACATAATAGCCTCCACTGCGCATAGCTTGCTGCAGATGCACAATATTCGGCTGGCTGCTAGTAGTAAAATTTTCAGGCATAAATTGGCGATGCCAACCATGCTGGCGACCAAGTACACAAATCAAAAAGGTAACTACTAGATAGTCTTAGGGACAGGAATATAGGTTAGTGTCAGTTTCAGATAATTCCTGCCCCGTGGGTCGATTATGGTTAGGGTTAGGGTTAGGGTCAGAATCCCACGTAGTGGGTCGGTTAGCATCAGGACCTCATGTCGGGACGGGGGGTTATCGCCGGGGTATTTTCTTTAGGGGGCGGGGGGTTGTCTCCGGGAGAGTTGTCTCCAGGGTGATTATCTCCTAGAATAATAAAAAAAATCCTAAGCTGATGGCTTATAGGTTTTCGTGTACTTGGGTTATACACTGTGTGTAGTGAGCAAACAACAGTTCGACAATGTAGCCAACAGCTACCAATCCAACGGCAACCATGTTCAAACACAACAGCAGAAACTTTAACGTATTTATTTATTTATTTATAACTTTCTTTCGTTACTTTAACCGCTTGCTTGTAAGAAACTTGTTTCGTCCCAGATATCAACTCACTACCATAGATATATGAAAACTACGTTGCACGTAACGTGACGTGTCCGGAATATCCCATGACATTTACCAAGCAACATTAACACTACTTTTCCGAGAATCTAGTTGTCAACAAAGTGTGAACACACCTTAACTATCTTAGTTACATTCTGCAACTACCAAGTTCAATAAATTCAACGTTCACAAACTAGTCGACAAGCATCATTAGAAATCGTTCAGCACAAGGATATGCAATCATTCAACATCACTGCATAATTACTTTAACACTACTAGGCCTAACAAGTCATTTCGTTTCACTTGTATATGTCAGACAACCTTTTAACAGGCACATCTTCAAAATTTCACCAGTCTGTCAAAGTAATGCAATGGCATCTAGGCCTATCAGATACAACTTACAAGTGATCAACATCGCAAAGCTACAGAAACGAAACAAATGACAAATGTTTAGTATCTTACACAAAGTTCAAACATCGAGTTTTGTTCTTTCAAGCACGCAACATAGCACACACTTTAAACTGACATCAAATCAACAAATGTGTCACAGCAGTTACCAACTAAGCAAAGCAACAATAGCAAACTACTAATTCAATCAAGAGCAACTCCTTCAAGTAAACACAACTTATTGACTAAACGGGTCAAGTAACTGTTTGCAGTTTTAAGTTCTGCTGATCTCACGAGACCGTCTCGACCAAAGAAAGTGGCGGTGATACGTCCGAGTGGCCAGTTTCTTCTGGGCATGCTTTCTTGCGCAACGAGGACGGTGTCACCGACGCGGACATTCCTGTGCGATTTCAACCATTTTCGACGCAGCTGTAGAGTCGGTAAGTATTCCTTAATCCAGCGCTTCCAGAACTGGTCAGAAAGATACTGGACATGTTGCCAACGCCTGCGATACGTGTTCTTCGCAGAAAATTCTCCAAGTGGACTGCACAATCCAGGACGCAGTAGCAGCAGATGATTTGGGGTCAGCGCTTCGAGGTCATTTGGATCATCGGATATCGGAGTCAAAGGTCGACCGTTCACGACTGACTCGACTTCACAAAACACAGTGTCCAACCGCTCGTCATCAAGCACCTGTCCTCTGAGGGTCGCTTCGAGACCTTGACGTACAGTTCTGATCAAGCGCTCCCACGCTCCACCCATATGTGATGCAGCTGGCGGGTTGAAAATCCATTTCACGTCCTTCAACAAGAGATGATCAGCGAGGCGATGGTCGTCGTTCCACTTCGCGATACAGTCAACCAGCTCACGTTCACCACCAACGAAGTTTGTTCCGTTGTCAGACCGTACAGACTCCGGCATACCTCGTCTGGAAACGAACCGGATGAAGGCGTTCAGGAAGGCGTCGGTGTCGAGAGAATGCAGCTTCTCGATGTGGATGGCACGAGTAACTAAACACGTGAAGATACAGCCGTATTTCTTCTCATGACTCCGGCCCCTTTTGACCTGAAACGGACCAAAACAGTCAATACCAACGTTAGTGAAGGCTGGTTTATCTGGTGTTACTCTATCAGCAGGAAGATCTGCCATTCGCTGACTGGCAACAGTCTCTTGCACAGTACGCAATGTCGAATTATCTTGGCAATCAGCACACGAGCCTTCGGCACCCAGTAGTGACGTCTTAACACCGACAACGTGTACTCTCTACCAGAATGTCAGCAATCAACTTCATGAATGTGATGAACAATCAGGTTTGTAACACGATGATCTTTTGGAAGTATTATCGGGTGTTTCACACTGTCTGCTATCGGAGCCAACTGCAGCCTGCCACTGACCCTTAACAGGCCGTAATCGCCAATAAATGGTTCCAATTTGTAGATGCTGCTGGATCTTGAAATACTCTTTGTTTCAGACTTTGAAGACTGAACTTCTGCCTCATAACACTTGAACTGCACTCGTTTGATTATGACTATGGAGGCTGCCTTGATTTCGTCTGTGCTGAGTCTACACTTCTTAATTTCTGACCTTGTAACTGAGTCCCTTCTACAACGTATCCAAACTAAAAATCTACGCAGCCAAGCGACTGCCTTCATAAGTTTTAACCAACTTGAGTATGAAGCAAAGAACTCCTCAATGATGTCTGACTGCATTGAAGTGATGACATGAGACTTCGCTACTAATTTCATTTCACAGTCATTGTTCAAGTCACTGCAAGCTTCACCGGGCATGATCGGCCACTGACTGCAGTCTGACCACAGAAATTGTGGGCCACTCTTCCATCTCTCACTGCTTAACAACTCGTCTCCTCTTAGCCCCCGTGAAGCACCATCTGCTGGGTTCAACTTTGATTTCACATACTTCCACTGCTCAATGGTACAGGCTTCTTGTATCACATTCAGCCTATTTGCCACGAACGTTTTGAAACGACCAGCACAACTTGCTATGTACTGCAACACTGTGGTACTGTCAGTCCAGAAGACTGATTTCTCCAATGGCAACCTGATCTCATACCTCAGTAAACTATCCACCTTAACTGACAGTACTGCAGCTAGCAATTCAAGCCTCGGAACTGTCAATGGTTTTAGTGGAGCGAGCTTAGACTTGCCTAGCACAAAGGCACAGTGTATTCTACCATCTTCACTTATGCTACTCAAGTAGGATACTGTACCATATGCATCAAACGATGCGTCACAAAAATGATGCCGCTGATATGACCTCACATTTCCGAAATCTGCAGGCACCATACAGCGTTCAACTTCAAATTCTTCGAGCCTTGGCAAATCTACTTGCCATTGCTTCCATTTCTAAGCATTCACATCTTCCAATTCCTTGTCCCATTCTTTGTACAATTTACATTCATTCTGGAAGATCAGCTTTGTCTGCAAGATGTACGGACACACAAAACCCAAAGGGTCATACACTGAGCTCAAAGTACTCAGAACCCCTCTTTTCGTCTGTGGCTTAAGGTCCAGCTTCACCTTAATGCTGAATTTGTCAGCCTGTGCATTCCACATGACACCTAAAGCTCTTCCAGCTGGCAAACAACCTCTGTCAAGACTAGCATCTCTGCATTCTGCATCTCTCTCACCAACGGGTATGGTAGCTAACACTCGTCTGCTGTTGCTAACCCACTTTCTCAATCTGAAACCATTTCGGGCCAGCAACTCTCGTAACTGTTCAACCAACTGAATGGCCTTAGCTTCACTGTCTGTTGATTTAAGGCAATCATCTGCATAGAAATTGTCTCTTACTGACTGTATGGTCTCTAAATCAAAGTCATCTCTGTGCTCATCTGCTGTTCTTCTAAGGGCAAAACTAGCACAGCTTGGACTCCATATACCTCCAAATAAGTGAACTGTCATTCTGTAGATGTCTGGCGGCACAGTGAGATCTCCACCAGGCCACCGAAGGAATCTGAGCACATCACGGTCCTTCATCGGTACACGGACTTGATGGAACATAGCTTCTATGTCAGCTGTGACTGCAATTCGCTGTTCACGAAACCTTGTAACTTGTTAGTCAAATCAGGACCTTGTAGGACACGCTTACTGAGTGACGTTCCTGCATGCTGTGCTGAACAATAAAACACAATTCTCGTTTTTCCAGGCTTATTTGGGTTTGTAACACTATGATGTGGTAGATACCAAGTTTTACCTGCACTGTCGTCCTGCTCACTTGACGGGACATGCTCAGCATATCATGCACTGATCAAGTTGTCGATCTCAGCAGCATAACGCCTGTGTAACTCAGGATCTCTGCTTAAGCGTCTTGCCAAACACTCCAGGCGACATTCTGCTAATGCTCGATTATTTTGAAGCTCCGGCGGGTTACTGACAAACGGAATATCAAGCTGGTAATGCCCATGTACTTTAGTGACTGACCGTTCCCACAGATCCATGACCTTCTTGTCATTAACTGACGGCTGCAGCTCACTATCTGCTACAACATCACCAGTGTCTAACTTCCAAAATTGTTGAACTTGTGCATCTAAGCTTGGCTCAATGCTCTGACTCGCACAAATGAAACTGCACAATGCATTTGCACTACCAGTTTTCTCAGACATAGGTCCATTAACTGTCCAGTCTAATGCTGTTCTAACTGCATACGGTTCGTTGTCTTTACCACGCCTAACTTCAAGTGGCATTAATGCCTGCGAAACATCCTCTCCGATTAAGATAGACACATCTTGGCCTTCGCCAAAATCCAAATCCTTTAAGTGCTTCCACTGTGCTATGTCGGATCTTAATGCTATGCTTTCTGTCAAGGATGGAAACGTCTCCAAAGCATACACCTTTGGCAACATGACAGCCCGTCTAGACCTTTTAGCCCCAGTAGCTGCTGTCACTTCTAGCGACACTTCGACTGCTTCGGGATTACTGTTCTCACTCATCGTTGATAATGACAAGTTAACAGGCTCTCCACTCAGTCCTAATTTCTTAGTCAGCTCCACAGAGCAAAACGACTTGTTACTTCCTGGGTCTAACAAAGCTGCTGTACGTAACGAGGTCTGCATTTCCGAGCCCTTTACTGTGACTGCAACAATGGGCAATGCAACCTTACCACAACCTGGCGGTCCACAGGCACAACTTTGAGCCTGGACTGTCTGACTGCTATTCATGCTAACAGCAGCAGTGTTACTCTGTGCATGACTGCTAACTAATGCATCATGCAGCAAACTCGAGTGCCTCATATTACACCCTGATATATCACAGTGACCATGCTTTTAACACTTCTTAGCAACATGATTCCTGGAGCCAAGACAATTGAAGCATAGTTTGAGTCTTTTTACTGTTTCCGAGCGCCTGGTAGGATTCATCTGCTTAAACTTCTGACAAGCTATCAACAGATGTCCTCCTGAACAATGGTAACATGTGCGGCTTACCTTGTTGGAATCTGAAGTGCCATTCTGACTGCGCAGCTCACATGTGGCAGTGGTGTACTGGCACCCATCACCATTCGCTACGAGACTGATTGCCTATGCCTTGCCGCGGTCCTTGTCAGCTTTCTGGTTGCTAGCAGTAACACATCCAAAAACAGGATCATTTAATTCTCTGCTTGCCTGCTCTACGAATTCAACCAGCTGCACAAATTTCGGATATCTCGAGTTACCATCTAGGTACTTAATTGCCAGATGACGCCATTTGCCTTGCAGATATAGTGGCAATCTATTTACGATCTTCACCATCTTTGCCCTTGTGTCTATTTCATCGAGCATGCCTATGGCTTCAAGGGTTTCCTTACATACCCTAGCATCATCTGCGAATTCTTGTAGGCCAGCACCATCCCCAGCCTTAACTGCAGGACCGCCAACAATTTTCTGAATCCAGCACTCTGAAATTTGATATTCATTGCCAAACCTACTCCTTAATAGCTGTCTGGCACGCTGGTAACCTGGTTCAGGTTCCATTACTGCACAGCATTCAATGACTTTCAGAGCCTTACCAGTACAATACTGCTGCAGTCTATTAAACTTAGTGGCTGCATCTACTACTACATATCCAATGCAGTGATCAAACGTTCGTATGAAAGACCAGTACTTCATCGGGTCTCCGTCAAATTTCATCATCTGAGCCTGAGGTAGTTTGAGGGTGGCAATTAATTCAGGAATGTTGTTCGTACTCACCTCTGAGCTCATTCCAAACTTCTGACCTTCAAGGACAGGCTGAGCAGGTAGACTAACCTCACGCAGAGCGTTACCAGTATTAACCAGAACCAGTTCAGGATTCGGCGGGACGACGGATTGGCTGCCAGGATTAAATTCAGTCGCCATCGGGTTTATCTGGTTATGACGCACGGACTGACTGTCGGTCACGGGTGGCGACGGTCTGACAAGCGACGACGGTCGTGCATCGGCAGCTTCGAACTCCGCATACACCCTTTCACGAGCTGAGGCGGCCTTGATCAGTGCGGTCAACTGTAGCCGCATTGCAGCCTTGTATTACAGACCTACCGTCCTAATACAAGGCTGCAGCCAAACCTCGCAAAATACTGAGTATAACGAAAGTTTTTGGCTAGAAACTCTGGCTAGGTCAACTGAAGCTGCTTCAACTCCTCCTCCAAACGCTGCTGGGTGCTGCGCAACTCCGCCTCGCGTTGACAGTACTTCGATCGTGCAATAAGAGCTCGTTTCTCGGCCTCCGCCTCGGCACGCACTCTGCAGGCGCTAGATGTGCCAGAAACCCGACTGACACCGTCCAACTGACTCACACTGTCCTCAGGATCAACTGCGGGATTATCGTCGGCCATATTGATTCATCGACGCACGAGGTACAAGTTTCTTACGAAGATGTGTAGTGAGCAAACATTTCGACAATGTAGCCAACAGCTACCAATCCAGCGGCAACCATGTTCAAACACAACAGCAGAACCTTTAACGTATTTATTTATTTATGACTTTATTTCGTTAGAAACTTGTTTTCGTCCCAGATATCAACTCACTACCATAGATATATGAAAACTACACTGCACGTAACGTAACGTGTCCGGAATACACTGTGTCTCAACTGAAGTTACACCGAAGTTCAAATCAACAACAGCAAATTTGAACGTAATTAGGCCTACATGTAAATATTATCCTAACTGCGCTATATACCAAATTTCAATACTGCACTATTCGTGAGATGTGGTAGTTCAACAACGTGTACTGAAAAACGCAAGTTCCCAGTATGCAAAGTATTTTTGCCAACCATGCGTGCAGTTGGCAGAGTTCTTCAAAATCTTCATTCGTCATCAGGAAACAACAGACACTAGTTAATGCGCCGCTCGCGACAGCGAGAGCGCCTTAATGCGTCGGGGCTGTCCATCTGTTAGTCTGTCCGTCTGTCTGTCCGTTTGTCGACACAATACGTAAAAACGCGATTTTCTCAAAAATTAAGTGCTTTTGAGCATTGTTGTCTATTGACGACCTACAGTAAGTCCTATACATAGGCTTTTCAAAGAACCCATTATTGGACACCTAAAATTCAAGATGGCGGACGGATGCCATATTGCAAATCGTAAAATTGCCATATCTGAACAAAATATTCCGCTTTTGATAAACTTTGGTACACAAATGCAGATTTGGAATCGGTGACAGTCGTCGTCGTAGCTGGCATGCAACACTAAGATTGCGTAGTGCCATACGTCGACATCATCCTCCACAGAGGGCGGTTCTGAGCCAAATCTGCTGCTTTGGGGAGTGAAAGGTGGTGTTTCAGATTCTGTTGGACGGTGCTGAGCCACGTGATGCGGAAACAACCTGGGTGTCTTCTCCAGCCCGCTGGAGGGGAGGCTAACAGGATCCTCTTGGCATCTGTGTTGTCGTCCATGCGCATATGCCCAAACAGGGTAAGTTGGCGCGACTGGATTATAGCAGTGAGTTTGGGTTGCTTCGTTAGCCTCCATACATCATCGTTCCGAACAAATTGGTACCATTTGATGCCAAGCAGCATACGCAGATACAGTGCATCGATCCTACGTGCGTTCGTCTTTGATATCGCCCAGCAGCCCGAACCATAATGAATATTGGTAAGATGCATGTGCTGTACAGGTATAACTTCGTTGAGGTAGCGAGCCGTGACCTCCAAATCTGGTTTTCTAGGCTCTGCATGGCAGCACGAGTGATAGCACTTCGGCGGCTGATGTCACAAAATTAATGCTTCTGGTTGTTGAGTGGAAAAGAGAGCCAAGGTAGAATAACTCCTCAACTACCATGACGTCGATTTTAAACCATGAGCTGTGAGTCCCACCTGTCCGAACACAGCTAACAGAGTTGACGTACAGCACTCTAAACAGTCTCACAATCTTATCCTGGATACCAAGCCTTGTCAAGAGTAGCCACAACGCTGGTCGGCTAAGAGAGTCAAATGCAGCGCGGAGATCAACAAATGCTGCAAAAGTTGGATGCCGGAAATCCTGCCTCCGTTTTGCGATGTTACACAAGGTTGCTATGCGATCACACGTATAGAGCGACCAGGCGTGAATCCGCGTTGGGGGACGTCTGCGTGACAGCAAGGTTTGTTTAATTCTTGCAAGGATGATATGTGCAAACACCTTGCCCGGCACGGAAAGTAGAATTATATCCCTCTATAACTGCTGCACTCCGACTTGGATCCTTTATGCAGAGGTGTCAGAATAATGTTCTCGAAATCGGTCGTAATTTGACGAGAAGTTGTAATACAGCTATGTACACTTTATTTACACAGTATTTACAAGAACGACGTAATGTAAAACAGAAAATTGTTGCATCAATTCTCTCGACCGACCACCGTCCTCTCCGCCTCGCGACAAACGTCTGTCCTCGAGCACGTGCCCAACAGGCTTTTATATGGGGGGTTAACCAGTCGACCTGCTGAAGGTCAGGACGCAGACGTCAGACGTCGGCCAGGCAAGCCCCGGCCTCCAGGGCTGCTGTGCTGTGCTGTAGTACTTTAATGAAAAACAGACAAACCGCTGTTACAAAAGACAAATAAAAATGTCAATCAGCAGAATTAAACGATAAAATGTCACTATATAACAGACGATAAAAGAAATTGTTTTGGTCTAGTGCGCTAGTTTTACGTGGAAGTTCATAACAGTGGCCGCGGGGACGGGTAAAGTAGTGTTTCTGTACTTTGGGTGGAAGTGAGATGTGAAGAGGGTGAGTACTGTTGGTGTTATTATGCTATCAAACAATGCCTTATCGGCTTTATCACAGAGCGAGGAGAGAGTAGGTGTAGTGTGTGCGCAGTAACCATGCCTAACTGCTCGGCGGATAAAGGCATCAAGGCGGTTCCTATCCGCGGCGTTAGTAAATCCCCACTAAGCTGGAGTAGCATATGTAA
>Ga0209149_1001386_pt1 | contig 12171 bp, 6 predicted proteins | sample WorMetTyACAVOLI2_FD_187423 | JGI IMG/M metagenome (GOLD analysis project Ga0209149, IMG submission 187423) | Marine gutless worms symbiont microbial communities from Max Planck institute for Marine Microbiology, Germany - Olavius algarvensis... ... | reverse complement strand
GGATAAGCGCGACGTCTCCGTCACGGACAGACTCCGCCACGCCAAAACATTTCAATATCCGCATTTTAGAACTGTTAAATTTCGAAATTCTTTTATACCATATTGTCTACATTTATATGATTAGGTTTTCTAGTACTGCAACTTCTTATGTTACTGATTTTTAACTTTTTGTATATAATGTTTGTTTTTCTTTTCCTCTGTATTTACACTAATCCAGCCACTGGCTGCTATATGAATAAAACCATCTTGTGTTCAAGAGTTAATCACACTGTTGTCACTGTACTTTTACTGAAATGGCCTATCTTCGACGTAAGTAAGTAAGTAAGAGTATTTATAACGCGCAATAATCAAAAAAGTCACGATGCGACGTGGCGTAATGACAAGGCGTTAGACTATAGCGATCGAGCAGCACTTCTATTGATGTCTCTTTAAACTGCTGCTAGCAAAGACCATTTAATCTTTAATCAGAAGACAAATTATTTTCAGATTTGCAGACTCAGCATTCCATTGACTAAGTTATGCTGTTTAAAGCTATGGGGGTCCGGTAATTATCCCTCGCCGTATATCGTATTTCTTCAGCTAAATTTTCTGCAATATCATGTAAATTGGCTGATGTTTCTAAGTGTTATGCAAGAAAGCAATAAGGGGGTGCTTTTTCAGATTAATGTGGACATGCTTACGTGTACTGTTTGAAGTATTTTGTCGAGCCGTGGCCGCTCAGAGTTTGTACGCCGGCTGTTTGCTCAGTTTTATGACACGCCAGTGTGACGTAACAAGGCGGGGACGGGGCGTACCGGGTGCCAAATTTTAGGGGCGTTAAATGATCAGTCTTCTTGAATTATACTCAAATTATTATGCCTACTGATAATCACTGCTGATGCACCTTGGACCAGTACAACTTTATCATTTTTTTTGTAGTTAAATCCATTGCTTTATGCCTAGGCTATTTGTTTTACTATATTTGCTGTTTTTATCACTTTACAAGTTCCACGTATCCAGCAATGCAGCTCAATTTGGTTGCGTGTTTTATTAAATATTATGTTGAAACACGATATTAACAGTCAATAAAGATTCGAGACTTGCGGGGGAGAGGGGCTAACTGTAGGACTACTTCGCACCGGGCACATGCCTTGTACAGTAAAGGTATGGACACCTGCTGGATCGTTTTTTCGCGATATCTTATGCCAGAAATATCATGATAGTATCAGGATATTTTCTAGCGAAAATATCATGATGTTTTCGATATTTTCAAAATATCAACCTTTATTATTATTATTTACTTACTTTTCTAATTCATGCATATCTAACACAAACTGCCTAAGTCCCTAAGCTATTATAGGTGCGAAAATATTACCGAAAATTTTAACCCTCTGGCTAGGGCGCAACGTCACAGACGACAGACACAGACGGACGGCTCATGCCATAAGGCGAACGTAACGTAGTATAGTTCGACTAAAACAAAGTTTTAACGTATGGTACAAAAGACTGGTAACTAATGGTCATTAAATACTGCATCAGCGTGTTACATTCGTTGTTATGTAACTTATTCGAGATTTTCATTTTCTGGAAAATATTGAAAATATGCTATTTTTGATATTTTAGAAAATATCATGATATTTTCCAACCCTGGTTTCACCGGTCATCCACGCGTTTTTTCGTGAACAGTAGCATCTATATCCACGTTATACCTACCGCGACTATACTACCCGCCATTTTTTTACCAAATCACGAAGAAGGGATGGGGAGCAGAGCATGTTCGAGGCAATACTGCTGCCGACAATAAGAGACAGTAATGAATGATAGAACTACGTAGCAGTCATGCACCTGAGGTAGTCATACTCATACTCATACTTTATTGAATTCACGCATCAAACGTGCATGAAAAAAGTGCATGACAATGTGCATTAACGATACAGTGATAAAACGATGCTAACTATAAAAACAAAACTATTGAAAATCGAACAAGCACCAGTTAACAAAGGAACGTTTATAGGTACTGGAGGTCCACTGGGGTAAAACATAGGATTCACTATTTCTGAGGTTGTAATCCAATTTTTTATTGGGAGGGAGTAACATATGAAGACAATGCATAGGAGACTTCATCTTTTTAAACATAACTCTACCAGATTCAGAGGTAGTCAGACGACACTGTTGGCGGCTGATGCACATCAATCCCACAGAAAAAGACCTCTACAAAGCAATACGATAATTGGTACACTAGCCCGTGACGGGTGTGAAGCACGGGCCGAGAGGGGAAGGGCACGTACCTACTCAGTCGTGCACTGTTTCGAGGAAATGAATGAAATCCAGTTGAAACACATATTGCTGAAAGTCATTGTTCTTGTGTCTCATTTTCATTAACCATAAACATTGGCATTTGTATTATTATTGTTGTTATTATCACTTGATTTCAGTTTTATACTGCACAGTAACAGAAGACTGTTGTGATGCTATAGAATGTATAGGAAACTGTTCGTATATGTTGATGTAATACGAGAATATCATGGTATGATCCGATATTTTCCGCATGTTGTCTTGCAGTGTGCTTAGCTGCCGTATAGGGAACGAATCGTAAAATAATGCAGCACGAGCAACAAAACAGATGTAACAATATTTCCGACGAAGTTTATTCAAAATCTTCTCACACACGTTGGTAAATCACACCAGTACGTTATAACAACAGGAAAACAAACGCCTAGTTGCTAAAAGTTATAATAATGCCAAGGACTCATTGTTCACTTAATTTTACAGTTCATGACATTCCTTAACCCTTTAGAGTGCAGAGGCAACGATACTGCCACGTCGAATAACAATTTATGAAGTTGGTACACTGGCCGTTGATGGGTGGGCTGTTACATTTGGTACAGGGAGGAGGGGACTGGGCGGGGCCCCAGCCCGCCCAGGCCCCTCCTCGCTGTACCAAATTTGTTACCAAATGTAACAGCCCACCCATCAATGGCCAATGTACTAATCACCGTATTGCTGTACAACGGTCCGTTGCTCTGAGGTTTTGATGTGTCCTTAAAGGGTTAAGTTCCATGTAGACCAAAAAATCCAAATATCATGAACGCTCAAAAATAGGCATCACACATCAATTACGGCACCAGTACGCAACCAACATTGCGTATTATACTGTCTAACACAGACGGTGGCTCAATAAAAAATAAACGTTTTGAAGCATTGTAACTATATACCAAGTTTCAGTATCACATCGTTGGAATCTGGTTGACATAGATAGCTAATACTGAGTCTTGGCTTTTAGTCAATCAGTTTCTCTACATTTCCCGAATGAAACCACCCGGCAGTCAGACACTTAACTTTTTATTATGTCACCATATACATTTCCGCAGTGACCACCTTCACCAATACCCAGTGGTGTAAAAATACACTGTGTCTCAAAAAAACCGCTACGATTAATATGACATAACTTCACCAATTCACAACATTTCCTAATTACTGTTGGTAGAGAGAGAGAGAGACCTTATTCAATTCTCAATTAACAAAGTTGAAAAGTTTTTAAATTGGCTTAGAACCAGCTGCGTGGTTTCCATCGCAACAGTAGCGACTTGATGGTCTGTCTCAAAAACCCAGACCCTACGATATTTTGACATAACTCGATCAAAAGTTATTTAATTTAAATAAAATTTCAGAGATAACATGTGCTCAATATTCTTAATTAAACCACAAAGTTAGAAACAGTTGTTTCGCAGCAAAGTACCGGCTAAAGCGAGTTACCGTAGCGATCCTTAATGGCGCGTCATTCCACAGTTTATTCTGCCTTATGAACAGAAAAGGTAAATCTTTAAACAGTGTTTCTATCGAAATAATAAAATATTTTTCAGTATCAAAAGTTACAACACATGTTCAAATGCTGTCTTTCGGCACTGACACAGCCCCACAATCGTTTTGCCACTCGCTATTGCCCTGTCGATGATAACGTTGTTCGTAGTTGGTCCAGAAATCAGCTGCTCAGTGATGTGTTAACTGTTAAGTCGCTACTGTTGTTATGGAAACCACACAGCTGGTTCTAAGCCAGTTTTAAAACTTTTTATCGTAGTCGATGAAGAACTAAAAATAGTTAGTGAACGCTGCAAATTGGTAAAGTTATGTGATATTATTGTAGCGGTCCGGATTTTTTTTGAGACACTGTATAGCTACAATGGGTGAATGAAACTTAGATGCATCTGTAAAACACAAAATGAGAAACATGCAATTGTCACGTTGATACCGACAATTACATGCTCTTCACGACCGCTGCATCACAGACCATGGAAGCACAGTGTCAGGGGGTCAATTCACCCCCATTTTGTCAAGAGGGGTCAAGGAATATTGTTTGACCCCCGTTTTTCCTGCATAAATCAAGTTTTACTCTTCAGCCTTGCTTCAGTAAAAGAGTACAGACCCCGACTGGCTCATAATGCCCCAGAATTCTCTGCTATCAGGGGATGCTGCTTCGTGATATGCGGAGGGGTGCTTCGTGACCTGAAGGGGACAGCGGTGAAAGGAGTGTGATCCCGCCACGTTCAAACACACTCCATGGTCTACGAGCTGCACCAGTTAAGTTCGCACCTAGGCACAGAAGTACACGGCACTGCTTCAGTAACATTTATATAGTGAAAAAAGTTGGTATAATTAACAGCAAGGAAAACACAATTATAATTTACTCAACGTAAGGAAAACATTATTGCAAAACAACGACCAAACCATGTCGTAGTCTTTCTGTCAGGGTTCTCAGTTGACTCACATTTAATGCTATTTTCAAGAAACTGCAAAACTCAGTGTTTGGCAGTTTTTTCTCAGAATGCAGAACGTCTTCTATAGTAGAACTTTACAATCTATGTTTAGTGTTAATGTCCGATACAACTTTCAGTTTATGCCAGGTAGTAAAAGGTCTCCAACAGGGTTTTTGTCAAAATGGTTGTTATACAGGAATCATAGGCACCCTGCATAATAACCCCCAGAGAAACCACCGTTATGAAATAATCTATATACACTGCGTCCCAAAAAGTAGTACACCAAACTCATGGCGATAAGTTAACTTTTGTCGGATTTTCAAAATTCTTTCACTGCTGGAAAGAGAACTAAACTTCCAACAAAATCCATATAGTACTTCCCAGCATACCTTCAATATGTTGCCGCACTACCTTGCGAAAGTTAGAAGTTTGAGTTGTGGCATATCTGGAAAAAAATGCAAACGGAAATGTAACATGCATTGATTTTTGAACACACACCCAATTTTAATGCACTTAGCTTACTTACTTACTTGTTTCATTTTCTCGTTCCTGTTAAATATTCTTTCTAAACAGCAGACGATTTAATCTAAGCAAGTGTTGTGAACTGAAGCAGCATTTTCTGCATGTTTGGCATGGCATTGACCAGATCATCGACAATGCAATTGACGAGTGGAGTAAACGTCTTCGTGCTGGCAAAAGGCAGACACTCCGAGCCACTATTGTGACAACATTTATCCATGTGACAATATTCAGCCATATGACCAAAAAATCCAAATATCATTTGTAAAAGTTCATAATGAACGCTCAAAAATAGGCATCACACATCAATTACGGCACCAGTACGCAACCAACACCGCGTATTATGCGTTTCAACTTCTAAATTTTGCAAGGTAGTGCGGCAACATACTGAAGATACGGTGGGAAGTATTATATGGGTTTTGTTGACAATTAACTTCTCTTTCCGACAGTGAAAAAATTTTGAAAATCCGTTAAGAATTGACAAAGTTATCACCATGAGTTTGGTGTAGTACCTTTTTGGGACACAGTGTATTACCACCTAAATGCTAAAGCTTCACTCTCTCTCACTAGTCGACCTTCCTCGATGAGGGCTGGCGACAGCAGACGACCACTCCAATATCTTTCTTTTCCATTATGCTCGATCTTGTGACATCTCCTTTAGCTTACCCAATCCTAAACCCAATCCGGTGATCTTTGTACAGGGTTTTTTTTTTGTACAAACCGCGTTTCACATGCTGGACGCCCTTCTGTCAAGCACTAAAGACGTTGTTACTTTCTTCAATATCATGACAGTACTAAGCTGTGGGTCAACAACACCAAACCAGGTTGTAATTAGCTTACAAGTGAAGAACAGAAGCCGCTCTATCACGTTGCATGACAAAACGAGCAAAGCAGCACAATGGGCTAACAATATGATGAAAAACGTACACAAAAACATTAACGTACTTACAGGACTGACAAAGTCAAAGGTACGCAAAACGTCGCAAAAAACACACAACAGGTAAGACTGAAGACAGTGGTCATGCATCAGCCACTCGCATGACCAGAAATACAGAAAAATGAAACAGTAACATAGATACAACACAAAAACATTAACAACTACAAAACGTACAGCGAAATTCTATCACCTCTCTCAATACACATGACACAGGCTTAGTTTTCTAAACCGTGGTTCAAAAATGGAACCCTGTTAACGTTAAAAGAAATCCAACACATCTGGGCAAATATCAGCGACTTTTGGACTAAATATTAGCCATTTAACCTCATGTTGCATTTTTTTTGCTGTGTATTCTAATGTGAAATGACAAGACTGTTCGTTGCTGACGATAGACTGCATCATATCTTCTACACTCAGAAAACCATCCTTTTGTCATTCTTCTGTACAAAAATTACTGATTACTGGACAAATTTGTTGGGAGTTATTTTAAGATGTACCACGGGTCTGGTTTCTGAAGCACACTGTACACGATCTGGTACCCGCACAATGTGTAAACGTAAATTGTAACGAATATACAAGTCAATAAATAAATTAAATAAATTAATTAATAAATACACCTAATAATATAATGGAACAATGTGTGTCACACATCAACATACATATTGTTCCATCAATTGTCAATGTATGAGTCTGTTACTTATCAATAATACGCAATGCTCATAAACTGGGCCCAAAAAGGAATTGGCTCAAAACACGACAAGAATGCAATGTACACTGTGTCCCAGAAAAATGAGACTCTCGTATTCTTGAATATCTTGTACAGTTGTAAGTCTACTGCAATGAAATTTAGCATGCAATACCCTGGATATCGGGATATATATCGGCGACTGGGCTCTAGCCGTCGCCAGACCACACGCTTGGAACAATCTTCCAATAGACTGTGCCTATCCTTGTGCTTTATCTGCGCCTATCCTTGACATTTTCTACTTTCAAAACACACCTGAAGTCACATCTGTTCAACATATCCTTCCCTTCAGTTTGACTGTATCATTGACTATTTTTTGTACAGAGCCCTTGAAGCCGCTTGTGGTGCATATGCCTCTCTAAATTTATCATTATTACATGACATTACATTATATATCACACGCTAAACTTCATTGCAATAGACTTACATCTGTACAAGATATTCAATATTACGTAAGTCTAATTTTTTTGGGACACAGTGTATTATTTATATCCATACAGAGACAACTAATTCGTGGAATTAATACACATTACACAGTACAGTACAGCTAATTACATACACAATTATGTACGCATGTACATAATTAAGTCTTAACATAACAAGACCTCAATATAATGAAATTCTAACTCAATGACTAGCACCGAGTGCCGACAAATATGTCATCATAACAAATTTAGCAAGTTCCTACACTTAAACGGCTCGCGGCACGCACCAACAATAACAACTTGAACCTCTTTCTAGTCAAACAATAAGTTTTACACTTAAACTGAGAAGAAATAGAAACTGAGGTGCAATGAATACTAGACATATATTTATATCATAAAACAAAGTTTATCTTTTAAATATTGATCAACAAGTCTTAACCAACTACGACGTCCACATGAATGAAATATATGTGTATATGTTGCGTCAAAAATGCTACACGGTCACAATGTCAGGCAGCTCTTACAACTGCTCAAAAACATGCGGCCTCACACAAATCGAAGAGCAACATGTATATTTGGTGAACGCAATATACTAGTAAAACAACTTCATGAAGCTCCTTGGACAGATACGTGGAAATGTGAATGCTACATACAACAACTGTGCAATCATCAAACTAGAGCAATATCGTATACATTATTATTCCTACAAACACATTATGTAATATCCACGTGTTACTTAAGTGCTGACAACTGTACATTCTGGCTATTTTATAATGCAACAAATTTCTGTTGACATGACAAACCCTTCTGGAAACACCTAAATGAGGATGATTCGCCCTAAAGATGACGAACTCCACCACTGTCCTTCCTCGTGTGCAGCTGACATCCATTTCATTTGTTTGGGAGGGAAGCGCAATCACCGCCCAATATCGACCATGTTTCATCTCTCCATCAGTTCTCCAACAGCACATTTTCTTATTTAGTTTACTTAGCTTAATGCAGAATTACAGTGGCTTTGATTAGGTGCCAACACGAGCACACGGAGTCCTTGAAATTCACAATACAGTGAAATTCCACAAAAACTAAAACAACGACCAAGTGACGCGCTACACAGTGAAGGGAAGAACAGCCGTCGACTTGCTAAATAAACTACTTGTAAATATGATGTTTCTGTGTACTTACAGAGTGGCTCAAAATACAGTGTCCCACTACACACAATGCAAGTTACTGACAACCAATAGTTTCTATAAAAATTTCAGGATTTACAGCAGAAAGATATTCCAACTTCGGAAATTCTTCGACATTAAATATTCTATGTCATTTTAAAAATGTATTTAAAATTAATTAACGGTTAAACAATTGTTATTTCTTCCAGGAGAAATATTTTGGTAACATTCATATCATTACAAAGCCATATGACATCAAAAAACTTTATTGGTTGTTGAGAAATTGCATTTTGTCAGGTGGAACATTTTATTTTGAGCCACCCTGTAGACACACATAGTAGGGCTGTACCGGATATTCTATTCGTATTCTATTCGGTCTGAATAGTAGGCCGAATAGTCTATTTGTATTCCACACACCGAATAGTGCTGGCTGGCCAAATATTAATAGTCATCCAGAGTCCTACATCAGTGCGGCGGCCTTCCGTCTCCGTACCTGAGCATTGGACAGGTCTACACTGCTGAGGAGGAGGAATAGCGGGTAGAGGACGAATAGGTTGTTAGCCTCTTGTACTGATGCACTGGTCTGCCTTATGATATTAGGCTGCTATCACAGCACCAGTGAGCTGCACCGGTTCATCTCTCTCGTCACTGCTCTATGAAGCAGTGACTGCACATTTGCCTTGAGAAATACTTAACGTTCAATGTGAAGCCTTTTTGTGTTTATTAAATACATTGGACAAAGACTCTTGTGATTATTATTCCCACTTTAACTGGAGTGAAAGATATCATCTGAACTATTCGTATTCTATTTGTATTCGGCCGAATAGTAACTCTTAATACACAGCACACAGATGACTTTCTTGAATCTCAGAATGGGCTCGGCATTTTATGGAAAAATAATTAGCTAATTTTTACATTATTAGATAAATATTGGTTAAAAAGTTTATCACAATAAGATACAATCACACATCTGAAACATTATCGAGCAGAATATAACATAATATTGAGCTAAATCTCGGAAATACTACTTTTAAGTTACATTGTACTTAAGCACAATAAACTTCTGTGTTATCACAAATACATTATTAGTTACCTGAGCACTAGAAAAATTGATACAAATTAATTAATTTATTACAAGTGATTAAATATTCATATCCGCAATAATAAATATATTTATAACGAAGCAGTTAAGCTAAACAAATGCAGAGAGAAACTGGATCGCCAGGTATCTACATGCAGATTCTTCATAATAAATAAGAGTATAAGAGTAGAATATTCAACAGGTGATATGAACTTAACAACTGGCATATATTATGGCCTCGAATTTATTGGTCAAATGACAACAATACACGACGACGGGGCAACAGCCACGTAATATGACTAAAATAAATAAATAAATAAGACATACAACAAAAAACTATGTTGCAAACAACGTCAACTAACAAATCCTTTTCATTCACTAGAACAGCATGCTCTGTCTTCTTGACTTCAAACCTGTACCACACTAAGTAAGTAAGTCAGTCAGTCAGTGAGAACACTTATAAGGTGCTATTCTAATGGCCTAAACAGTCATGAAAGTTTAACAAGACAATCAAGTGACATGATAACATCTGTTGGTGCCAGTTTGGCTTAGTGGCAATGGCAACGCATTCGTCTCGATCAACCTAGTTACTCTACGCTGGTCCCTGTTAGTGCCTGAATGTGTGACCATATTCATCATCAATCGGAGCTTGTCGGTGACGTTGCTGTTCCTGTGAGTGTCCGCCAACCTGTTCTGTTTTGAGCTCTCCGAAGCCCTGATGCGAGGCCAATATTAAATTGGCGCAGATCTTCCTCCACCGTCCTTAGCCAGGTATGTCTTGGACGACCTGGACGCCGCCTCCAGTTCTTTGGGGCAGGCGATATGCAGGCTTGTAGAGCACGGGAATGATCTTCGAGACTTTTCGGCCCGGGCCACATGGCCAAACAACTTCAGGCGTCTGATCCGCACAGTGTCTGATAGCAGCGGCTGGCCAGTACGCCGACGGACCATATTAGAATGGGTAAACCACCTAGGTGCAGAACCAGGCATCCAGGTTCCAGGTCTACTGAGCCTGGGCCATCCCTCCATGGGCAGGCACTATGAGTACCAGCGAAAGCTGTGGAATAAACGGGCATATTGCACAATACACTAGCCCATATCTGTGGTATTGCAGTGCAAGCTGGTGCCTGGCTGAGGACTAGTTAATAGAGTACAGGAAGCGGTAACACATTAGAGGCGGGCTCGCTCGTGATGGCGTGCACTATACTTTACTTCCTTACATCTGTTTAGCTGTATCACATTTCATTAATGCAATTCCGGCCGGCAATTGATACACTCTCTCAGCCATCGGCCTAACGTGTTCACTTTAATCATGATCCTTGGCTACCAGGACTTATGACAATTCATTCATTCATTCATTTAATGTAGAAGTTGACATAACGCAACTGCAGACAGACAGAGAGGCAAGAAAGGAATTATTCATATATGTAGCAGTTAGTAGTAATTAATCAAATTGTTATGTACAGTTATTTTTACATCATCGTGTGTGGAGTCGTATGAAGGCTTAGTAGATATCAGTAAAGAGCATGCGAGTTATAAAATTGGAGTCAGTCAGATATCCCAGTATGTTGCGGTAGTTGTTGGCTGTGAGCTCGCAGTCGAAGATGGTAGTTTTGTAATGCTGTTGTATTACCAATAAAATGACTACAGTACAGTAGGGTTTAATGTCCCACTCGACACATTATAGGTCATCTTGGGGATGATTTTACGGGTCAGATGACCCAACCAACAGTGTCACAACAATGGTTAGTCAACGAGGTCAAGGGCCAATTACACCAGGCTCAGCTAACTGAGGTAAACTAAAGAATGCAACAAACTAGAGAAGGCCTACCGGCCCAGCTAGCTCCGCTGTGGTAAGGCAAATTTGAAATTTTAAAAATTCGCCAACAATTTCAAAATCAAAATTTCGAAAATCTGTTTCACAGTTTTTTTCTGTATTAGCACACAGACGAGGATGTAGCATCGACAGTAGCCACTGCACAAAAATTCAGAAACCAGGGGCACGGGAACCCACATTATAGCTGAATCTATGCTCTAGTGAGCTGCAGTGCAGCAGCAGCACTCCGTAGTGTGGTGAACTACATATTACAGAAATAAAAAACGTGATATTCATCACCTTTATGTTGCTTTGATAAACTCGCCTGCCCAGGATCCTTGTGCAATGATATTCCAGGTGCACAGAACACTGACGCAGCTACACAGTTAACATCAGCGTTCTTGTCAAATGTCTTACAGTGCAAGTCGGCGTAAATAACAAAATCTGAAAACCACTGTAGCTTGGACAAACGTTTATGTTATATAATATAATATCAGTTAGGAGACCTCTGGCAACCTGGCCTAACCTGAGGTCACCACGGCTAATTCATTAAAAGCCGAGTAGCAGTAGAAGGCAGGAATTTTAACTGGACTGGATCAGAGCAAACTCCTGACAATTGGTCCTTTACTATCTTTGAACTGATACATAGTGACGGTTCAAATATTACTTTGCTATAATGTATACATAAAAACAAAAGATTAACAGCATACAAAGTTGCACGGATGTAAAAAAATGTCAGACTGCAGCAC
>Ga0209149_1001385_pt1 | contig 12175 bp, 12 predicted proteins | sample WorMetTyACAVOLI2_FD_187423 | JGI IMG/M metagenome (GOLD analysis project Ga0209149, IMG submission 187423) | Marine gutless worms symbiont microbial communities from Max Planck institute for Marine Microbiology, Germany - Olavius algarvensis... ... | reverse complement strand
AGAAGAAAACTAAAAAAGGGACAAAAAAAATAGTAATGATTGCCATGCCGGTATTAGAGCTGCTTTATTCGCTATTAAGTCGAGCTTTGGGTCGCCAGATTCGACGATCAAAAAAAGGCGGCATCTTCAGCCCAATTACTTCCAAAGCTTGTTAAAAATAGCCTTTTTTGGGTTATAGTACCGTTTAATTTTTCTACATCTTGCAGTTATCGAAGATTAGACATTACTGATTGTATGGATAACTCATTGAAATCAGATCGAATGCACTGATTTGGATTCGATGGCACGCTTTATGCTCCAAGCATTTATAGAGATCAATTCTCTCATTGATTGGAATCAAATACCAGAAGCTTTGTGGTTTTATACAGCTCACCGGGTACTTAATAACCGGCCACTGCATGGGGCGCCACCGATTTTCAGTCCGGAATAATTATGCGAAGCAGGTCATATGATAAATTAGGTCTCAGTCAGAATGGATCCATTACCGATAAACCAACTGGAAGATTAAAAAAGGGTCAGTTGATGGAACCATGGTACCTGAGCTACGCCATATTGGGTTGTACCATGGGCGGTATGATTCCGATCTTGATACCGCTTTTAGCGTTTAAGCGTTTTAGCAGTGCCTGTCATGTAGGGCTCGTAATGGCCGCCTTTAACCTGGGGGGCTTGTTGACGCCGATTTTTGGCAGTGTTGCCGATCGGTTTGGAATTCACCGGGAGTTGTTATCCGGTGCACTAATAGTGACTGCAATTGCGCTGGGCGCTTTATCTTTCACCAATATCTTCTCGCTTTGGTTGGCCCTGGCCATGATACAAGGTATTGGGATGTTCGTGGCGATGACTGTTGGGAATCTATTCATCGTGGAAATTCATCCGAAAACAGAATGGAACGAACGAATCAGCCGGCTGCAATCATTTAATAGCGGAGGCCAGGTAAGCGGAATGCTGCTTGCAGCCGCTTTGAGCCAACTCGATCTGCGCAGTAGTTTATTAATAGCTGCAAGCTTAGTTGCTCTCGCTGTCTTGCCAAGTTGCCTGACTCCGAAAGTGTCACCCCAGAGGGCGGGGAATCGATCAGCGAGACTTTGCGATTCTCATCAGCGCGACTGGACTCAGGAGTCATCACATTTACAGTTTATCCATGGCAAGTTAAACTTCTTAAGGCATTTAAATTCCGTCCGCAATACGCCGTTCGAACAATTCATGGTGATCTGGTTTTTCTGTGTTGCCGGCGCCACCGCTGTTTTTACGTTGTATCCGGTTATGATGCAGGAGGAGTATGGAGTCGGACAAGAGCTTTTATCACTCAATTTAGCAATAGCCATGGGCATTTCTGTTTTCTTATATGGTTGGGCCGGTCGCCTGTCGCATCGATTCGGCCCGATGCGGATTTTACAGAGCTTTTTAGGAGTGCGCCTGATCGCCTTTTTTGTTTTTTTTCTTCCCGGAGTGTTTCATTTTGAGGGCTCGTTAAAACTGATATTGTTAAGTTTTTCTATTGTTGTGCTTTGCTGGCCTTTCCTTATTGTTAGCGGCACTGCTTTGGCAGCTCTCCTTTTTCCCATTGGGGAAGGCAAGGGCATGGGAATTTTTTATGCTGTTCTCGCACTGGCCTGTATTACAGGTTCAACCATTGGAGGCTGGTTAGCTGCACAGTGGGGGTTTACTGCCACAGCAGGCATGGCCGTTATCACTGAATCATTGGGCCTATTATTCATTTCTGGAAATAGCTTAGTTGTAAAGGCGGATCTGCCTGGTCTGGAAGCAAAGGACGTCAACGTCAGTATCGCAGTGGATGTGCTGACCATCAAAGGTGAGAAGAAAGCGGAAGAGTAGGAGAAAAACGAATTAGTGTTGAGCGTTGCTGGGGCTTTTTCCAGCGCATCTTCCAGCTGTCCAGCGGAGTGAAAGCCGATAAGATTGCGAGATAAAGTAATACATCTATTCCACCACCCAGACCGTGCAGTCGCGCGCATGGTTAACAATCTTACTGGAGACACTGCCGAAGAGGAACTCCTCGCTTCGTGAAATCCCCTGTCTACCAACCACAATGGTGCTATATCCGGTTTTGTCCCGCTCTGCTAAAATGCACTGCGCCAGGGAAGGACAGTAGCGGAGTGTGGAACGGATCGATACATCCTCCGGGGCAAAGCCTGCACGGATCAATAATTGACGATAGTCTTTTAGCATGGCATCGACTTTCAGTTTGTACTGGCTGAGCCATTGGTCTTTTTCCGAAGATACGGCAAAGTAATCTTCTTCCGGTTGACGGATGACATGCAGGATTAAAACCTTAAAGCCTTTAATTGCTGCCAGAAATTGGCCCACATAGGACACCGCCCGACGGGCGTTTTCTGACTCGTCCACGGCAATCAGGATATTTTTATTAAAGCTCTGCTCGCTATTGATCATTTTACGCACTCCTTAATCGCATGATTTCCCGGGATCGAAATTCACGGCGGTGTTCAGGTTTGTGCTTGGAACTCCGCCAAATCATCCAGCAATTGTTCTGTGTTTTCATAAAACCAGTTGGCGCCTTTAGAAAAGTGTCTCAACACCCGGTTGAGGGATTCGGGTATGTAAGGAAAAACTTTTTTGAGGTTGGAAATGCGGTTTTTAAACACGATATTCACATCTTCTTTCCATAGTCTACCCAGGGCAGGATGATTCTGTTGCTTCAGTTCCAGCAGCAGCACGTCACCCATGCCCACCAAAAAGACCAAAATGTTGCCCAGACCAAAAAGATCGTAACCGTATATGTTTTCCCGATGCCGATAGTTAAAATCAAAATCAATCCACCGGTAGCGCCCGCTATTGCGGTCGATCAATATATGGTCGCGCCGAATGTCCCCGTGTTTTTCTCCATGCTGGTGAAGAAAGCGAATGGCTTCGATACATTCCATAAAATTACTTAAAATGCCGGGGAGAAGATTGTAAAAGTAGGACTTGTGATCCATCTGTAAACTTTCGATATAAGCATGGAGTGATTTCCCAAAGATATAGTCAAGCACGCGAATGAGATTACCCTCTTCATCCTCGATTGAATATCCATGCATGAAGTTCTTATGACCGGCGACCCTATCCAATATGCGAGCCTCCTTTTTGGGACTGCGAAAACACTCGAATTCGATTCCTCCGATTCGGGTTTTAAACGTTTCGTAAAAGACAAGCTTGATGATTTTCAGGCTGCCGCTTTCGAGGTCAATGGCGCGCTTGACCCAAAATTTGATCTCGTCATCGATTCCAAAGCGCCCTTCTTTGGCATTATGGCGAATGAGATAGGGTTTGCCGCCAAGAACCACTACATCGCCATATTCCACCCGGAAGAAATCCGTGGTGTCCGTATGGATTTTAAAACGATGAGAGCCCTGGGAAGGAGGGAGCCATCGCGTAGCCATTTGCCGGAGGTGTTCCTGAGATGGGGAGGCTGTCATTTCGACGGTACCTTATAAGAAAAAACCATTGACTTCATGGATATAAGATCTGCTGAAATCTTGTGAAATGGTAGTAGAAATAGGCTCAGATGTCAAGTCAAGGGACGTGATAATGGTACCGACCTTTTAGATTTCGTAGTTTTTCGAAAAGAGATTTCGCAATTTTTCTAAATTTGACAGCACGTGAGAACTAACCTTTATTCATCATGGTACCAACTAATTGTATTTAATACACTTATCAATATTAATATTTGGTGGCATGATTCATGCGAGAAGGAATTTAAGTGAGGGAAAACAACATGGTCAAATGGTATATTTTATGCGTCTCTGCTTGCTTGATCGGAAACGCCGACAAAAACGGAGCCTAGGTTTCATAAAAAATCTGGAAAGGAGGAAAAAAGCTAATGTTAAAAATAGAAAAGATCCTTTTTCCGTCAGAATTGAGAGAGTATTCATTAAAGATTTTGCCATTTGTAATTTCGATGTCCCAGAAATATGAAAGTACGATTTATCTGCTCCATGTGATCGAGGACATTTCCAAGTGGGGAGGGTTTTATTTGCCTCATATTTCCTTGGATTTATACCAAACGGAGGCGATGGAAGCTGCTGAAACGTTCATGAACAAGGTTTGTACACAACAGATGCAAGGCTGTCCCAAATTTGAGCGGAGAATCCTTTCCGGGGATCCAGCCGCCGAAATCCTGAAAACCATCGAATCAGAAGACATCGACCTGGTGATTATGGGAACCCATGGGTATAAAGGATTGGAGCATGCAATCTTTGGCAGCGCCGCCGAGAAAGTGTTAAAGAAATCACCGGTGCCCGTTATGGTCGTCAATCCATACACGCTCAAGTAGGTTCATGTCACCTCAGTTGAGTGAAACCAAATTGAGGGGGGTATTGGGTATCCGGAACAAAAGGAGGTGAGTAAAATGCCAAGAGGAGATGGAACAGGCCCACAGGGCCAAGGCTCCGGTACGAGCAGGGGCATGGGACCCCGCGGTGGAGGTCGCGGTCGAGGCGGCGGTCATGGAGCAGGCCGGGGCGGAGATTGTATTTGTCCAAACTGTGGCGAAAGAGTCTCTCATCAATTGGGAACTCCCTGTTTTGAGCAGAAGTGCCCGAAATGCGGGGCTGCTATGACACGAGGATAGTGATTTATTTTTTAAATTTTGTGGCTTGGCTATGAAAGCATAGCGGAATATTGGCATGAAACGGCTAGTTCTATTGCGGCATGGCCAGAGCCTGTGGATTTTGAAGAACAAATTCACCGGCTGGACCGATGTGGATCTTTCGGATCAGGGTATTAAAGAGGCACATCGGGCTGGGAAATTGCTCAAATCTGAACAGCTGAATTTTATGTGTATGACTTTCCCTGGATATTGAAAGTATTAAGAATGGATATTTTTAACAGAATTATAAATATGAGAATCCTGCTCGTTGACGATGATGAGTGGATAAGAGATTCGTTGAGCTTTTTCTTTGAAGCGGAGGGATGCAATTTGCTGACATTTGAAACCGCTGAAGAAGGCATGGAAGCCGTCAAACAGCAAGCTTATGATATCGTTATCTCAGACTACAAATTGCCCGGTATGGATGGTTTGGAGTTTCTTAGAAGGGTTAAAGAAAAACAACCGAATGCTTTTGAGATCCTTATCACGGCCTACGCGAATCGTGAGATTTTAAACGAAGCAAAAATAATTGGTGTTAACGAAATTATTCCAAAACCATTTACATCTGAAAATGTTGAAACCTCTCTGGCCAGGATTATCGAAAACAGTGCATAGAAACGGTTGAGCAAAATATTTCTAACTGATTTCTCAAAGATTTAACCTTCAATGCAAAACCCAAGGCCAAAGGAAGTCTGAAATGAATAAATATGATCGACGCCATTCTCCTCGGCAAAAGAAGGAAGCCGCTATACAGATTTTGCTAACTCAGGACTTTTCCAAAGATCTCAAGGATAATTGCGATTTGATCCCGGCTAAAATGGTTAATCAAAGCGAAGACGGTCTTTTTATTGAGATTGATCGTTGCCTAAAGCCTGGATCAAAAGTCATGATCAAAACCCCCTTTCCGGAGGATAGCTGTTCAGAAGACGTCTACTACATTCGTGATGGTTTGGTTAGATGGTGTGAAAAAGTTGTAGCGCCAACCTCCCGATTTGGGGTTGGGATCAAAATACTCCGAAAAGTTGTCCGGGCTCCTGTTTTAACTTCCCGCTTGGGTGAACCAGCAAGCTAACAAAGACTTTCAACGCCTTACAAATTCGGATGCTTTAAATATTCAGGATGTTTAAGAGCTTACCCGTAATTTCTTCCCATCCGCTTCGATTTCAATTTCGCAAGATTTCGAAATAAAGAGTAGAAAATTTTCTAAATATTGTCTTCTTATTTATGACGACCCAATTGTAGCATTCTTATCTTATTGAAATTAAATTAAAAATTATATTCCGGCAAATTGGCACGCCTTATGCTATCAGCTAGTAGGAAAAGCTGAAGTTCCGTCGTTTGATCACAACGAAAAGGGAGGATCTAAGAATGCTAGTAAGTAATTGGATGAGCAAAAATGTAATTACAGTTGATGCAAAAGGATCGATGCAGGATGCCATGGATCTGTTAAAGAAAAATGACATCCGAATGTTGCCGGTGATGAAAAAAGGGAAACTTGTTGGGATCGTAACGGATCGCGATCTTAAGAAGGCATCCGCATCTGACGCCACCACTTTAGAAATTCATGAACTGTTGTATCTCCTGACAAAGATCAAAGTAAAAGACATCATGACCAAAGATGTGATCACCGTGCCACCGGATTTCACTGCGGAAGAAACTGCTGAGGTACTTCAGCAAAATAAAATATCCGGCGCGCCGGTTGTTGATTCCAAGGGAATGCTGGTCGGTACCATAACCCAAACTGATTTGTTCAGAGTCCTCATTTCGCTTACCGGTGTGGCCAAGGGCGGAATTCAGTTCGGTCTTCAGGTAGAAGACCGGCCGGGATCCATCAAGGAGGTTGCAGACATTATCCGCACTTTTGGGGGTCGCATGGTCAGCATTTTGACTTCCTATGACGATGTGCCGGAAGGCTATCGCAAGGTGTACATCCGTATGCGCCGCATCGATCGTTCCGATCTTCAAAAGTTGATTCAAGAGCTCGAATCAAAAGCCGGACTGCTCTACATGGTGGATCATAAAAAAAATGTCCGGAAGTTATTTGAGGAGAAAATTAGCTAACTTGTTATCATCCGGAAAAGGAGTTCGACGAAACGAAAACCAAAGAGGAAAAACTCCTGGTGCCTGTGGGCGGATCGGTACTGTATTTTCAACCCGTGTAAGGGCGCCGAATGGATATCGGAAAGCATAGCCATTACAGACACTTTCATTCGACGCGAGAGTTTTGCCATACTAATCTCCAACTCTCGATTGGCCCAGTAGCATAAAAGACTTTTAGGAAATAGTTAGCGGGCCAAGGCAAATGATTAATAATTTTGAAAGGGGACCCTATCTCCCAGGCGAAGACGGGACCAGATCCCTGTTTCAAGATCACAAAGACTGCGCCGAATTAACCGGGATCATTGTAACGGTCAGGGAGGATTATGAAATTGAAAACCACTAGAGAAATTATGGAAAAAGCGTTACTAATGATTAAGCAAGGAGAGAGAGCTGAGGCAGAAAAGCTCTTGAAAAACTTGTCGCCGATACACCGCCCGATTGGAAGCCGGTTTAAGAAACACCTTTCTCGATCGACATCGCTTATTGAAATCAGGAAGAATTCCTGATTCATGCCCCGAATTATGATCAAGGCGATGACAAGAAAATGGTGGTGTAGATCTTTTCTGCACAACTTTCAGGTAAGCAAGCAGATAGAAGGCCTTCGAATACGAAGGCATGCTCCGGGTCAATTTTTTCAAGCATTACCATACAAAATTAATTCCGTATGGTATTTGAATTAAAGGTTCTGAGAATTCACAAAAAAAATGAAGTTGTTGACTGGGTTGGCGCGATTAGTTCGGGGTGGTTAAAACTGCCTTGCCAAGGCGAAGTTCGAAACGATGATATGGCAATTAGCTTTTTGGGCCCGTCTTCGCTTTCAGCTTCCGACTTCGCTCTTCGAGCTGCGCCTGGACAAGTCGCCGTGGAGGTCTTCATTCTCAACTGCGTTTCGAACGAAGACTGGTCGGGGCGAGATTTATCCGCCGGGTGTGTGGCGGGGGATTTGAATGCGCCGGAGGCGCATAAACCTCCTTGGCGTGTTGCTTTACCCGCCTTTGGCGAGCTCAGACTGAGACTCAATATTATTGAGCCATATCCGGTATAGGCCCGATTTTAAAAATGCTTTGAGGCAAAGGCCCGTCCAGAATGACTTTTAAGGTATTTTTCGAATGCAGCCGCTTTTTCCCGAGAGCGGAACGCAATGGCTGTTTCTATTCGCCAGGGACGGTACTTGGATGTATGCGGGTTGTTTCCTTGGTTGTGAGACTTCAGGCGGGCTTCCAGATCATCAGTCAGCCCGGTGTATCGGCGCGTTTCGTCCTTTAAGTTCAATAAGATATAAACATAGGTGAAATCAATTATTTTTTTCTTCTGGCTTGCCAAGGCCTAGCGGCTTCGCTTTCAGCTACGCCGTGGCAGTCTTCGTTCTCAACTTCGTTTCGAACGAAGCCTGGTCGGGGCGAGAGGATTTGAACCTCCGACTTCCTGCTCCCAAATTACACGATCTTCCAACCGTAACCAACAATAACCCCTTAAATTCATGACAAATTCTTGCTCACCCTGTTTTCTGCCTGTTCCGTGCATATGGTGCATAAGGTGCATACTGTCGTGGCTTGTCATTTCTCGTCAGTACAAAAGGGGACAAAAAAGGGACAAAGTTTAGATACCCCTTTTATAATTTATAATACATGCATATTGGTCGAATCTTTTTTTGGTGTTCTCTGTGTGTGTACGGCACCCAGAAAGTGTCCAATCAAAGAATTAGATACAATTTCAAAAGCTTCGATCGGCAGGTAGTGTCAATAATTAAAAATTAAGATGCGAATTTTATGTTTTCTAAAAAATTTTGAGCCTGACACTTTTTATTGACGCGCGACACTAAAGCGTGACATATTAATTTCGTTCTTAACTGATATACGCTATCCTGCAAGACGTATCAATTTGTTTTGCACAAATTTCTCAAGAGGAAATGATCATGTCACGTATTGTGCCTGCCGAAGAATTTGATCTAATCGAACAGGTGATTTCAGAGTACCCCGATGGTATTAAGATTTCAGCGCTTGAGAAAGCTCTGGCCCATCAATTACCCAAAGCCCTCAATCGTCGCACCTTACAGCGCCGCCTGGAACGTCTCCTGGCAGACAAGCGTATCGTAACCGAAGGCGAAAGCATCGCGCTGGTTTACAAGCACGCCCCCGGCGTGGGTATCACTGCGGAGCCTCTCATCCTAGGCGAAGCGGAAGTTTACATCCCGGTTTCGCCGGAGGGCGGCGTTATCCGCGATCTCGTGCGACAACCGCTGGTGCGGCGTAAACCCGTCGGTTATCAGCGTTCATTTTTGGAAGAGTACGAACCGGGCGTCACCTTCTATCTCTCCGAGTCCCTGCGTGTCGAGTTCCATGAGATGGGACGCACATCTGCGGACGAACGTCCCGCGGGCACCTATGCAAGAGAAATTCTAAACCGGTTGCTGATTGACCTATCATGGGCTTCTTCTCGTCTGGAGGGGAATACTTACAACCGTCTCGATACCCAAAACCTGATCGAATTCGGTCAGGCGGCAGAGGGTAAAGACTTACAGGAAACTCAGATGATCCTGAATCACAAGGCGGCCATCGAAATGCTTATTGAAGAAGCTGATCAGATCGGGTTCAATCCTTTCACCTTTCGGAACTTGCACGCCATCCTGTCGGAAAATCTATTGCACGACGATGACGCCTGTGGAAGGTTGCGCCGCCGAGCGGTGGATATTTCAGGGTCGGTATTCCTCCCACTGGCTATGCCCCAGGTGTTGGAAGATTGTTTCCGTTTACTGCTGCAGAAAGCATCCGCCATCCCCGATCCCTTCGAGCAGGCGTTTTTCGTGATGGTGCAGTTGCCTTATCTGCAACCCTTTGAGGATGTCAACAAGCGTGTCTCTCGTCTTGGAGCTAATATCCCACTTATTCGGAACAACCTGTGTCCCCTCTCCTTTATAGACGTGCCCGAGCAGGCATACATAGATGGCACTCTGGCCGTGTATGAATTCAATCAGATCGATCTGTTGCGGGATGTATTCAGCTGGGCCTATGAACGTTCATGTCAGCGATACCTTGCAATCACCCAGACAATGGCTGAGCCCGATCCCCTGCGTATCCGCTATCGGGAGGCAATGATCCTGGTCGTGCAGGCAATTGTCCGGAACCGTAAGATGCCATCAGTGCAAAATGTTCTGCGCGTGGCAAATGAATTGGTACCGGAAAACGATCAGGAGGTCTTCGTTAAAATGGTTCTGGAGGACTTGCAGCGCATCCACGAAGGCAGCGTGGCCAGGTTTCGGCTGAAATTGTCCGATTTTCAAGCGTGGAAGCCCATCCGGAATCAGCAGCACCAAGCCACATCCAAAGTGGAAAATTCAAAGCGATAAACCGGTAGAAGATTCAGTAGTAATTAAAAAAAAGACCCCTTTCTTGTCCTCAAATGTAAAAAGGTAACGGATGTCCCCCTATTTTACGGGACCAGCGCCGTGTTGGAAAAATCTACTAACGCTTTGCTTCAAGATTCGCTATCTCTTTTTTTAAATCCAATATCCGTCGGTCCAAATCGAAATTTTTCCCATCGATGACAGGAAATTGTTTTGCCTCTTCCAAAATCTTCAGCCGCTCTTCAAGGGCCAGTGCCTCATCGTTCATTTTTTTGATCGAAAGCGCCATTTCCATTCCGGTGTAACCAACCATCCTGTCGGGATTTTGGCGGATCAACTCCCTCATCACTTTTTCACCGGTCTCTTGATCTCCGGATCGACAATAAAATTCTCCAAGAGACGACTTGAATTGATTGACAAATATAGCATCTTCATCTGCAAAGCAGGCTAAAAACTCATTCAGATAGGAAACACCGAGTTCCGCAAATTCTTTTGAGTCAATCGACGCGTTTATTAGTTCCATTTCAAAATCCTGACACCAGTTGAAAAACGACTGGGATCCATTGAATTGCGCATCGATTTCATCAATAGACCTGTTGGCCAAATCGTAATCGGCCTTGAACGTCTCCCAAACCCTCATCCATAGGCGGCATGCTCCAAAGAGGTCTTTACCTGATAGTTTATATCCCTCTTCCATCCAGTCATCCAGCATTTCAATAGACACCTTGGTCAGTTTTTTCTCATCATATAATCTTTGCCATAGCAAGCATGCGGCCAGACCGGCGACGTCGGAAACATTCTTTTTAAGAGATTTTAACTGTTTCGGCCACAACATTTCAGCAACATCCCAGGCCGAATTCTTTTTTTCACACATGGCAAGAAATTGTTCCTGGTCATAACGGATTCCCTTTTCCAATAATTTTTCAATCAGCTGTGCTGTAGACAGCGAGCGCATCTGTGAAACCGCTATCATGTTCCTTTCTCTCAGTTCAGGATGGTGAAGAAAAATTTCCTGTGCGTGTTTCTCTGTTGGATCACACATTTTGGCCAACATATATGGCCGAATTCGGATTCCGGAAGCGTCCTGGGGTATTTTATGACTGGTTTCCCGGGGAGGCGGTTGAATAAAACCGTTATGATAAGAATGCATTCGTTCCGTCTGCTGATCGTTATTCAGACAACATTTCTTATATTTTTTGCCACTACCACACGGGCACGGCGCATTGCGGCCTATCTTCATTATTTCCTCGCAACGTTTGTGATTGGCTCATTATCAAAAGCGCAGCTCTTTCTACCCACATCCCATCCGGGATGATGCCCTGCTGCCTGGGCTTCGACCCAAATCTCAGCCCTTAATCTTCTCACCCAGCCGGACTTTTATCAAATCCAATCTCCTTGAATCCTGTTTGTCCAAGATGGCTCTCTATCTGGAAAGGGCAATACCATATTTTGTATTGCATTAGTACCTCTTATGATATGAAAGATAATAGGGGATAATAGGGAACAGGTACTTAGCGCTTGTTTGGGTGGAAAGGCGTGCCGAGCCGAAGCTTTTGATTATGTGTGCGAATATAGGCCCGACTTCGCCTTTGGCTACGTCGCGGCTGTAATCTATCAATTAATTTGGTCGGGGCGAGAGGATTTGAACCTCCGACTTCCTGCTCCCAAAGCAGGCGATCCTCTCAAAAATACCATCGATAACTATCTTAAATTATTACGTGTTCTTAAAGCCACCTCATTTCATCCCGATTGTGCATAGTGTGCATGGTGTCAGTATTATCAGTATGTTGTGCATGCTGTCGGCTGAAAAGGGTACCTATCGGGTATCCAAAAATATTTTTAAATCAAAAAAATATTCTGACGATTAGACAGCTATATTAATTTTTTTTGGAAATAATATCTCCTCTTTCCTTTATTTGAAGCGGAAATTGTCAAAGCGAATTTTCAGATTCCGACATACGTCAACTTTTTTTGATCATATATTCCTAACTCGACAGTCTATAGAGCCTGCGCATAAACTTAAAATTGATCAGAATAAATTACAAAATTGTAGGTCCAACATTTTAAATTTGGTCAATGTTCTTTGAAAAATTGGTTAAAGCAGCAATCTGCTGTGCTTCAGGTTA
>Ga0209149_1001384_pt1 | contig 12176 bp, 6 predicted proteins | sample WorMetTyACAVOLI2_FD_187423 | JGI IMG/M metagenome (GOLD analysis project Ga0209149, IMG submission 187423) | Marine gutless worms symbiont microbial communities from Max Planck institute for Marine Microbiology, Germany - Olavius algarvensis... ... | reverse complement strand
CCCGATCGCTTAAGCCGTTTGGCCACAATACACCAACGTTACAGACAGACGGACAGACGGACGGATTTCCTATGGCATAGGCCTAGACCTAACGGTCGGCCAAAAATCATGAAAATCGGATGATTTTTTTTACTGAGATATGGCGATATATCGATTTTCAAAATGGCGGCCGTCTGTCATCTTAGAATTGTTTTACCACCATACGAGACCACCCACGAAGTCTCTGTTGCTGCATGGCCGCAGCTGTCTGTCAAATTTCATGTGAATGTGATACACAGATCTGAAGATATAGCTATTTGAATTTTTCGCATATTTGGCTTGAAATGCCTATTCATTCCCCCAAAATGGGGGTTTTGGGAGACTTTGGAGTTGGACCCTGAATGTGATTATTCATCATCGAGACCCCCAAAAGGCACATCCTTGCGTAAATCCGCGTCTTTTAAGCTATCAACTATAAAAATCCGTTGAGGGGTCTGACCTGTAGGCGAGTTGACAGAAAGTGTGACGGACACACACACACACACACACACACACACACAGGTAAAGTTGTATTCTGTCCATGCATAGCATTGGACAGACAGTAAGTCCCACGTGTCTAAAACGTGTACAGTTGAAGGTTAAAGGGCAAGATCACGAGATTGGATTGCCGGAGGTAACCTCCCTTGGAGAAACCCTCGATCCCAGAAACATTAACCTAATTCTAACCCTAACCCTAACCTTGTTTCTGGGGTTTTTCTGACCACATAGTTCTCAGTGACATCGCTGTTCGTATGCATATATCTTGTTCAACACAAGAATGCAAGGATTGAAGGTCGCGAAAAGTTCAAATTAGGCGTACTGTCATCAGTGACAAGCACTGTCATTTGGGATTTAAGAGATTAAGTGTGTTCACCAGTCGTCGCATGCAGAAGTTAGGTAAGAAATGTGGAGAACGCAGCGACGACCAGTTGCTAACTTGCTGCAGAGCAGCAGAGGTGAGCACTGCCGAGTGTCGAAACTCTGTTGTATACGGCTACTTAGACTTAGAGGCACAATGTATATACACGCGGACATGGAGAAACTGAGCAGTCGACAGAGATGTAACGTCAGCGATCTCTGTTTTGTTCTCATCTCCTTCCATCCGGGCTCGGACGCTTCTGTAAACCGAGCTTTTTTTACTGCCGTCTCTGTTGCGGCACACCGCAACCCCGGGCCGTGGCAGCGCCTGGAAAGCTTACCTCGCAAAACCTGACCGTCACTCGTCATCCGACCGCATGCGTGCTGTGTGTATCCATGCAGCTCACCCGTCCACTTTTAAATTGCCACATGTGCACACTACCCGTTCTAAGATATCTTTCATTAATTATGCCCTTGATCATTATATATGATTCTATGTAGCTTTTATTAGTAAGCTTTTGTACTTTGTGTTGTGTGTTTTTCTATTTTATTTTTTATCCAGCCTTTGGGCTGCAATTATCATTAATAAAGTTGAGTTGAGAGTTAATGTGCCTCAATCAGCGTCCGGCGTTCAGGATTTAGCGTAGTAGACCGCGCAAAATGTTGGCAGGGCGTGGCAGTGGGCAGCTGAGGATGTTGCGAGACTGGTACCGCCTTGGCGATGATCGACGCCGCACGAAATGTCTGAACTCACTTACTAAGTCGCCATTCTGTAAGATCTCGAAATGTCATCGAAAGCAACCTCAACTCTTCCTGTCAACTTTTAATAACGACGTGATATGATTATGTTGTTTCATGGCGAGAAATGTCGAAATTTTAGGTTTCACAATTCACATAAGTCTGTCACAGCTATAAGCCTAAATTCTTTTAACAAGACGGCAGTCGGGCTAACAGCAGAACTGGAAATCAGTGTAATTAATAGGGGAGTGAAGTCTCGCGAGATTTCTCCAGAAAATCTGCTATTATCGCTTACAATGGGCACCAAGCATAGCCAGTGCCCAGTGGCATTAGGTAGTTGTTTTGTTTTTTGTTGATATCAGTAGGGATCAGTGCAGTTTTATGACGTCAATGACTGAAGGTGAAATGAGGGATAAGTGCGTTGACGAAATTTTTACCCCCCCCTCCCCCTATAAATGTGGGGTTATTCCACATTTAGCACAGTCAAGTTTTGCGACCTCCCAACTTATTCCTGCAGCCACTGAAGCTAGCAACTAAAAATTTGTTATACAACAGTAGCATGCCAAACCAACTTTTTGGACCAAAATTGGCGGGGGTCTTGGCTAGGGGAGCACCCTAAAAGTTTGGGGCCCTCTTCTTATTTCTGCAACAATTGAAGCTATGGACTTCAAATTTAGTATATAAGTTGGAGTCATGGAGTAGCTTTGCTAAAAATAACATTTAGGACCAAAATTGATAAGGCTCTGGGCCAGGGGAGAGCCCCAAAATTTTGGGACCCGCTACTTATTTCTACAACCGCTCAAAGTAGCGACTTCAAATTTGGTATACAACTTGGGTTGCGGGAATATGATACAAAAACTACTTTTATGACCAAAAATTTGCGGGTGCTCCCTAGCCCACATGCACGACAATTTTAGTCATTAAAGTTGTGTACTAAATTTGAAGTCACTATACTTGCTAACTTTAACGGTTGCAGAAATAAGTAGGGGTCCCAAAATTGTCTGTATGCCAAATATGTGAGAACTCTAGATTTTTTGAAGAATATTATCTGACCCTGCCACTGGATTTCTTGTGCCCACGTTTTCTATCCACTTTGTACCACAAGTGGATCTAGGAGTACTGGAACAGCGTATTTAAGGAAACAAACTAATATGTCTTTGTTTTAATGTAATGCAAAATTTGGGAATTTTGGGAGGTAGCTGAGGCGGGTTGAAAATTTTGTTTTGAAATCGCCAACTCATATTTTAGTGTTCACTTTGAAACTCTCAATGGCTGTGATGAAGATTAGTTGGTAAGTAGATAAGATATAAACAACGGTATAGCACTGATAAGCCGAGGTGCCCAAAGTCGGCAATTAAAAATATGCTTATTTCAGCTCCAGTCAATGACGTCATAAAACGAGACTTCACTTCCCTATACGCAATTTCTTTTACACCAGCTACGACCATCAGCTGGTACTCCGCGGCTCACTTTAACCGCTGAGTTGACTAAAAGTACATCTAATAAATAAAACGCGTTCAGAAAATAAGCAAAACAAGTACAGTATAGCGTCAGACGATGTCGTCCAAAACCCACATCGCGGATCAATTCCTGTTGAAATCAATCGGCTTGATATCCTTCGGCTATTCGAGATCTTCTTTGAAAGTTTCATGGCAATAGTTATAACCTTTTCCTCGTAATCTTGCTATATAACAAACAAACTGTCGTGACCGAAAACAGTACCGTGCTGGCTGTCGCCTGGCCGAGGTAAATCAAGATATATAACAGCAAAGAAAGGAAGGTATAACAGAAACGATATATAGGCGAAGACATGAGACAAACGCTGCCTGTATGTTCTAGTTATGGGAATCGTCAATCCCAACTCACCAATGCGAACAACATCTGGCGATCTAACACTCTTAGTAGTTGCCCACGGTATATTTTATCCGCCCCGGCGCCTGGGTACTGTTTTGGGCGCCAGACATGTGTGTCCTTTCATGGTTCTGTACATGGTTCCGTCCGTCCGCCAAAATGGTGCGTATGTACCTCAAAGTTGGTAAATAGAGGGACAGCGGAAACTACTAGCTATAAACTTGCCCTTAAGGGGTGTGGTCAGGGTCATGTTACCCACTGAAAGGTCAAAGATCAAGGACGCGAAATGCCGAAATCTTTTTCTCGGCGGTAACTCCCGCGTATACAGTGTGTCTCAAAAAACTAAACCGCTACGAGTAATATGAGATAACTTCACCAATTCATAACATTCACTAATTATTTTGGGCACAGAGAGACTTTGTTCAATTCGTAATCGACGATAGTAAAAAAATGGCTTAGAACCAGCTGTGTGGTTTCCGTTGAACAATGAACAGCGGATTTCTGGGCTGACTTCGAACAACGTATCATCTTACAGAGCAATAAACGACTGGCAATAAGATTGTGGGCCTGTGCTATTGTCGAAAGACAGCATTCGGACACTTGCTGTAACTTTTGATACCGCATAACATTTTATTATTCCGATAGAAACACTGTTTGTTCAAAAGATTTAACTTTTCTTTCATAAGGCAGCATGAACTGTGGAATGACGCGTAGTTAAGGATTGCCATGGTAACTCACTTTAGCCGGTACACTGCTGCAAACAAAACTGTTTTCTAAAAACATTGAGGTTTAATTGAGAATATTGCACACAGGTTATCTCTGACATTTTATTTAAATTAAAGATGATTTGATCAAGTTACGTCAAAATATCGTAGGGTCAAGTTTTTTTGAGACAGACTGTCAAGTCGCTACTGTTGCTATGGAAACCACACAGCTGGTTCTAAGCCAATTTAATAACTTTTTAACGCAGACAATTGAGAATTGAATAAAGTATCTCTGTACCAAAAACAAGCAGTATGGCCGCCGGGTTCGGCCTACACGGTATGCCCCCGCCCGTCTGTAACCCTGACCTTTGACCGTTTGACCTTGAAACTGGTGTGCGAGTCTCATCTAAGGCGGGGAACCTTCGTTAGAAATTTGAGCACGCTAGGCCTTTGGGTTCTCGCATTATTCGCTATGTACGCGATGGACGGACAGACAGACAGACGCACGGACCAAAGCAACGCTTATTGCCTCCTACGGTCGGGGCATAATAATTATTAAACGTTGTGAATTGGTGAAGTTAAGTCATATTAATCGTAGCGGTCCATTTTAATGAGACACAGTGTATAGTCCGATTTACTTAATTACACACACCAATGTTCCAATTCGGGGGCGGGTATACCTGCTGTGCCTCGCACTGCAGATTTTCTCGTTTGTTTTGTTAAGATGCGATAACTTTCACGTGAATAAAGTTGTTCAAAACAGCATTGAGAACTGTCCAGTAATGGTAGTAATGGTATCCGCATGTGGCGTGTGTTTGTTGCGTTTAGCGTCGGCCAACGACAACATAAAACAGCGGAACGACTCAACTCGATCATAAAACAGCACATTAAATTGTCTAGACCGTCGACAGGCAGACCGGATGCTTGAGTCTCTTTTAGACCAGCTGACGTCCGCACCGTCAACAGCTTAACGCAGTTTGCCGCTTGCCCGGACATCTAACGGACCCTGTTAAACTAGCAGGCATGCGGCATGATCGCATAGGCTACTCCCGACCTTGTATATCAAAGCGCGATCGTTCCGGTAGCTGTGATCCATTAAAGCCGGTAGCCGCGCGGCGGTTGCGGAATATACAGCTGTTATCACGTCGCCTATCAACCGGTTCATCACTCGATTGAACTGTACTGGCTGCCGTAGATGCCGCAGAATCCGAACCAGCCTCATGACCAGCAGCGCTTTATAGTCTCACAAGTGGCAGCTGATCGTCAGGAGATAATGGTACCACAGCGCATTATGCGGCTATCACTGCTCGCGCTATAACTTGACCTGCGGTGCAGCTAGCAGACATACTATCCTACCAATCAGCCACACTAGACCTTCATTCTATAGCCCACGGTAGGTAAGCTACAACTAATTTCCTGTCCGCTGAGGACAGGAGACTGAGTTGGTCTGAACATACTGTAGGGAGTGTAGGCCAGCAAGTCGCTCAATGTTGCCTGCAAGGAACTGATGGGTTTGTACGGCCATTCCTTCGGAAGTTATGACACATTTCCTGTCTGAGCGTTAAGCGGCCTTCTGACGACACTTTTGATCTTTTGATTTCAAATCCATTGCTTCATCGATTACTCGTGACACAGACCACCTGCCCAGCAATTTTGGGCTTTCTCTGCTGAGTTATGGGGATGCATGAGACAGACGGACAGCCAGACGTAGTGCAAAAGTATGCAAGCGACGTAATGTGGTCCTCTACGTAGAGGGCCGCATAAAAATGATTAACATTTAAATAACTGCCGGCTGGAGCCATAAAACATTCATAAAGGTTTCGGAATTAAGCGAGGATAAATTACCATTATTGCGCCTCCGTATATATCGACGGGCTCGGGAACTAGATGCTGATTGAATACAGTCACGGCACCGAAACCGCAAAGCGCCGTTCGCGACCGCCTCCCGATAACAGTTATCAGCGACGGCGCTACTGGCGTGCCGTAGCATGCAGCAGGGCTGGAGACTGGCGATAAGGACCTCTCATGACCTGCGTCTGACCGCAGACGTTCAAGTAGCGTTCGCGCGTCACTCGACCCGAATGAACCCGGCGTAGTCTAGTCAACGAACACATGTGAACACGTGAACGAGGCTCGCTCACAGGTGCACGGTGTCCGCAAGCGTCATCCGGCAAATCAATCCACCTCGTCCGTGATTTATGCTACGCTATACGCAAGCAATCGGCAGTTTGTCCGCGTCCGGCAAAAATAAGTAGCGCTGTTGTTTTTGTGACAGACCACATCGGTCTTGTCACGGACGGCTGCCGTCTCAGCCGAACATCGCAGTGCGTCGGCATTAATGCACGACGACGCGCGCGGCTAATGCGTGCATTCTGCCTCCTTGCAAACCAACGACGGCGCAATCCGACCATTAACAGAATTTCTGCGCAAGCATGTGCGCATATTTTAGCATCTGTAGATTGAATGGACACGTATTATCTGGTCTGGTCCATGTCCTGCTGATAACGAAGTGGATCTGGCAAACATCGTAGTACATGCGCTAATGTACGTCTCGAGACATTGATCACATGGTAATGTCAACCTAATCTTAACGCTGACCTTCAAAACAGGGTTAAGTGCATCAGTAACGTTGAAACATCGACTTCGTGTCCAACAAGTTGTTAAATCGAAGTATGTTAACTTCAGCGCTGTAGGTATCACTCCGCCAAGGCTGGCGGGGATGTAATGCGATCGATCGATATGGCCATAAACGCAAAAAAAGTCCTCATGCATGAGGATCGGTCCTTTTAATGTTAATTGCTGTAATATTATAACAGAAGATTGCCGTGATCTGCTGTGGTGCGACACCCTCCGATATTTAGATGTTTACATCAATTCGTCGAGAACGTTCAGTTGTTCGTATAGTCACGTGAAACAGTCAACGTATCGTGCGTTCAATGCCGTGTTTGGCAAAGTAGGTCGTGTTGCTTCATCTGAAGTGGTAGTATACAATTGTTTAAATCTAAGTGTCTTCCTGTTATGTACTATGGTCTTGAAGCTTGTCCTGTTAACAAATCACAGACGAAATCTTTTCAGTATGTCGTAAACTGTTGCTTTGGTAAAATACTGAATGTTAGATCGAAAGAGGATATCGAATTCTGTACGCAGATGTTCAATTGTCCTTCGGTGGATCTTACAGTCGCTGAGCGTAAAGTAAAATTTTTAACTAAGTATTGCCAGTGAAAACTCGTTGTGTTGTGTATTTAGAAACAGAGCTCGCAGTGAACTAGATAAGATTGGTCTTAACGCTACTTCGTATTAATTAATTAATTAATTTCTTAGTTAAGTTTTCCTCTTATTATTTCTTTTATGTAGCTACCGATTTCTATACGGTGAATAAAGTTTTGTGTGTTGTCATTCTGTCTGACTCTGCCATTTTGTGAGAAGGATCCACGCATGATCGCGGTAACGGACGTCGACCAAACATGGTAGACATGGGCAAGGGTTAATTAACTTTCGGTAGTGATCCGGTCCCGGATACGGATTCCGGATCATTTATCCATTTCTCTCACCACTGTCGAATAGGGGATACACTCACCTGGTCACCAGCCGATTTCTACAACACTTGGCGAAATGACTGTCGCCGACAAGAGAATGAATCCAATACATTTTTGGAGCGATCCGGCAGCCATCCGGATAGGATCCGAATTAATCTGGAAATCCGGATTTGAATCCTGGGTCAGAGATTGGCCTTGGCGGAGTTTGCGCTCCCTGGCTGCTCTTGTTGCAATATGTCATCGAGAGGACTTGGCCGGTAATTACACACTATACTAAGTACTCTCGACGTGGGCTAGGAGAAGTTCTGTCCTCGTCGTATAATGATGTACGCTGCAGGCAGTGTTAGCTTTGTGTTAGAAAGTGGACTCAACCCGAGACGTTGTATTAACACGCATGACGACAGCGAATTCGCCTCGAGACATCTTATGCCTGTGGTCACTGTACATCGCGCTGACCGTGAGAGTCGAGACTATGGCAGGCCGTCGTGGACCTATCACGTGGACTACTGCAACGCACAGCAAAATAACTGCAACGCACAGTAATTATTAAACCCCCCTCGCCGCAAAGCAGGGCTTTACGCGATGGTGACGTCCTTCTGTTTGTCTTTTCGTTTGTTCATTCGTTTGTGTGTTCTCTGAAGCTTACATGCAGCTATGGTCTCTGTTGACGACCAACAGGAAGTCTTACATGCGCTTTACAAAGAACCCGTTCTTGGACCCGTAGGATCAACCTTGAGCGACAGAAAACCTCGCCCCGTGACCCACTGATGGCGGCGTAGACTTATCGTGTCGATGCATCGGAGCGACACCTTGTGTTACTACTCTTAGTAGTCTACGTGATACGTCCATAACGGCCTGTTTGTCAGACGCTAACACTGAACAGCGTGTCTGTATGAACAACAAACGTCCGAACGACAGCGCACCTGCTAAGATATTGGCGAATAAAGGTCATCAATAAGCTGAACGAGTCAGTATTCTATTACGCTGGCGTGACGGCTGCAGGGTTGAGCGCATCGCGGCATATAGTTCATCTTCCCGCGGCGATCAACGATGCGGTCGCGCTCAGCTGTGCTTGCTGATAACGCGTTGGTCGTGATCAATAAAGTTGTGCTACGCCGAACCGGTTAGTGCCACGATGGGTAATGGGTCTTTAGACGGGTAAACCATTTCGGCGCAGAACCAGAAACCCAGATGTAATGGTCATCCCTCGGTGGGTAGGCGCAATGAGTATCAGCGAAAGCTGGGGAACAAACAGGCACACCGCACGATATACTAGCGGTATCCGTGGTCTCGCAGTGTAAGCTGGTGTCTGGCTGAGGACTACTAAAACGGAGATCAGCGCCGCCCAGTGGGACTATGCTGCTCGGGAAGGACTTAACTACTTTTCTCACGTATGCTACAGCGCGAGATAGGCGTATGGACCGGGAGGCAAAAACATAATCCTTCCGTTGCAGCATAGGCTTCGAGCCATAACAACAACATCGGTAGGCTAGCATAACCTCGAAGAAACAGACGGTGACACTACAAATGTCAGGATTATAGTGCTGCCATCACACAGCTGCTGGGACACTTTACAAAATCTATATCTAAAACTGTTGCACAGCTCAACGCAGACGTCTGCTGACCGTCAGAGTGGACAGCGCCAAGTCAACCGTATGACTGACGAAAAAGGTGAGATCCCTTCGGAATGTCAAAAGTGAGGAGCAGGCCCGAGTCTTTGGTGGCAGATACCGTGACATCTTAGATGCAACAGGCAAACATAGGGCCTACTATCTAACTGGTCGATGTTTGGCAGCATCAGACGGCGCTGGTCGGCATGACAACAACCGAGCAACGGATGCAGCGTCCGTGTCTCAGACGACCAGAACTATGTGCACACGATACGACTGTGCTAAACTAACGTCCGCTCAAAACCAGACGGTTAACCGACTTATTCTACGTGTGGGTGCAGTGGTCTAGTGGTAGAGTACCGGACTCGTAACCGAGAGGTTGCGGGTTCGACTCACTCCCGGTCCACTGCAAGCAACCTTGAGCAAGTTGCTAACCTACTGTGTGCTCAGGCCGACTCAGCCTCCTACCCTCAGCGGGACGGGAAAGGAGTAGTAGCTACGGCTACGGGGTGAAGGCCTAGTGTGGCTGATTGGGGCGATGGTGTGTCTGCTAGCTGCACCGTGGGTCCAATTGCCCGTTAGTGCGGGCAATGGATGGCCACATAATGCGCTGCGGCACCACTGGCTCATGCCAGTCAGCTGCCAGTTCCGAGATTGTAAAAGCGCTGCTGGTCATGAGTCTGACTCATGTAAGCGGCGCTATAACAAGTGTCCTGACCTTTCTACAGTAAGTTTTACGGATGGACAAAACTAAGCGTTGAGTTGAGTCGGAAAACCGATGCGTGCAAGTCTGTGAGAAGTATCAGAAACGGCCCGAAGTCCGGTGGGACGTCGTATATTCCTATACGAGCCGGCGAAGTTATCGTCAGACGCATTTCAAAGTCTGGGTTCACGGACGGACGGAAAGCGACATGAAAGACCATCTGAACCGATTAGCAGCGTCAGGTCACGACAGGGCAGTGCTCCGGGTGCGCTGAGAGCCCAAGCGATAAATGACCAACTCGCGACCCTGTGAAATTATCGTATCGCCGGTGTAAAGCCGTCAGTCGGTCGGCGTTCATTAACAGTGCCGACAGCCAACTGTCGCAGCCAAACACGAACGGGCGGTTTATATAGAAAAAATAGGGATATGATACGTCTGCGAACATGTTCGTTCGTTGCCAACGATGACGCGATTTTTCCGCCCCCAAAATAGCCTAAGTGAGCCACTAAGCTATCAGATCAGTTATCAAAATTTATTCAGCGCGCGCAAACTTCGTCCTAAAACGCAATCTGCGGCACGACTAGACGACAAGGTGCTAGCTAGTTTGCGTCCGACAACGGAGGAGGTATAAGTACGATTGCCGGCGTTTGTCTGTCTGTCTGTCTGTCTGTTAGCAAGATTACTCAAAAACGCGTGGATCGATTTGGATGAAATGTTGCATGTCGACAGATGTCAGGACATGGAGGAACTGATAACTTTTGAGCCCGATCCGGATCACAGTCCGGATGCCGGAACCGGATTACTTTCTCCGATATCGTATGCACTGTAACGCGCGGAATTTTATTACGTCGGGAAAATCCCACGTACAGCTATTCTGTATTCTGGTATTATACTGAAAAACTGCACACAGTCTATCTAAAGTTGTATAAGCCAAAGCTCTAAAACAGAAAAAAATAAAATGTTTATTAATTATAAGCGTGAAATATATGCGCTAGCACATTTAAATCTGTCAACTGCCAGCTTTAAATGTCTAAGCTAGCGCATATGTTTTATGCTTATAATTAACAAACATTTTAATGTTTGCTGTTTTAGAGCTTTGGCTTATACAACTTCAGATAGACTGTGTGCAGTTTTTCTACAAAATTTTTTTCGCGCGTCAGCATACTGACGTGCTATATTGATATAATATTACTGTCCGTCCGTCTGTCTGTATGTCCGTCTGTCTGTCTGTCTATCTGTCCGTCACGTCCGGTATTAGATTAAAACGGCTTAACATATTTTCATAGTTTTTTTTACCATACAATTGCCAAACAACAGTTGATAACTTGGAAGTGTTAACAGCCCAATCATTCTACACCGTGTTCCAAAAAAACATGTGACCACGTCTTTGACGATAAGTTGAACTAGAATTGTCTGTTTACAACAGTTTTGGCACACTTCCTACCAAGGGTATAGGCCATCGACACATGTTTTTCATTTTCCCGAATCACCTATTTTATGCGCCTACTTTATTTTGGGAAAATGACAAGACCTAAATATCAGTACAAATTAAACAAACTCATGAACATTTCACAGGAACATTCGATTTTGATTAAAATATCTATACAATACAATACATAAAATATTTATAGAGCGCGACTATACATAATTGTCCAGGGACGCTAACAAAACACGAACACTAAAAACTGGTTAAAACAGAAAAAAGTACGAAGACTAAAAGTAATTAAAAGCAAGTTGAAACAAAAAAGTCTTGAGTTTTTTCTTTAAAAAACTGTCAATTAGTATGGTGCACGAAGGCTGTTGAGTGAATTGCCAAACAACAGTTGAAAACTTGGAAGAGTTAACAGTGTGCTTAAGAGAATCTGCATGACGGGTAAAACTGTCTGGTAACCAGGCAGCGGTAGACCGTATTCGTCGCGTAGCAATGGAGACCTCATGCTTAGTCAGGAAGACAAGCCAAATAGGCACCGACCAGCGCGTGAGATTTCGCATGAAACTGCCATTCTCCGTTCAAGTGTGTACAGGATAATTCACCGTGATCTCCAGCTCAAATGCTTCAAACGATGTTGTGTTCAGCTGCTGTCTGAAGCCAATCGCATCTCCCGTCTCACTCGCTGATGAATAACCTTATCGTCTGCAATAAATCTTGCTACTGTTT
>Ga0209149_1001383_pt1 | contig 12178 bp, 8 predicted proteins | sample WorMetTyACAVOLI2_FD_187423 | JGI IMG/M metagenome (GOLD analysis project Ga0209149, IMG submission 187423) | Marine gutless worms symbiont microbial communities from Max Planck institute for Marine Microbiology, Germany - Olavius algarvensis... ... | reverse complement strand
TAACGCTATTTCCAGAAACAAAATTTTAAAAAATGTCCTGGGGAGGGGCATCAACCCAGTGGGGAGGAAGACACCCCTCCCCACACCCATTCGCACCTATACGGCGCCTCGATCCTCGGTTTAATCGCGCCTACGGAGCTCGACACCCGCCACCCCCTTTCGAAAATCCTGGATCCGCCACTGCTTGGGACCGTATTCCTCAGGGCATCATCGATGAAGCCATTGACCAGTGGCAAACACGGCTGCATGCATGTGTACAGGCAAAGAGACGTCACTTCGAACACATGTCAGGTAGTGTAGAAACGTAACTAAGATGAGGTGGCAATTTATTAATGAGTTTAATAGCTAAGGCCATTAGTATATATTATTGCTTACTAAATTTCATTGTAGTAGACTTACAACTGTACAATATATTTAAGATTATGCAAGTCTCATTTTTTTGGACACAGTGTAGAAACCATTACATAAGTATTTTCAGAAGCAAGCTAGTGGCACAGTGGTGCAGTGCTGGTCTACTGATAGATTTTGTGCGATCATAATTCAGTTTGACAAAAGTAGTGGTATCGAACATTGCCAAAAATACCGCAAGAATGTATTGCCGACCTACTTATTTCTGTACTGTAGGCAAAAGTATTACCAATACTTGTATCGATACTCGAAAAGTATCATAGATACTAAAATAATATTTTTCAACACAATCTGAAAATTATACCTAATTTAGTTGCGAAACTCACGTGACCACAAGCCTGATGAAGCTCGCTGTTGGCGAGTGAAATATCGCAATAAAATTAGGTATAATTTTCAGGTTTTGTTGAAGAATATTATTTTAGTACTTAAATTATCAACCTAATGAACGTTTTCGAGTATCGCGGATACTATTGGCATCGATAACAATACTGTGATAGCAATAATCATGGCAGTCATAATGTTGTCTTAGGTCAACGATACTATGTTCGACAGACTTATGACTTACGACGACAAGTGTTTTGTCCGATGTGGCTCTGCATGGCGACGTAAGTTCATGTCTCAGTGGTTAAAGATACCTGGTGGGCGAGCCGTGATGGCTGTCAGTCAGCAAGGTGACGTCATCGGTTATGGATGCAGACGTTCTTCTGTCAATAAAGCCGAACATCATCATATTGGACCACTGTATGCTGACTCATACGACGTAGCTTGGGACTTGATCCATGCTCTAACTGATGACGTCGCTGGACAGACCATTCTGCTGACAGTGTTGTAAGTGTTCTCAAACCCTTTCACTGATAGATTTTTTGAGTCAAATTACGTGTTAAGTTTGTCGTTGTAAACTGATGACATTTTACCGCGACGGAACACCTGATCGCCAGTCCTATGAAATGAGAAACCGCTTCCATCACGTGGTTCTGCAGTTACACTTACAGCATTGGTCAGTCTCTGACATCTGAAAAGGTTGATTAGGAAATGTGTACTGTTAAAATGTCAAATTTTGAATATTTATCAGCCATGCCACACTAATACATGCAGTGTGTTGCAGGGTTGGCCGATTTAAAACCTGTTGATTTTAATCTTTGATTTTAATCGTGATTTATATCAAGTGATTTTTTTGTCCAAAAAATCATGCGATTTAAATGACAGCTGCCTGTATACTTTGAATTCCTTTTATGCAAAATATTTAACACAAGCACAACACATGTACTGTTTGATTAAAATTTTTAAAAAATCTGAATTAAAAAAAAATTAATCGCGTTTTTTTCCAACCCTGGTGTGTTGGTTTTAGGGAGCCGAACGAGGATGCTGTTCGTCTGGTATGTGACATGAAACTCGACATCGCCGTGCCAATGATCCGAATGTGTCGCAGTGGTCGACACGAAGCACTCAGTTCCAGAGTCTTTGCTATCACTTCCCTCGCAGTTTGTGGATTCTGACATTTGAGATTGAATGTTGTTCATTTCAGTTTTCTGTGTAAATTTTACAATGTCAACGGTGTGAATCTCAATGTAGTTTCTGCATGGGTTTTCTGCCAATTTACCAAGATATGCTGTTGTTGTAATTTTAGGTTTTTGGAGCCCTTTCCAGATACAATAATACCTTATTGCATACTGCTTATGATTATTTTGGTGAAGAGGATTTTAGTAAGTGTTGTAGTGAACTGGGAATAGATGCATTGTATGCTAAACACGTGTCAATCAGTAGGTTACAGATCAGTATATTTGACAACTTTTAGAGTGAGACCACGGTATAAGTGGGGGTTGATTTAATTAATATTGCATTATTCTTAGTTGTCACTGTCTTTTACTGTATATTTTTGTTCTTTTTTTCTTACTCTTATTTTGAAATTTCTCTTTTTTTGTATTTTCATTATCTGTCTACAATCACTCACTCACTCACTGCTGCGCTTGACCAGCTGAGGGTCGTAGCGTCCTCCACATCGAACGATCCTGGCCCGCGATCCAGGCAGCACCAACAGATAGGCCAGTGTCTTCTTCCAATTGCTGCAGCCAATTTCTCCGTGTCTACAATCATATATGATGAATTAATATTACTATAAATGCTTAATTGTGACATTGCTATTTACTGCTTTCTCGAATGTTATGTAAAGATATGCTATTATTAATACAGGGTGCACCAAAAAAGTACCCCCAAGAAATTTTGCTAATTTTTTGACAACTAGAAATCGCTGTCAATTAAAATTTTGCGCTGTAATTAGCCAGTTATATTTACGTAGTTATTCTAAGATTTGTTGTAATATTCACAAAAGTGACAAATTATGCTGCTTTAAACATAGTCCGCCAACAGCTTTAATGTTACCAAAAAGTACTTCCAACTAATAAGCATGAAAATAGTATCAGTATCACTTGAACTAAGAAGAAAACACTTTTAGTAAATGTTCAGAGTGTCCACCACCGGCCTTTAAGCACGTTGTTCAAAAATGAAGCACAGCATTGTTGATTGGACCTACGGCAAATTGGCGATATTACTATGTATGCTGTGGACATGATAAAAAAATGATTGTGCGAACACTAGGATAAAAAATTTAAGAAAATTACTTTAGTTATTGTGTACAAATATATCAGGACGAAAGTTATGTCACAGTGACGTCACTGATTTGTTAACCTGACACTGGTAAAGGTTTTCTGCTAAACATGACAAAAAGAGTATTTTCTCGTAAATGCTGACAAAAATCTTTTGGTTGCAGCATTCAGTTTTATGTATTTTTCGCATTGTTATCCATAGCCAAATTAAATTTGGTGAATGTATGGCGGTATAAATGTTCAATAGTCACACAAAATATTATAAAATTATCTCGAACCATTGACGTGCTATTAGCAGGAGATCATGGGGGTACTACTTTTTTGGTGCATCCTGTATATAACGTGTTTATTATGTATTAACTTGACTGGTTGATTGTTGATTATTATTATGGCCGACAATTCTAACGAATATGTGGACCTAATCAGTTAGTTGCTAGATCAGTTTTCATTTAATTTCTGCCATCTCTATTTCGAGGACATGTTTCTGAATTTCACTGTTAAGTAATTGACTAATGTGAGGAGACTGAACTGTTTGTTATTTTTGACTTTTGTGCTGTTTAAATTTGTTTTCCAAATGCAACATCTTGGTAAAATTGGGAGTTCAAACCTTTGCTTTGATAGGGAAGAAAGAAGTTCCTTCTGGACTCATACCCCACCGATGTACATTTTACATTCATGTTTTAAATCACACAGGTCTAGCCTGGTTTAGCTGACCGTGCTTCCAGTTCTTTCTGATGAGTTTGTTACTGAGACAAAGGATGATCCAATGAGGGCATGCGTCAGACAAGTGACGTTCTAGGCAGGCCTATAATTTCAAAAAAAATAACTAGATCTGGATCATCCCCATAATGTAATTATTCCTACCCATTCTAAAAAATTTATGAAAATATCGCTAACAGACAAAATAAGGCAATCTCGTTAACCTTTAGCGCATGTAACGAATTTAAATAACGAAAAAGCCTGTGTGATTTAAAATTGGTATGGGTCTGTTTTTTTTGCGATTTATAGACAATGGGCTGACTATTATATGGAAAGGATATGCATAATAGCAAGCATGAAATGAGAATTGAGAAAAACGATGCTATACACCAGAAAGAAACTTAGCTATCGCTAACAGGTCGCGCTCGGCATCATTATAACAGTCACTCCGATCGAATAGGACGGTAGAAATAATTGCTCACATCGGACCGTTGTAATTGACTTATTACATTATATATGCTATAGTTTTGAGATACAGGCAACTAAAGCGTTTGTTATAATACCAGAAATGACCTTCCAAGTTCATCAGCAATGTCATCCTTCGTTAGATCGCCTGAACTTTCTATCGGAGACCGGGAAAGTAGAGTACATTTATTTTACGGGCAAAATAGTTGAAATGACCTTGAAGGTTGATGAAGGTCAGTGGCGATGGCATAATTAAATAGGTCATATCAATTTCTAGTAGTGTAGTAACGTGTCTGTCTTGTGCCGTTTCTCAAACATTCAAGGTCGAATAATGGCGTGCCCATGATGTCTGCGTTAGGGGTGACTCAAGGTCACTGGAAATGGCAATATTCTATATATAATATACAACTTCGTATTAATCTGCTAAAGTGTAGCAGTATCTTGAACCATTTTCGAGATATTTAACGTTGAAGGATATCGTGACCTCGAAGTCTAGGTTATGGGTGACTCACCTTGCGAATTTATGCACGAATCTACAGAGGGTTTCAGGGGCTATCTTATCTGCCGCAGTGCCGCTGATAGTATGGGTCTGTCTTCATTCGCATCTACATAGCGAACTCCGGAGAAAAGCTAATAACGTAAGGTGGTACGTGCGCTGAAGGTTATTCAAGGTCATCGAAATAGACACCAATCGTATGCGATTTCCTATTAGTCTTACTTACGTTGTTAGAAAACGATATGCCTGTTTTCTGTCGTTTCCGAGATATAATGATTTAGTGGTTGAAAATCTGCGTATTTTAGCTGATTTACCAAAGCCAGTCTGGTATGAAGTCCTCGCTCGGGGCTGGGACTTAGGGTGTGAAAGTTGGTTTCAAAACACGAGTCCCTGATCCACCCGACGGTGAAAACCGCATGATCCTGCGGTTATTAGTTTTGATTCAATGCCATTTCAGCGCATAAGAGATGGGCGAATACGCCGCCTGTCGCTATGTCGCGCTCTAGCGTGGCTCGAGCGCGACAAAAATGACGTCCGATGTCAAAAACATTTATTGGATTAATTTAGTAATCTTTGTGGGGGGAAAACGTGCAATATATTGCGGGGTACGTTGTGCAGCTGCAAGGTATTCACGACCGATCCTTGCTCGAGCTTCTGTGCACACTTGTTGGCACCGGGAAAACAAAAGTAGGCCTGTAGTATAGCTTAATGGTACACCCATGCAGCACATTATTAAAGAGAACGTCTGCTATGGGTCTGAAGAAAATACAGGAACGTATGGATGTTAGGTTTGGTGGCTGAAACCCAAATCGGGGTCGCACACTTCAGGGTCGATTATTTTCATTTCCACAAATTATTTTGAGTTTTTTTTGTCAAAAATAGCATTTTCTGTGGCATTCTGGCGCACTTGTTGAAGTTCATATTACTTTATCCAGCCCCAAATCCGTTGTGGGCTTAACTTCATTTGGCTTATCACGCTGGCCTATAGCCAGTGCCACGAACGCCTATCTGAGAAAACACGTGTAGGCTTATCCTCAGAAAAGTGTAACATTCGACTATAGCGACAGGCGGTGTCCGTGTTCTGTATTTGCCACTGAGATACTCTTTCCACGCCTACGAATAGTCTAACCACATTATGGCGTGTGTATGTGTAGGCCTATATGTATATGTATGTGCATTATGTAAAACTGAATAAAAACTAGTATTGTAGGCTACATTAGAAATTAATCAGAATCTCCTCTGCACGTCCTGCAGTCCATGGCAGCCTGGTGACAATAATGCGACATAAGCTTACACGTTCTGGTTCTAGTTCATGTCATGTAGTTGATACTTGTACCGTTGGCCTACGCAACGTAACGTCGACAACAAATCGGGTCTAATAATAAAGTGCATTTCGTCGTTACTGTCGGTTCGACGCCAGAGTGTCTGAGCAACGAGGGTCACCGAGCGCAAAATATCGTAATTATTACATTTTTGGTCGACTGACTGACATTGCAGCTGGTGCTTCTACTGCACTGCGAAATTGCGCTGACAAAATACTCGATGATAATAATAACGATAATGACCGACGTGTTGACGGCGCCTTGTACTAAGTGGTTGGTGTACTGGGCCTGGGCGGCAGTTAGCAGGTATAACGACAGACGATAGCGTAATTGCCATCGAGCGAACTGTACGCGTCGCTATATTATACTGTACTACGGAAACTCAGCTGACACGAAACGATTGTCGTTGTGATTTTTTAATTTTTCGATGATCGGCGTCACGGCACAAGTCGCCTGCTGTGCAAGTGCGCCTCCTCTCGGCAAGGCGTTCTAAAAAGGTGCTACCCTTAACCCTTTAATGCCCACATTAAAACTGCACAGCAACGGACTATTACACAGCATACCGTGATTGGTACACTGGCCATTGATGGGTGGGCTGTTACATTTGGTACAGCGAGGAGGGGCTTGGGCGGGCTGGGGCCCCGCCCAGTCCCCTCCTCGCTGTACCAAATGTAACAGCCCACCCATCAACGGCCAGTGTACCAACTTCATATTATTTGATGTGGCACTATGATTACCTCTGGGCTCCAAATGGTTAAATGAGACTGGCGTTGCGTTACTGCTTCGATATTCGTGATGCTGCGGGCGACCTGTCAGTTACAGTTCTCGACAGTTTTCACACTAGAATCGTGGTCCGCATTTTTAACCCGCCTGCACCGCTGCACTTTACGACGTAAGTAGGGCCTATCACACGCAAGACTGAATTATGCACGGACTGTTTTTTTTCACGTCGGTCTTCACAGCAGTACGTATAACAACTAAGTAATCAAATAGAATGTGGTGTAAGCGACAGTTTTGTAAATAATTACTAGACTTGTAGGTTTCAACTTTTCAAGTACAGTCACCGACAAGTGCGTTTGGTAATTACTGGTATAAACGTCATGGATAGTAATATAAACACACTTTCAGCAGAGAATAGTTAGAACATTGAAATACTGAAACTGGGACATAGTTATTATATGTACATAAAATAAAAACCAATGAACATAAAAATTTTTGGTAGCACTATTACATCTGTTGGACAATAAAAAAACACACCAGCAGTTTCATGGAAATAACGCCTCGAAAATATCAGTAAAAATCATACATGTAGGTCTATATTCCGGGCCGTTATGGTGAATAAAGATGAATATAAAGTAATATTGACATCCGTGTGAATATCGTAATATGAACGCCGCATTAATTAGAGAGCTGAAGACCGCCTGCGGTTATTTGATGCCCCGCAGCAGTATCTGCAGTATAACGGACTTCCCCGCCCTACGGACTATTCCATTGTTGTACGAGAATAGACTTCCCCGTCAGCGAACGAGCCCATGTTGGCAGAGGAATGGACTTGCCCGCACGAACTGTGTGCTGGCCTACGACCGTCGTACCAGGCGTGACCACGCGTCCGTGTAGAAGATCTCAGAAACAGTATAAGATATATCACAATGGAATAATTATAGGAACGTATACACGCCATACTCAACGGGGTATATTCGAATGATCTTGAGTGACTGGGTGACAGCAAAAGTTTCAACGACATGGAGGTATAGCAACGCGAAGCCTCTTTGCGACAGCTGATCTTCTTGTCATACACTACCGTACATACTGACAAATAGGCCTACTAACTATCGCTTCACTCCGGTTGCTTGAATTTCAGAACGCAACTTATAAACAATATATGTTGGTTAGAAAATATTATTGGTTAGACGTTATCTATTTAGTCTGCTTTTGAAGTGTTGAAATACTAAGACGTCAATAGCGTGTTAGCTGACAGAACATAACTGGGTGCTGAGTTCCAGTCTATTAGTGAAATAAAATCTACAGGCCAACATAAGTCATACATGTATTAGGATTACGGTTGGGTTAGCCGATCTACTACCACCACTGATCTTATCGTAACGCTAGCTGGCTGAGCTTCTTGTTTTAAAATATGTCTCAGTGCACGACGTAAACTGTATTTTATGCGCGATTATCTTCTGTTGTGTTTACATTGGGTAATCATGAGATCACGTGACGTCACGCTGGGATGCTGTGCCTGGGCACGATCCATTAAGCATCGTCCAAACACAATCAACACATGGCATCGCGACCAGCGAACGCCCCCGAGTCGACAGTTTCCCTTCACGCATGGCAGCACTTTGCCGCCTCCAGCAGATGGTTGACTGAGGTCCGGGCGTGTCTTCAGCACTCCATCTTCGCTTTTATGTGTCGACATCAAGTGTCTTTCATTGACTTCTCTGTTAACCCTTTGATGGGCACATTAAAACCGCAGAGAAACAGACCATTATACGGCAATACGATGATTGGTACACTGGCCGTTGATGCGTCGGCTGTTACATTTAGTACAGCGAGGAGGGGCCCACCCATCAACGGCTAGTGTACGGTACCACCTTCATAGGCCTATTATTCGAGGTAGCACTATAATTACCTTTGCACTCTAAAGGGCTAACGCTTAACGCCGTGCTGCTCATTTCGCCATGTCAAACCTGTGCCAATTTTGCCCTAACCTTTGAAGTCGGTTACGGAAGAAAAACTTGCTTGGAGAGAATTATTGTAGAGCGATTTATGTATTGATTAATTGTTTTGTCTTCTGTCTGTCTGTCTTTTTACTTTTTTTGTAACTTGTATTTGTACACCTGCTGCATTTTTATGCGAATAAAGTTCGGTATTAAAGTGGAGGGATCGACGGAGAGTGATATGATGTCAGAGTACCAGGCAGGCCGTTACACGTAAACACGAGCGCAATTAACGTGGCGATCAGATCTCAGACTGAATGTGTGTGTGCTCGTTATCTCGAAATATACTTCAGCGTCCCACGAGACGAGATGAGTGCGCCATCTTCGACAACGGCACCGCCTCAGGTCACACTACGACTAAATACAGACAACAGTGTTGATGGACAAACTGCATGGATGAGACACGCTGGCAGTTTTGTGTGATCCCTGAAGTAGGACACGGACACAAGTAGCCTATAGCCGGTGTTGGTGGGATTGGCGCTCACAAGAGCAGCCGTAAGTAGGGCCTACTTTATGTAAATGTAAGACTAGCAGGAAGTCTTACTGACTGTTTCAAAGGTCAGTGCATTTTTACTGAGCGTATAAACACGATCATACATAGCTGACGGACGCTAGTGACATAGCAACTTATCATAGCAACAACAGTGTTGTATGTTATCAAGTCGCACAAGCATATTTCGTCAAAATATGCTTGTGCGACAACAAAACAAGATTGCTGCATGGTTGCTATAACTCTCCTATTCGTGACTACCGACTTCACTGTAAGTATCTCACTCCAGGCGATGCTATAACTACCAACGCGTCTCGTCACTGGCGGTTGTTGGTGATGTCGTTGACGCGTGTCTGTCAGTATAGTCGTAATGACAGTGCACGGGCGATTACAGTCAGTTCGTTTTCATGTCGTCACGCGGCCAATGATCACTCAATACGCCAACGTATACTCATCCACTCAGTGATGGTCAATATACATCTTTGTTCACCAATATATGCATAGAGTCTTGCTCTGTAACCAGCAACAAAACAACGTGATATCGTAAGTGGCGGTATTGTATACACACAAGCGGCAATCAGTCGGCTAGGATTTGATGGCTATCAAAAGTGAACTGTCTCTTTCAATGAACTTCAATTTATGTAGGCCTACATCGATATTGGCACATCTTTGCATCATTGTGTAGTGCATGGCTAAAATATGTTCGACTGATAATGACCTAATTGTGTTGGTGTTGTTTTACAAACGTCATGGTAGTAACCACTATACTTAATGTCCTGCTGACAACTTAAGCAGTCAGACTTAATTTCCTACTCCACACGTGCACCACATCTACTATACACAGCGGATTAAAGTTTCATTGCGGGTGCCCTTATAATAGTAGGGCACCCCCATACCAATTATTGGGGGTGCCCAAGCCCCCTCGGCGCCCCCATGATTGGGCGCCTCTGCATTTGATTTAAAAGTCAGCAAACTGTTGTCACAGGTATCGCTTTCGCGGCAATTCGCGCTACACTGTTTTAAGGCCCATGGGGGCATAATGTTAATGGAGAAGGCCAAAATTCGACCTGTTATAAAATCCGAACCCATTAAATTTTAAAGTTCAAATTCTGAACTATGTCAGAGACATCTACGAGCAAACAAATTTTTGTTACAATATCTACACATGGAACTTCTTCCCACACGTGTGAAATATACACTTTTGTGACTTGTGGGCCCGACCTTTACAAGTTATATCTCAAACGACGCGCCTTTTGGGGGTCTCGACGATCGCTGGGATCACATCCACCAATTCTCCCAAAAAAGGGCATTTTCGAGCCTAATATTGACATCGCAATATGTACGCAGCAAAACAGTCGATTGACATACAATTTGAGGAGCGATTCCATACAACATAGACGACTTCGTGGATGGTCCGAAATTCATAACTATAAAACCAACATGGCGGATGACGGCCATATTGGAAAATAGTCAAAATAACAGCGTTAGAATTAATCGGATTAAAACCAAATTTGATAGGCAGCTGTAAAACGCCAACCCAAGTAAAACACGCGATCGAAACATCCACCGAAAGTAAAGCAAGACGGCAGCAGCCGCCATATTTGATTGCATTTTTGGCCGTATTCGGTCAAAAAACAGAATTTTTGCACCAAATTTTGTTCACAGATATTAAGTGAAGTCCTGAAGTTGCGTCAATGTCAAATACCACTTCAATTAAAATCCAAGATGGCTAGTGGACGATATTGGATAATAACAAACTGCCAATAGTAGGCGAACTATCGTCCGATTTACACCAAATCTGGTGTAGCAGAAGAATATCACCCTGAAAAATGTATCATCAAATTGCCAACCGGAAGTAAATATAAGATGGTGGCTGATAAGGTTTTTAATGAACCTATAAATAAAAAATATCGTTGGTTTTTTATAATTAATAAGCCTAACCATATTAATATAGGAAAACAGGAATGAAACACAAAATGTAATGTAACATAACGTAACAAACAAACAACAAGCCTAATTACGACAAATACAAGCTAAAATGTAACGCCGTGAACAAAAGAACCAAAAATGAACAACAGCATATTATTGCACAGTAGCGAAACCAAGAGATGGATGTATGTCTCTGTCAGGTTGTTGCGACATATTTCGTGCGTGGCACCACTTCCTGTTGATTTGTACTACTCCCGCACGTGTAAATAACAATAGATACATAAAATGTCTCTGATAAATGCTATACAGGTCTACGGCCATCGAGTTTTTGAATATTGCGCGAGTTGCCCATTTGCCCATGCAGTAAAAACGAGCGACACAGCTGATGTATACAGCGTTTCTCTGACACGTTTTATGTTTATACATTAAAATAGCGAAGATAATGACAAAAACGTCACTCAGGATTATTTCTTGAGGACGGATGTATATACACCGTGTCCGAATAAAAAGGTGCCACTGATTTTTTCGCCGTAACTTTTACATTGACGAATTTTCATAATTATTCGTGCACAGCTTCGCCAGAGAAGCTAAAGTCATGGCGTAAGAATTTCCTGCCACACGTTCGTTGTGTTGCTACCATACCGTGTGAAAGTGTCAAACACAAAAGTGTAACATTACACACAATATTAGCACTTTGCACATGTTTATATCGGTCACATTTACTGAACACAGCAGGAAGTCAGAGGCTCAACATTTATGTTCAAAATGTCCACCATTCACGCGAACACATGTATTCAAACGACTACGCCATTGCGCAATCGCTGCCGTGATGATGGTGTGGTCCAGCAGCCTCCACTCCATCAGCAGACGTTTCAACTCCTTCACATCGTGGATCCGCGAACGGTAGACCCTCACTTGAAGGATACCCTAGATGCTGTAAATTTGTAATCCACCGGAATCAAATCTGACGAATTGGGTGTCAACATCTCTGGAGTGATAAAATCTGGCGTCTCTCTCTCTCTCTCTGCAGCATGGTGACAGACTGA
>Ga0209149_1001382_pt1 | contig 12180 bp, 6 predicted proteins | sample WorMetTyACAVOLI2_FD_187423 | JGI IMG/M metagenome (GOLD analysis project Ga0209149, IMG submission 187423) | Marine gutless worms symbiont microbial communities from Max Planck institute for Marine Microbiology, Germany - Olavius algarvensis... ... | reverse complement strand
ACTTAATTTCGAAAAGCGTATGCTGTACGGCGCCCTTGTAGTGACTTTATGGACATGTTACGGCGCCTTATAAGTTGTCGTATTATTATTATTATTATTATGATGTTTTATCTAAATTCAGAGTAAGTTTATTTGACTTAAACCAGTTGTCTAGATTTTTTAAACAGTTATTGGCCCGTTGAGCAAGTTTATCACTGTCACCATCAAATATGAACAAATTGGTATCATCTGCAAACAGCTTAATATTTTCTCCGGGAACAGCTCTATAAATGTCATTTACATATATAAGAAACAGAAGTGGACCCAAGACCGACCCTTGTGGAACACCACAATTAATGTACGCTATCTCAGAGCAATTGGGCCCAATACAAGTATACTGTCGTCTATTACAAAGATAACTTCTAAACCAGTCATAATATGATACCTCTTATTCCATAAACAGACATCTTGCTATACGGCATAGTCCGCGGTATGCATATGCGTCGCGCGGTAAAATGCTTGTTTATTCGGCTGTATGCAGATGATTAAACAGTAATGTCTACAAATTTTAACAGGAATAAACGAAGCATTTTCATCGCGCGTCAGCATACTGACGCGCGATATTGATATAGCAAATCTGTCCGTCCGTCCGTCTGTCCGTCTGTCCGATACGTTCCGGTATCACATGAAAACGGCTTAACATATCGTCATAGTTGTTTTCACCATACGGTAGCCAAATCATTCTAGTTTACCAGCATCAAACATTGTCACGAAATTTGGACGGGGTCACCCCCTGCGGTGGGGTATAAAAATTTCGCGATTTTCTACCAATGAGTCGCTATATCTCGCAAACGATACATTATATCGCCATAGTTACTATGGAAGGTGAATAGGAACTCGTATGCGATCAATCAAATGGTGCCACTTCCAATGACCTTGAACGAACCCTAACCCTGTTTTCAAGGTCACACCACTCTTTGACGCTAAATATATCACAAACGACTACAGATACGGCCATAGTTACTATAGAAGGCGAATAGGAAACCGTACCTAAGCTTTTGAATGGCACCGACTTCAATGACCTTGAGTGACCTCTAACCCATATTTCAAGGTCACGATATTATTCAACGTTAAATAACTCGAAAATGGTACAAGATAGAGCTATATTTACAATGGCCGACTGATCGAAAGTCGCATATGGTCTATCGAACGGCGCCATTTTCAATGACCTTGAACGACCCCTAACCCAGGTTCCAAGGTCACATGCTTTGACACTGAATAGCTCACAAACGGCTACAGATACGGCCATAGTTACTATAGAAGGCGAATTACAGGAAACCGCACTCAAGCTTTCGAATGGCACCGGTTTTAATGACCTTGAATGACTTCCAAACCAGATTTCAAGGTCAAGATATTAATCAACGTCAAATAACTCGAAAATGGTACAAAATGGAGCTATAGTTACAATGGCGGACCAATAGAAAGTCGTACGTAGTCTATCGAATCGCGCCATTGGAAATGACCTCGAACGACCCCAAACCCATATTTCAATGTCAGGCCATTCTTTGATGCATCTGCAAAATGGCTAAAGATGCGGCCATAGTTACTATGGAAGGCGAATAGGAAACCATACCAAAACTTCAAATGGTACCATGTTCAGTGATCTTGAGTGATCTCTAATCAATGGTTCCGTTTCCAGTAACCGTGAGTGACCCTTGACCTAGATTTTAAGGTAATGGGTAATTAGACCTATAAATGCCCTCGACGTATTGTGTGCGCAGCTGACGCGCGATCGATTTGCGATAGCTAACTTTTTGTATTCTCCGTTTTTGCATGACTTCGCTGGTAAGAGTGAGGATACCGTTTTACGTAGAGTATCGAATAAGTGATCCTTGCTGTTTTAGAGCTATGACTTTATCGCCCTTACACTGAGTTTGAAACTAGCTAGTTTTTATCGCGCGTCAGCATACTGACGCGCGATATTGATATAGCAAATCTGTCCGTCCGTCTGTCCGTCCGTCCGTCTGTCTGTCTGTCCGTCCGTTACGTTCCGGTATCAGATGAAAACGGCTTAACATATCGTAATAGTTTTTTTCACCATACAGTAGCCCAATCATTCTACACTGTGTTCCAAAAAAAACATGTGATCACATTTTTGATGATAAGTTGAAGTAGAACTGTCCGTTTAGAAAGATTTTTGGCACTCTTATTACTAAGGGTATAGACCTTCGACAGGTGTTTTTATTTACCCACCTCACCTATTTCGTGCAGCTACTTTACGTTGGGAAATTGTCAAGACCTAAATATCAGCAAAAATTAAACAAAATCTTGAAAATTTCACAGGAAGATGTGATTCTGATTAAAAATCTCTATCTGTCAAAGCAGTACGGTGCACGAAGGCTGTTGAGCGAATTGCCTGACAAGGGTTGGAAACTTTGAAGCATCGACAGTCTGCTGAAGAGAAGCCACAAGACGGGTACAATTTTCCCGCTTTCAGGCAGCGGCAGACCGCATTTGTCGCATAGCAGTGAAGGACCTTGTGCTCAGTCAGGAGGACGAGCCAAAAAGGCATCGGTCAGCTCGTTAGATTTCGCATGAACCTGCCATTCTCTGTTCAAGTGTATACAGAAAATAATTCACCATGATCTCCAGCTCACATGCTTTAAATGATGTCGTGCTCAGCTGTTGTCTGAAGCCAATCGTATCTTCCGTCTCACTCACTGATAAACAACGTTATCGTCTGCAATAAATCTTGTTATTGTTTTATTATAAACCATAAGTTGTATAATAAGTAAGCAAAAATAATATGGTGACAATTTTGCAGTTAATATCCTAGTATTGTAGCATTGAGAAAATCAGGAATCTAAGGCTAAATTCATGATATTTAGGTCTTGACAGTTTCCCAAGGTAAAGTAGCTGCACGAAATAGGTGAAGTGGGAAACTAAATACACCAGTCGATGGCCTATACACTTGGTAATAAGTGTGCCAAAAATCTTTGTAAATGGATAGGTCTACTTCAACTTATCATCGAAAATGTGGTCACATGTTATTTTGGAACACAGTGTAGTTTTATCAGCATCAAACATCTTCACGAAATTCCGACGGGGTCACCCCCTGACGGGGCGCTAAATACAGGTGGGTATAAACATTTCGCAATTTTCTACCAATAAGTCGCTATATCTCGCAAACGATACAAGATATCGCCATAGTTACTATGGAAGGCGAATAGGAACTCGTATACAATCTAATAAATGGTGCCATTTGCAGTGACCTTGAACGAACCCTAACCCTGTTTTCAAGGTCACACCACTCTTTGACGCTAAATATCTCACAAACGGCTACAGATACGGCCATAGTTACTATAGAAGTCGAATGGGAAACCGCACCCACGCTTTCCAATGGCACCAGTTTCAATGACCTTGAGTGATCTCTAAGCCAGACTTCAAGGTCACTGTATTATTCAACGTCAAATAACACGCAAATGGCACAAGATAGAGCAATAGTTACAATGTCGGACTAATAGAAAGTCATACATGGTTTATCAAACCGCACCATTTTCAACGACCTTGAACGACCCAAAACCCTAATTTCAAAATCAGGTCATTCTTTGACGCTGAATATCTCCAAAATGGCTACAGATACGGCCGTAGTTACCATGGAAGGCGAATAGGAAACTATACCTAAGCTTTCAAATGGTACCACTTTCAATGATCTTGAGTGACCTCTAACCCACATTTCAAGGTCACGATAATATTTAACGTCAAATAACTCGACTAATAGTAAGTCGTGTATGATCTGTCCAATGGGTCCGTTTCCAGTGACCTTCAGTGACCCTTAACCTAGATTTCAAGGTCACGGTGTAATATTTGGGCTTATGAATGCCCTCAACGTATTGTGTGCGCAGCTGACGCGCGATCTGTTTGCGATTGCTAAGTTCTTGTTACCAATTATATTTGCAGTTTTACTATTGTAACTTTTGTCGAATCTTCCACCAAACTGGGTTCACATAACTGTATCATTCTACTGAATATACCATGCAGAGGATGATTCTTTGCGGAGATATAATGTTAAAAATGACGGCGGTCGGCTGTCTTGAATTTTGGAAATTTGCATTTTATGTCAGGTGACCTCTATCGCCATGCTATTCTGCTTTACCATGAAAAATTTCAACGAAATCCGACAATCGACTGCCGAGTTATTGCCAAAAATGATTTTCAACATGGCGGCCGTCCGCCATCTCGAATTTTATATATTTTCATTTAATGGTTAGTGACTGTCACAAGTTTGAAATCTGCTATAGTATACCAAATTTCATTAAAATTGCATGATTTTTGGCCGAGATATGGCGTTTTAACAATTTTCGAAATGGCGGCCGTCCGCCATCTTGAATTTTCGAAATTTTAAGCTTGTGTCACGTGTCCTCCATCGCCATGCTATTCTGCTTTCCCATGCAAAATTTCACTGAAATCAGACAAACAGCTGCTGAGTTATGGTCAAACAACGAGTTTTAATATGGCGATCGTCCGCCATCTTGAAATTTATAAATTTTCATTTTTGGTCACGCGACTATTATCGGGTTCGTAATCTGCTGATGTAAACTAAATTTCATCAAAATTATATCATTTTTTTGCAAAGATATGGCGTTTTAACGAGTTTTAAAATGGCAGCCGTCCGCCATCTTGAATTTTCAAAATTTGCAGTTTATGTCATGTGGCCTACATTATTTTGCTATTCTGCTTCCCCGTGCAAATTTTCAGTCAAATCGGACAATCGGCTGCTGAGTTATGGCCAAAAACGATTTTCAATATGGCGGCCGTCCGCCATCTTGAATTAAAAAAAAAAAATCAGTTTCGGTCACGTGGCTGTCGTCTCATTCATAATTTGCTAATGTGGGATATAACGATTTTTAAAATGGCGGCCGTCCACCATCTTGAATTTGTTGTGACGTCATAGTATTGCGTCAGAGAATACATTATCGTCGTCCCAATATTGCTATTAATTTTCATCTTGATTGGTTTTGTAGTTTTTTGAGATACGTGCAATATCCTGTATCGGCATATTGGCTGTATATGGATCACGCCAATATTGGGGTTGCACATGCGTGGTATCACGTGATCCGTATGTGGGGGTGAAATCTAACTCAATATTTGGTTTGTGCGTACCCATGTTTCCTTTCACTATGTAACTTTCATGGAGTTATCATAAAACATAACGGGTGTAGCATAGCTCAGAGCGACAACAGTGAACGCAATCATGATTAAAAAAATATTTTCACTTACCGTGAACATCAACTGCCAATGTTCCAAACACATCATTCAATTCATCTTCCTGTGGTACAGTGAAGTTTACTTCAGTGACATTATAATCACTGCACATATCTGTGCCTATATTGATATTCTGTAGTTCCTCTGATCTCGCAATCAACCCGCTCGCTAATTTGGCAATATCGCATGTGGTACCTTTCTGCTTCACTTCGTTGGAATATCTAATGAAGTGCTCCAACACAATCTGATGTCTTTCGATTTCACTGCGAACATTTGCCGTCTGCTTCAATTGTTTTTTTTTCGAAACTGACAATTGCTCAAGCAATTTTTGCTTACGATTCTCAACCAACTGCTTCAGCTTATCTGCTCGTTCACAAATCCGCTTCTCAGCATCTGCTGCACTGTCGCAGAATTTTCTCTCATTTTCCTCAATATTTTGCACCTCCGTTTGACACTCAGTAACATTATCAGCGAGGCTGACTGCATTGCTGGACATCTGCTTTCTCAAGTCATCAGCCACTTCTTTGATGTCAGAACACTTATGCGAATTTTGGCTGCAGGTAACGAAACACATCATGCACACAGCCGCTTTGCAGTCGAAACAGTAAAGTTTTAGACTTTCGTCTGCATGTTTATCGCAAACGTTCTCTGGGAACTTCCGCAGCAGTTCATCAACATTGATTTCATTGTTAATTTCCACTAACTTGTGTACGCCTGGAAGCCGGAACTTCTGGTGATGCCCGCAACACTGTTCGCACATACTTCGACGGCAATCAACACAGTAAACCGTTGCCTTCTTCGTCACTTGCTTTCCTGGTTTTCCCTCATCATCGCAGCATACGCCACAAAACATGTCACCCTGTGACAAAGTGGTGGACAGTTTCTTTACTTCCAGCAATTTCTCAACTAAACAGTTTTGTGGCAAAGCAGCTGTTCCTCGTTCCGGAATCTCAAACTCTTTGCGACAGATCGCGCAAGATACTTTCTCTCCGGCTGTTTTGCTGTCGTTCCATTTGTCAATGCACTTCAGACAGAAAGTGTGCCCACAAGGTAACACTCTTGCGTCGGATAAATCGCCAGCACAAATAACGCAATCGGTGACATTTTCCAGACCTTTTATTTCAAGTGATGCTGCCATAATTTCTACAATAATACATCGCCATTATCGACTATTGCTGCTGTATGGCAGACTAGTTTTTCACAACAAACTACGTACGGTGTAGATGTAAAACATGCCTGGTATAGACCAACAGCTCGAAAAAACTGAAAAGATTCAACGCAGTCATAAAACCAATAATGACAATTTGTGTAATACACATACAAACGCTGATGTCATCATAATGATCTTATCATGTAACCCTCGATAAAGTCGTCCAAAACGATGTTGTAGCGATCTGAGTGACTGTTGTAGGCCTATCTCTTATTAAGTCTAGATGAAACAGGAGATGTTATGGACACCATAGGACGTCCAAATAAATAAGAATGTGCAACTTAGTGTAACTCTTTGTAATAAATCGACCTGGGTCAAGCGAACAGCACAAGCCACGTGGCCTAAGTAGTTTTTGCCCATATAGCATATTGATCGGAGATGTTTTCGGCGCACCGTTACGTGTATTTCATCTTCGTCTGAATTTAGAGCATGCATATCGCCTATACTACAGAGACGACCGTTGAGCTATACTATTTTAATGTCAGTAACAGTAACGTCGTAGACTGAAGTGCAATACAATAAGAACGACGTCACATTTCATATTCTCATATCACTGTTCTCAGCCAAGAAATTTAGCTATTGCAGACATAAATTATTTGCCCACAGACACATGATTGAAATTGCCACTTCACCTGCAGTTTGTTGCTGCATTACTTTGAAAAATGCAACCACATACACTTCTTCACAGAAACTGTTGAATAAATCTGCAAAGAATGCGGTAATTTCATTGTTCTTACAAAGCAGGAAATTCTGATGATATCTCTTTCTTACTGTCTTCTTCGATGCTGCTTCACGATGCCAAAATGGCGTCACACTGACATCATTCAGTGTTTACCTGTTTACAATGCCTGCTAATTCAGTCTACGTAAAACTAGGGCACACTGCGCACATGCAACAGTTAAAATGCTTTGTCAAGAAACACCAGCATTTATAGCGCCCAACTTGTGGCCTCCAAACAGCCCAGATCTCAATACTGTGAATTACGAGATCTGGGCTGTCATGCAGCATTGTGTCTACCACAGACAAATCTATAGTGTGCATGACTTGAAACGTTGGCTCATCGATGTCTGGTGCAGTCTTCAACAGTCTGTTTTTTATGAGGCGATTGACCAGTGGCGATGAAGACTTTAAGCGTGTGTACGTGTTAAAGGAGGACATTTCGAGTACAGCTTGTGAAACGACAATGTTGATTTTGTCCATATCTGTTACATTCAGTGTGACTTGTTTGACTGTTGCTTCTTTAATTACAAAATCATGCCAGCAATGTTGGCCAATACATTCTTGTTCATTTTACAAGGTAATGCGCTAGAAGATTTGGGGTTTAATTGTAGATTTTAGTGTACACTTGGTTGCAGTTAATTTATTGAAATCGGACAGTATTTACCAAAGTTATGCTCAAATGAAAACGGGCCCAGTTTTTTGACTCACAGTGTATAACAGTCCTTACGTTCGAATACGACAGTAGAAATAATTGCTCGCATATGACGTCCGATCACTGTAACTGACTTCGTACATTATACACTCTTCTTACCTCCACTTGGCCACAGTAGAAATAATTGCTCGCATTATGACGTCCGATCACTGTAATTGACTTCGTACATTATATTTATTATTACGCCGAAGCATACACTCTTCTTACCTCCACTTGGCCACAGTAGAAATAATTGCTCGCATATGACGTCCGATCACTGTAATTGACTTCGTACATTATACACTCTTCTTACCTCCACTTGGCCACATCTGAGATGTGATGTTGGTCTGGAAGAAGAGGAATATAGAGAAAAACTGTCTCTGTCTTGCAGTATTGTGCACTATTAGGCCTATAATGGTGCACAAAGATACGATCAGTTCTTACAGGTCGGTCAAGTGTATCGGGCTTTAATCTTGCTTAGTTTAGTTCTCTTCCGAGCACCTCTATGTCTTCGGTCTTCATGGTGCTACGTATATGTATTAAACATTTTTGCTTACATCCTTCTCTTTACCTTTTAGTGAGCTGAGCCTGGCGAGATTGGCCCTTGACCTGGTTGACTAACCATCATCCTTCAGTGCTACGACACTGTTGTTTGGGTCATCTGACCCGTAAAACAGTCTCCGAAATGACCTATAATGTGTCGAGTGGGACGTTAAACACTACTATACTATACCATCGTACATTATACACGGTGAGGCATAATTAAACGGTTTTAAACGGCATAATCAGTCAATATACGGTTTATTTACATGAAAATTTCGGGCAATATAGCTGAGCGAATATTGAGTATGCACATCTGAAAATAATTTCTTGTGATTAAATATTCTTTGCCAACAACAGTTTAAAGAGATATCAGTAAAAGTGCTGCTCGATCGCTATAATCCGACGCCCTACCATTACGCTACGCCGAAGGTAGGTCATTTACCCCCGGTTAAGTGTCATCATCACCTGCCCCCAGTCAAATGCCCCTCCTGGTAACTTGCCCCTTGGTTAAAGAGCACACTAAACTGCCAATACTGCCTATCCGTATCTGGAATCGGGCTACAGAAATTGAGATCACCGTTTTTGTGAGATACGGATATGCGGCTAGTATCGGCAGTTTAGTGTGGGCCTTAACCAAGGGAGCAAGTAACCGGGAGGGGGCGTTTGACTGGGGGAAGATGACGGGGGACACTTGGCCGGGGGTAAACGATCTGCCTTCGGCGTGGCGTAATGGTAGGGACCAGGTCGCCGGACTATAGCGATCAAGCAGCACTTCTACATGTCTTTTTAAACTGCTGCTAGCAAAGAAAATTTAATGAAAAGACAACTTGTTTGCAGACTCAGCATAATCTTCCCTACGTTGTCTGAAATTTTCATGTAAATTAACCGTATACTGACTGAGTTATGCCGCTTAAAGCTAGGTGGTCCGGTGCCTCACCGTGTAGTACCTGAACTGACGTTCATAGGTATTCAAGGTCATTGACGATGGTACAATTCAATAGACCACATATCACTTTGTATTAGTGGTCGATCGGTGGTAACCATGTGTCTATCTTGTATCGTTTCTGAGATGCTGAACGTTGAATAGTGGCTTGCCCCAGAAATCTGGGTTAGGGATCATTCAGGGTCATTAAAAATTGCAATTCGACCGGTCATGTAGGCCCGTAGCCAAGTGGGGGATCGGAGCGGTCGGACGACCCCCCGGTGCTATAAGGTTACTTTTCCGCCAAGTGTTGGAGCGATAACATAAGCGTCCGCCTATGCAATAAAATTAATAAAATCGAGTAGACTTATCATGTAGATTCGAGCTTTGACCACAAAGTAACGTCATCAATATTATTATAGAAATCAAGGTTTCCTCTAGACAGCCACAGGAAACTCCAATTTTCAAACCATAAAAAGCTCCAAAATCTGAGGAAAACGACCACCCATTATATCATAAGGCTGGCTTGTCGTGCACAACTTCCTATCAGTCTCCCGTTATAAGTACACCGATATCTAGTACCATTTTCGAGTTATTGGACGTTGAAAATATCGTAAAATTGAAATCTAGCTTAGTCACTCGCTCTGACAATTTATGGTCGATCTGTACATCGTTGAACTCTACAAACCAGAGCGATATTTTCCGCTTCGTTCACTTCTACGTTGCGATCCCCGGAAAAAAGCCTGTGCTTACGTTTGTTCACGGTCGTTCAAGGTCATGGACATAGATGCCAATCGTAAGCCTATATGCGACTTCGTATTAGTTTTCCATTATAACTATATGGTTATCTTCTGAGGTGTCCATCTTCTATGGTTTCCGAGATATAACAATTCGTTGGTCGAAAATCTGCATTTTTGGATGTTTTTATCCACTCGCAGTGGAGGTTACCTGGGACTATGGTATGAAAGTTGGTATCAAAAAAACTAGATTCCACGTCTTTTAAGCTATCAACTGTAAAAATCCGTCGAGGGGTCGATCTGACCTGTAGGCGAGTTGACAGAAAGTGTGACGGACACACACATAGACGTACGTACGCACAGGTAAATTTATATTCTGTCCATGCATAGCATTGGACAGACAATAAACGATAAAAGTTAGAAAAGAGCAGTTATACACAATATACAGACAAATTACCTCACTCGATGCAAGTGTGAGCCTCAACAGAAAGCAAGTCCTAACACGTCAGCACAATGCTGGTAGGCTCATGGGCCATGTGCACAAATGTCCCATGGGCCTGTGTTGGCATCAGAGCTATACGCTGCAGGCAGGCTAAACGTAGCTTTTGCTGAGCGGATCCGTGCATCAGAAAATCAATAATCGGAATCGGCCGTCGTGTATGGTTACATTGGGCAGAATAAATTATACATTTCGGTAGTCAGCAAACTCAGCACAATAGGCATTGGCATCTGGCAAGTATAGTACTAATAACTTAATAAGTTCATCGCAGCATAAAACCTTTGGGAATAAATTCCCATGGGAGTGCACGTAATTCCCATTCCCACTGAGGTGATTTCCTATTCCCTCCCATACCCATTCCCACTTACCTTTACCTTTTACCTTTGAGCTATATATACCGTATACGGTGTAATAAGCCTACTGCATGTAGTCTGTATAGCAAAACATGTTGGTTTGTTGTTGTTGTTTTTTTTAATTTCGCTATTTCGTTGTGTGTTAATCACACGTAATTTAGCCGTTTTCACCTAGTAACTGCCAGTAATTAGGTTACTGTAGGGAGTCGGATACAAGACATGTTATTAAGCCGCCGAACGCGACAGCGAGAGCGGCTTTGTGCATCGGTGCTGTCCATCGGTTCGTTTGTTTGTTTGTTAGTCTGTCTGTCGCCAAAATGCAAAGAACGCGATTTTCTCAAAAACTAAGCAATTTAGAGCTATGGTGTCTATTGACGACCTATAGGAAGTTATGTATTGAGCTTTTCAAAGAACCCATTATTGGATCCCTAAAATCCAAGATGGCTGAGATCCGCCATCTTGAAAATTGATATGACGTCATTTTTATCACGCGTGAGCACACTGACGCGCGCTATTGATATAGCAATTCTGTCCGTCTGTCCGTGACGTGCCGGTATCAGATGAAAACGGCTTAACATATCGTCAAAGTTTTCCCACCGTACGGTAGCCGAGTCACTAGTTTTATCGGCATCAAACATCTTCACGAAATTCCGACGGGGTCACCCCCTGCGGGGGCGCTAAATACAGGGGGGTATAAAAATTTCGCGATTTTCTACCAATAAATCGCTATATCTCCCAGATGATACAAGATAGCGCCATAGTTACTATGGAAGGCGAATAAGAACTCGTATACGATCTACCAAATGGTGCCATTTCCTATGACCTTGAACGAACCCTAACCCTGTTTTCAAGGTCATAACATTCTTTGACGCTAAATATCTCACAAACGGCTACAGATACGGCCACAGTTACCATAGAAGGCGAATAGGAAACCGCACCCAAGCTTTCCATTGGCACTAATTTCAATGAGTATGAGTGACATCTAAGCCAGATTTCAAGGTTACGATATTATTCAACGTCAAATAACTCGAAAACGGTACAAGATAGAGCTATATTTACAATGGCCGACCAATAGAAAGTCACATATGATCTATCGAACGGCGCCATTTTCATTGACCTTGAACGATCCCTAACATGGTTTTCAAGGTCATGCCATTCTTTGACACTGAATATCTCACAAACGGCTACAGATACGGCCACAGTTACTATAAAAGGCAAATAGGAAACCGTATGCAAGCTTTCAAATGGTACCACTCTCAAT